>Ga0209062_1000817_pt1 | contig 72813 bp, 66 predicted proteins | sample Coa_R2_2_FD_187158 | JGI IMG/M metagenome (GOLD analysis project Ga0209062, IMG submission 187158) | Surface soil microbial communities from Centralia Pennsylvania, which are recovering from an underground coalmine fire - Coalmine... | ecosystem: Environmental > Terrestrial > Soil > Unclassified... | reverse complement strand
GAAGCTCGCCCGCGCCATGCTAAAAGCCGCCAAATACGGCGCGCCGAAACCAGTCCTTGAAGCCCAAGACATCGCGGCGCTCTGACACAGGTCTGTTGCCCCTACCGATCCCGAGCGCGGCCCGGACGGCTATCAACAGCACAGGCCCCCATGCACTCCGGGCCAATGCAAAGTTAAAATGTCGCCAAGCCTAAAATCCTCCTTGAGGTGTCCCCCTATATTTTTGGGAAAATCGCGCCTATAATGATGGCCAGCTCAAAGTGGATACCGGTTTAATAGGGAGGTTGTCCATGTTCGAAAGCCTGGATGAACAAATCAGGTCGGATGAGCACAAGGCATCATCCAGCACCGAGCGCTTAGTTCGCTGGGTGTTGATTGTGGTGATATCGGTGGTCGTCTTCGGAGGGGTGGGGTACCTGGCGACGCAGCTTAAGTAACGGGAACGAGACGCTGCGTAGGAAACTTGAAATCAATCCCAGCGCTTGAGGTGTGGCCAAACGTCGGCCAGGTGTTGTTTCGCGCCTTCACAGTAGAAAACATCGAAGTGCTCGTAGGGCATCGAGTAGGGGTGCTCAACATGGCCCACTTTGCGAACCGTCTGGAATAGCTTTTCCAGCCGTTCCTCCCTGTCGTCCATCACGATCATGCTCTCGCCTGTGTAGCCGCGCGGCCCCCACAGAAAATAGGACTGATGGCCGCTGATGGCCTTAGGCAGTCCGTATTTCGGGCCGAAGAAGTCGATCGCGCCGGCCTGGCCGTAGTTTTGCCCGAAAATGGCAGTTTTGGCGCGCACCTCGGCGGGTAGCTGGTTGTAAGCGCGCGCCACCACTTGGGTCATCTCTTCCCATCCGAATTGATCGGCAAAGAGCTGCGGCAGAGGCCCGAGCCGATGGTTTTCGATGCGGGGCTGCTGCAAGTGAATCGCCTGAGTATAGCGGAGGTAATCGGGTACCGGAAGGACCGGCGCGGCCAGAGGCGCGAGCGCGGCTCCCAGCAACGACATGCTCGCGAGGTATGCCACCTTGAGCCATCCGAAACGCGCCGCTTCAAGCGTCTGTTCCCAGAAAACGGCGCCCGCCGCCATCAGCATCGGAAACGCAGGAAATAAGTAGTACACGCGCGGGCTCAGCGCCATGATCACGGCGGCGGCGATCAGAAACGCAAGCCCGAGTGCGCGTAGTTCTCTCGCGGATTTCGCGAACAACAAATAGTAAAGACCGGCGCCCCAGACCGGCAGGCTGAGAGGCAGCATGAGCAGGATTTCCTGGCCCCAAAATGAGACTGGCGACAGAGCGACATCGCGCTGGCTGCGGCGTATGTTGGCTTGTAATTCGAGAAAAGGAAAATGATGCTGGATGTTCCAGATCAGGTTGGGCAGGAAAATGAGAAACGCTACTAAACCAGCCAGCAAAAACCAGCGGCTGAGCATTAATTTTCTCTGCGGCGTCAGCAGCAAACCGGCAATAAGCGCGAATCCGACGATGAGCATCGAGTGCTTGTTTTCCAGGCCGATTCCGGCCAGTAATCCGAACCACAGCCACAGCTTTTCCCTGGCGGTATTAACCATCCGGATGAGAACGAACGCGCAACCCATCCAAAACAGCGGTTCGAACGCATTCATGGTCAGCAGATTATCGAGGCCGAGGAACGCCGGCGATACAAGCACAGTGAGCGCCGCGAGAGCTTGCGCGAAGCGTTTTCCACCGAGCTCGCGGGCTATGAATCCGGTGAGCAGGACCAGCGCCGCGCCGGCGAGCGCGGGGAAAAATCGGATTGCTGCAAGCGAGTCACCGAACAGCGCACGCGCTATTTTAGTGACAACCGCGATGAGCGGAGGTTGATCGACATAGCCCCAAGCCAGATGCTCGCTGCACGCCAGATAGTACAGCTCGTCGACAAAATAACCGTAATGCCGGCTGGTGTAAAGGTGAACGAGAAGCTTGCCCGCGGCAATTGCAGCAACGGCCGCGGTGCCGCTCAGCAGCCAAGTTTTTTTGTGCGTGCGATCCGGATTCAATCCATCGAGCTTAGGCGCGCGTCGCTGGGCCCGAGCACCTGCATCACTGCTTTTACTTTAGCCGGGTAGCCGGGGTTGCGATTGTAAGTCCTTAACTTGCCGTCCAGGCTCTTGTTTCGATATCGCTCCGACCAGGCGAGCTGCTCCGCCACGTAGTGGATGCCCGCTGGAATGGATGCGAAGCTCTGGAGCGGCGAATCCCATCCAAAAACATTGTTGTTGCGGTAGTCCTTCCCACCGCTCGACTCAATAAAGGAGATACTCGGGAGCAGGCGCCAATCCAGAGCATTGTGGTCGGCAGCCGCAAGAAATTCCCCTGCTACCTCGCGCAAGGGGCAATCCCGCGCCGCGAAAAACTGCTGCAGGCGCAGCAGCCGGGGATCTGGAGGCTGCGACTTTGCGCCCTGCTGTTGCGGACTCATCACGGCGGGCACAGCGATCAAACCGGCGGCCAATACGATCGTTTTCATCAGAGTTTCCTCCCCTGGTGATTTAAGCTTTGTGCTGGACTTCGCTAAAAGTAGAAGTTATTGAAAACTAACGAGATACTTAGTATGTGGTTGGTTATTCTTTTAGATTCAATCACATAGGAGAAAGGGTCGGGGGTTCCTAATTCACAGTAAGTGTACCATATGAGGCCCGCTTGCATGCTCGCTTGATCGCAACCTGGATGCTCTGTAAAGACGCCACTAACGACGTTTTGTTTCGGGGAATTGTCACTTAAGACCTGCTCAGGTTTTCCGCTGTTGCTATTCCGGCCGCCGGCAAAATCTCGGGTCAAACCTTGCGCCAACCGCCAGCCAGTATAGCGCTCACACGACGTGATCAGTGCGTGGGCCGCATGGTGGATTGATTGCACACTAAATTGCATTCTTCGCAATTTACTAGGAGAAAATCTATGCAATACAAATCTGCAATTACAACCAGGCGGGCGGGGCGGGTGTTGGGTCTAGTGCTGGCGCCGCTGCTGCTTGCTTCTTACGCGTTCGGCCAACAATCTTATGTCGGCCGATGGGACGCTTATGGAGGATACACGAACATTCAGCAGCCGAGCATTAATCTCATGGAGCATGGCTTTAACGCGCAGGTTGGTATGCGCGTGAAGACGTGGCTCACGCTCGGATTCGACTATTCCGTCGCCAACGGGCGCAATACGCTCGATGCCGGAATGCTGATTCCGTCGCTGGCAAACTCACTCAGCCAGCAGCTGGGATACTTACAGTCAATTGGCCGCCTGCCGGCGAATTACGTTCTGGCGGTTCCGACCAACCTCCGCACGCAAACCTTTCAAGTTGGTCCCGATATTCCCTTCCGTCATTTTGAATCCGTTACGTTTTTTGTGCGGCCGAACTTAGGCGCGATTCAGGGGGTAGCGACGCCGCGGCCGCAAGACCCCATCGCGACCGGCATCGTCAATCAGTTGACTCCGACTGGCCAGAAAACAGACTGGACTTACTTTTACGGTTTCGGCGGCGGGCTGGAATTCAACGTGACTCACCATTTCGCATTGCGGTTCCAGGCCGACTTCGCGCACGACCAGATGTTTAACGACATTCTAAAGGAAGGCAACACCATCCGCTTCTCCGTGGGACCGGCGTTCCAGTGGGGAAAGAACGTAGCTGGGCGCTAGGCGCTTTTTCCCAATACAACGAGCAAGGGCGGACTTCGGTCCGCCCTGTTCGTTTGCCTGCCAGATGCGCCCTAGCCGCGTCCGCCAAAATCCGCGAGTAACTGCGCGCGAATTTTATATTTGAGGATCTTCCCTGTCGTGTTCTTCGGGAGCATCGGCTGGAAGAGAACGCGCGAAGGGACTTTGAACTTAGTCACGTATTGACCAACGTGCAGCCGCAATTCTTCTTCGGCGGCTTCAACTCCGGTTTTCAGTTGCAGCACCGCCCAGATCTCTTCGCCATAGACCGCATCCGGGATCCCGATGACGGCCGCTTCCGCCACCGCAGGATGCCGATAAAACGCTTCTTCGATTTCGCGCGGAGATATGTTTTCACCGCCCTTAATGATCAGGTCCTTCTTGCGGTCCGTAATAAATAGATACCCTTCTTCGTCGAGATAACCGATGTCGCCGGTATGCAGCCAACCGTCCTTGAGCACTTCTTTGGTGGCGCCTGGATCCCGCCAGTAACCAGCCATGATGTTGGCGCCCTTCAGGCAAATCTCGCCGGCAGTACCAGACGGAAGCGGCTGCGCCTGGTCATTCATGATGCAGATTTCGACGCCCGGAGTTGCAACGCCGACCGACCCAGGCCGATAAGCGCGGGAAACTTCGTAGCCGGTGGCGACCGACGCCGATTCCGTAAGCCCGTACCCTTGGTCGACCCGGCAGCCGAAGACCTGCGCGCATTGCTGGCGAAGCGGTTCGGGAAGCGCGGCGCCACCGCTGGTCATCCGCGTTAAGCTGGTCAGGTCGTGTTTGGCCCGCTCGGGATGTCCGAGTAAGTACATAAACATGGTCGGCACACCGGGCAGATACGTGACCTTGTGCCGTTCAATCGCTTCCAGCACCTTCACCGGATCGAATTGACGCATTAACACCGTGCTCCAGCCCCAGCGGTTCGCGATATTCTGCGCCAGGATGCCGTACACGTGCGTAAGCGGCAGAGCGTTCAGCATCGTGCCGCGCGGCAGATCCGGATTCTGCTGATAGGTGCTCTCTAACCCAGACGCCAGGTTCTCGTGCGTGAGCATGACGCCCTTGGGAGTGCCCGTAGTTCCAGAAGTATAGAGCAGGACGGCCAAGTCCGAAGGCAAACTATCGGCCGGGCTGTCGATGGGAGACGCTGTGCGGAGTTCCTCCAGGATGTTGGTTGCGCCTTCAACTTCGCTGTCGCCGAATACCAGGAGGTGTTTCAAGATCTTGAGATCGGCGTTGGCCTGCTCCAGCCGGGGCGCCAGGGCCGGGATTGTAACGGCGACGATAGGTTCTGCATTCCGCAGAATATGCGCGATTTCCGTTGCGGTCCATTGCGGGATCACGGGAATGATCGCGGCCCCGATGGTCCAGACTGCTTGAAACGCGGCGGTGAGCTCGGGCGAATTGGGTATCAGGACCAGTACGCGGTCGTCGTGCCGGACCCCGTAGTGGTGAAGAACGCGCGCCAATGTGCCGGCGTACCGCAGTTCCTCCGCGTTTGTATAACTGCGATCTTCGTAATAGAGCCGCGTGTACGCGCCAAACCGTTCCAGATGCTCCATGTCCAGACGGGCGGCATTGCCCGCCAGCCTTTCAGCGAGTGCTTGTGCCATAAAAAAATCCACTCCTATGTTTATTAATTCAAGGCGCCCCGGTAGAGGCAGCGCCTGGCTGATTCGCCATACCGCGATGCGGCGCCGCGTGCGGACGCGGTTTAATCCGAGTATTACTGCGTGAGCCGCGAAATACGTGGCAACTTGACTTCCATGCGCGTCAGCAGAACGCCTGTGCGGCTGCGGAGCACAAGCGCGACAAGTCAGTGGGAATTGCCACACCCAAACGGGCCATCCGGCGCGGGTTATTTCGCAGCCGCCGGCTCGGCCGGAGTGACGGCAGGCGATGCCGGACGAATCGGTTGCCGCTCGCGGCGCACGCGGCGCGGCGCTGGTGGCTTTGCGATCGCGCGCTTGAACTGCAGAAATGCGTCATCCAGGAAGTCGCGTAACCGGCCCAGGTCGGCCGCCCACGCGCTGTCGCCGGTGAGGCCGAAATACAGCGTTCCGTTGTAACTGACCATCGCGCAGCAGACACCCATAAAATCGCCAATCGGCACGTACGGGTAGTACGTCAGCATTTTTCGGCCGAGCAGGTACAACGGCTCAGGCGGGCCCGGCACGTTCGTGCAGACCATGTCGAAAGGCAGAACCGAAACGGTGTTGGAGAGGATACCGGTAAATGCAGCTTGCAGCGGGACCGGCATCAAGGCCAGCAAGGCGCCGCCGAGCACCACCAGGTTGGCGGCGCGGGCGTGCTTCAAAGCGTCGCTGCGCTCGTGGATGGCGCGCAGAAGCTCTCGCGGATCGGCAATGTCCAACGGAACGTTCATCGGCACCAGCGAGATTTTGTTTCCCAAGCCGTTACTTTGGTCCAGCCTGCGAAGGTTCACTGGCATCATCAGACGCAGCACTCGGTTCTTGAGCGGCAAACGATGCGCTTGCGCATACCGGCGCATCGCCGCGCCGAGGATCGCCACGCCGGCATCGTTCACCTTGGCCCCCAACGGTTCGCGTATCGCGTCGATGTCTGCCATCGCAAATTCCGTCCACGAGACGCGGCGAGGACCGGAACAGGGCGCTCTGAAGGGGAATCCTTGGGCGGGCTTGACAAGTTCGGCGACGGCCTTAACCGGGGGGGCCAGCGAGCCTTGGGCCAGTTCGCCGAGCAATGCTTGCGTGACGTCCAGAGCGGCCGATTGCATCGAGAACAGCCGTCCGGCCGTGTGGGAATACGAGCTGAGCATCGCATCCAGCAGGCTCGCATCCGGCGTGGGCGGCTGAGGAGCGCGGAAGCGAGTTCTTCGCAACCGCCCTGAAGGTTCCGGAGTGTGATCCAGAATAAGGTTCATGAGCCCAACGCCGGCCACGCCGTCCACCAGGCAATGATGGACCCGCGCGATCAGTGCACTGCGGCCGCCACGCAACCCATCCACCACCGTTAGGTCCCATAGCGGGCGGTTCCGATCCATGATCTGGCTGAAGATCTCGCCCGCGAGGTTTTCCAGCTCCTCCTTGGTGCCCGGCCGGATACGGGCGGAAAGTATGTGCCGATCAATGTTGAATGCCGGATCGAACTCCCAGGTCGGGTAGCCGGCGTTGAGGGGAGGGAAGTCGACGCGCTGCCGATACCGCGGGATGAGCGGCAGCTTGGACTCGATGAGCGATTTCAAGTCGTCTACCGGAAGCCGCCCGTCGAACGTGAAAACGCTTCCGATGTGCAGGGGCATTTCCTTTTTTTCGAGGTACAAAAATAACGAATCCAAGGGGCCCAGCCGGTCCCCGGCGTAGTGTTGTGGCATGGGAGGACTCCGGTGTTGAGAGTTCGAGCAGGTAGTGGGCCGCTGGATCCGTCAAGCGAAGCTTAGACATTTCGAGCGCGGCTGAGTTAATTGGCGCAGCCTTGTGAGGTCATTTGGCTCAAAGTATTTGCTAAAACCTGACCTGCCTTTTGAGCGCACTACGAAGTCAAGAGAACGCGCTGGCAGCCGAGTTGCCGGATCATTCTCAAACACCCTGGTGATCCTTGCCTTCAGCATCTGAATTTCGGGTATTCGTGCTTGCAGGCGCGCCGCGACAACTGCGGCCGTTGATCGAAGCATGCCTGGGCGGAGGAACCAAGACGGCACGGATTCGAGCGGCGCGGTCTGTTTTGGACCAGATGGACCGGGACACGCGCGACCATGTCGGGCGGTGGATCGCGGAAGCGGTTCCCGTAGAATCGCTTGTCCCCGAAATTTATGCGGCTTGGCGGCCCGTGGTTCGCGATGCGCTGCAATTCATTTTTTCGCGGCTCTCGGCCGAACGGCTGGCGGCGAAACTGGTCGAGCAGCTTGATCTTCCGCTGGACACAGCACACGGCGCACGCCTGCTGGTCTTGATTTCAAAGATGCCGGCGATTCAAAAGCTGGGCCAAGTCGTCGCGCGGCAGCGGCATTTGGGCGATCCGCTGCGGAACGCGCTGGCCGAGCTGGAGAACGGGATGTCGGACGTAACTGCGGCGAGCGTCCGCTCGATCGTATCGAAACAATTGGGGCCGCGGCTGCGGCGATTCTGCGTCAAACTCGACGCCCGCATAATGTGCGAAGCCAGCGTCAGCGCCATCCTTCCGTTCACTTGGCGTGATCCCGAGACGCGAAAGCGCGAGCGCGGCGTATTCAAAGTCCTCAAGCCTTATGTCCCGCGATCTTTCGCCGAGGACTTGCAACTGCTCCAGAGCTTGAGCGAATTCCTCACCGCCAACCGGCAGTATGGGTTCGCTTCCCAGCATGTGCCGGAGATGGTGGCCGAAGTACGGTTGCTGCTCCACCATGAGCTGGATTTCGAGACCGAGCGGGCCACGCTGCGCGACACCCTGCGAACGTACCGGCTCACGCTAGGCGTCCGGGTGCCGCGGTTGATTGAACCGCTCTGCACATCGCAAATAACCGCCATGAGCGAGGAGCGCGGCGTGAAGGTGACGGATGCGTTTCCGAAGCGCCCGCAGCAACGGCTAAGGGTGGCCGAGCAACTGATTGAGGCGCTGATCGCCGTGCCGCTGCTCTCGCGCGAGAGAGAGACCATCCTGCACGCGGACCCGCACGCGGGCAACCTGCTTTACGACGAGGACCGGCACGAGTTGACCGTTCTGGACTGGGCACTAACGGAGCGGCTGGACCGCGAGTCGCGCCGCCAGCTCGCCATGCTCGTGATCATGACCATCTTGAGGAATCCTGCCGGTGTGGCTGAGGCGATCCTAAACCTGCGCTCGGAAGCCGGCGGTGAAAAAGCGCACGAGCCCGAGCTGGTTCGCCGGTCCGTCGAGCAGTTCTTCGCAAACGCGCCGCGCCGCTCGCTGGGCGGCGAAGATGCCTTGGAACTGCTCGACCGGATTGCGCTGGCTGGGGTGCGGTTTCCGGCCGCGCTGGCCATGTTCCAGAAGGCCCTTTTTACTTTAGACGGCGTGCTCTATGACCTCGTCGGGGCGAAGATTCCAATCAATCGCGTGCTGATCCGGGATTTCGTCGTGCGCGGGTTGGCGAGCTTCGGCCTGAATCATCCGCCGCTTTCGCTACCCGACTTAATTTCTCTGCAGCGCAGCGCGCTGCTGTATCCGGCGCGCTGGGGCGTATCGGCGCTGCGAGCAGTCATCCCACTCACCGGTTCCGAGGCTTCACCATGACGATTCCCAGACTTTTATTGAAAAAACTCTATACTCTCCGCAGTTTGAAAAACACCGGGGCGGGCGCGCAGTTCGCGATCAAAAACCGGCTCAGCGATGCCGAGTTGGTCGGCGTGCGATCCATTGCAATCGACGGCAAAGTGGTGCCGCTGGAGCGCGTGCGTTTGGATCTGGCGGACGGCCGCGCGCTGAGCCCGGCGGAGGTGAACGCGGCGCACCCCATCCCGTTTCCGCTGAGCTCGGTGGTCACGGTGCAGACGGATGAGCCGGTGCTGCCCAATGGCAAGCACGAGATCGACATCGCTTTTGAATCGCGGCCCTTCGGCGCGCTGGAGTTCACGGTAGAGGACACCATCGCGGAGGAACAGAAACCGGCTCTGCATATTCCCCGCGACGAGGCGGACGACTACAGTCCGGAGATTATTCGGGCGCGGCAGGCGCTGATCGAGCAGACCAGCGGCGTGCAGCCGCGCCACCTGTTCGAATATTCGTTCGATCCTCACGCCGTACGCGGGAATTGCGAGAACTTCTGCGCCGTGGCGCAGGTGCCAATCGGGTTCGCGGGTCCGCTCGAAATCCACGGCGAATACGCCGAAGGCGACGTATTGATCCCACTGGCGACATCCGAAGGCACGCTGGTTGCCTCCTACAACCGCGGAATGAAGGTTCTCAAAATGTGCGGCGGCGTGAAAGCGACGGTCATGGCCGACGCGATGCAGCGCGCGCCGGTGTTTGTGTTCCGCGATGCCCGGGCTTGCCGCGATTTCGTCAAGTGGGTCCAGGCCAATACGAACGAAATCCGCGCCCAGGCCGAAGCGACTTCTTCGGTGGCGAAGCTGCAGTACATCGATCCCTACCTCGCGAATAAGTTCGTCTACCTGCGCTTCAACTACACCACCGGCGACGCCGCGGGACAGAACATGGTGGGCCGCGCGACCTTCGCGGCGTGCAGTTGGATCCTCGACCGTTATGCCGGCATCACGAATTTCTATCTGGAGTCCAACTTCGCCACCGACAAAAAGGCCTCGCACGTGAACGTGATGCGCACCCGCGGAAAGCGCGTAACGGCTGAGGCGATCATTCAGCGCGACGTGCTCATTGAGCAGCTGCGGGTCGAGCCGGAGAAGCTGGTTTACCACTACGGCGTAGCCAACGTGGGTGCGTTTTTGTCGGGGGCCAACAATAACGGCGCCCAATCGGCTAATGCGATCACGGCGATGTTCATCGCGACCGGCCAGGATGTGGCCAATGTCGCCGAATCGTCGGCGGCGGTGATTTATTGCGAGCTGACGCCGGACCAGAACCTGTACCTTTCGCTCACCATTCCGTCGCTCATCGTCGCCACGCACGGCGGCGGTACGGGCCTGCCGACACAGCGCGAGTGCCTGCAGATTATGGGCTGTTACGGCAAGGGAAAAGTGAACCGGCTGGCGGAGATCGTAGCGGGCGTGGCGTTGGCGGGCGAGTTGTCGCTGGGCGCCGCGATTTCATCCTTGGATTGGGTATCGGCGCACGAAAAATATGGACGGCATCGCTAGCCGTCCCCGGCACCGCGGCTCCTCACCGAATAGGCTGCCGCGGCGTTTCGCTGTGCGTTTAGGAGACGGATTATGGCATCGCGGCGAGTGATGGAAGCTAAAGAACTATTGGAAGAGGCCAAGGAATGGGGAATGTTCACCTGGGCCTCCGAGGAAAATAAGAGCCGGGTACAATCTGCGATCGAAGGTTCGACCCAGATCCTCGATCGCGAGGTCGAGAAGGTTAAGAAGTCCTGGAACAAAACCTTGCAAAAGGCCTACGAAGGACAGGACGGCGATCCCAGGCTCGGGCGTGCCTTGCGAAAGCTGCACGATACCGAGGACGCTCTCGCGCAAATCACCGCGCAATCGAAAGAGACATTTGCCGAAGCCGAGCGGGAGCTGAGCGCGGGCAAAGCGCGGCAGGGCGTCGTGCAAGCACTGCACGCCATCAACCTACACGAGGCGGTGCTGGAGATGGCCCGCACAATCGGCGCTTAGCCGCTGTAACCCGACCGCTTGTCCCTACCTCTTTCCCCCGCGTGCAGTAATTCTGGCCGATGCCGGCGCGCGCATCACAGCCCGCTCATTTCTTAGGCCGACCTTGTTCTCCCGCTTTGAAGCGGCTGTGGCAAGCGTTGCAGGCCTGGTTTACTTCCTCGAGTTGCTTGGTGAACGCTTCGGTGTCGTTGGACTTTGCCAAGTCAGCCAGCCGTGTAGTCTGAGCCGCATAATTGGCTGCCGCCCGCTCGAACCCGGCACGATCTTGCCAGATTGCAGTGCGCGCCTGCGTCCAAGCCGGCGACTCACCTTCGCCTGTGCCGCGCGGAAACATTCCCGGAAGCGCCTTCGCCCACTTAGCGAGCGCAGACGCCGGATAACCTTGGCTCTTTGCCTCGCGTCCCGCCTTCATCGCCTCGCCCATCGAGCGGAACGTGATGGACGACATGTCCAGCGCCGCCTGCCGCGCCGCAATCGCGTTCGCTGGCGATACGCCGGCGGAGTCCTCTTGCGAAAACCCCGTTGTCATAACGAAAACAAATGTGCCGGAAAACAGCACCAGACGTTTCAACACCGCGTGCCTCCCCTGCTGCGAATTTTTCTGCCGGCTCCATCATCAACCACCGGGGATTGACAGAGCGGCGAATCGATGATACCTTGTTATCCAAGGCTTGTCAAACAAAACGTGGAAAACCGAATCGAAATCGACCGCCAGTTCCTAAAAGGAAGCATTAGCCTGTTGCTGCTCAATCTGCTGTCGCGAGGCGAAATGTACGGCTATGAAATTCTGCAGGAAGCTTCGCGCCGCAGTGCCAATGCGTTCGCGTTTAAAGAGGGCACCCTATACCCCGCGCTGCATCAACTCGAGAAAAAAGGCCAGATCAAATCGGAATGGCGCACGGCTGGCAACGGGCGAGAACGCAAGTATTATTCGTTGACCCCTAAAGGCAGGAAAGCCGCGGCCGACTACGAGAGACAATGGCAGCACCTTACCGGTGCGATGGCCGCTATCCTGGAGAGCAAGTAAGTGCGCGCTGTAGACGAACTGATCGACAGTATCGTGAACTCCTCCGAGATCCCCTCGGCGAAACGGCGCGAGATTCAACGCGAGCTTCGCTCCCATATTGAGGATTTCGTGGTTGCCGCCCGCGAGGCTGACCGCCCCCGCGATGAGATCGAAAAACTGCTGATCGAGAAATTCGGCGACCCCCGCCAGATCGCCCAAGCCTTTGCCTGGGTGTACCGGCACGAACGGCGAACGCTCCGCGCGTTGGCGTATACGCTTTCTACCGTGTTCCTCGCTGGCTCGCTTTCGGCGGCCATTCTGGTCATGCAGGCCGGCCTGGTCTTCAGCTTTGGCACGTCCGCCACGAACATGCTTGCGGGCCGGCATGTGCTCATTGAAATGCTTGACATCCTGACGTCCGTAGCCGCATACCTGGCCCTGATTTCGTTCGAGAACCTTTTCGAGTGCCACCGGTTCCAGAAAGCTGCATTTCTCCTCGCCGGGATCGTCGCTGCTCTCGTAATGTCGTGCGCCGCGGCGGGCTTGCCCCAAAAGTTTCTTCTCTTTGGACTCGTGAACGGAGTCTTCTTCCGGGCGCTTCAGCTCTTTGTCACTCCGAAAATCGTGCGGGCCGGCATTGTCGTGATTTGTTTTCCACTCGCCGGGCTCGCGATGGCTCTGCAGCGCGCGCCGGTTTCACCGCTTGTCCTCGCGACAACTTGCGCCAGCTGGCTGATCATGGGCGCTGGCTACCAACTGATGACACATCTTGCCGAGCGCGTTGACCGCGCGCTCCTGAACGGCCTCCAGCGCATTCAGGCCGGTTATTGAAGGGAGGGTGAATATGAAAACGATCACGATTCTTCTGGGCGGATGTTTGCTGTTCGCTCTGGCGCAGCGCGCCGTCGCGCATTTCAGGCTGCTCGAGCCCGCATCCTGGCTGCAGGAATCGGATCTCGGCGACCCGCAGTGGTCGCCCCCCTGCGGCGGAACATTAACCGACCCCGGCAAACCCACCGGCGCAATTACGAAAATTCAAGGCGGCGAGAAGCTCCACATCCGCATCCGGGAAATGGCCTTCCACCCGGGCTTTTACCGCGTTGCGCTCGCCGTGAACTCGCGCGCCGAACTCCCGCCGGATCCCGAAGCCATAAGCGAACCGGGCGCCGATGGCCGCCAACACTCTGTCTCCGCAGCCATTCATTATCCGCCCGTCCCGCCCGTCCTGGCCGACGGATTGTTCATGCACGTTGCGCGCTTCGACAAAGACCAGGAAACCGATGTCGAGATTCCCAACATCAACTGCGAGAAATGCACGTTGCAGGTGATCGAGTTTATGGGCGCCCACGGCTTTAACAAAGATGGCGGCTACACCTACCATCATTGTGCCGTGCTCCAGATCCATGCCAACCCGAATAAACCGGTCGACACCAGGTTTCCCGCCGAAACCACGCAGCCGTAGCGCGAGCGTCAGTCCGCGCGTCAGCCTGGAAATCGATTTCCACTCAATATAGCGGCGGCTTACCCGGTGTACAGCCACCGGGCCAGATCGCGGTTGGAATGAAAATCTTCGGCGTTGAGCCGCGCGCGCGCGTTGTAAATCACAAGCGGGATATCCATCTCGTGCAGCGAGCCATGCGCGCGATACTCGGCTGGCAGCGGCTCGGAGGGCGAATCGAGTTCGCCGAACACTGTGTCGCGATCGCCCAGAACAACCAGATCTCCGATGCGCGATGCCATCAAGTGGTATTTTTCGGCGGCTTCGGTGCGCGTCAGAACGCTTTCCACACCGCCCAGGCTCGTTAGGACGGCAGCCACGCGGTCGACATCCTTGGTCGATTTGCAATAAACCCACGCTACGCCGCCATAGCCGCGGTGGTGCTTCATGTATTTGTCCCGATCGACCGAGATAGCGATACGTATGGGAGCGCCGTGCCCGGCGCACACTTTCTCGAGGTCCCAGCACTGCGACTTGTGATTCATGCCGTGATCGGCCGTGAGCAGGAAAACGGCATCGGGAGCGGCGGCTGCGGCTTCGGCCAAAAACTGATCCAGCCGAGCGAGATGCTCCTTGGATTCCCGCGCCTCGGGAGCCCAAGTGTGCATGGGGTAATCGGTGGTGTGGATGTATAGGCAGCCGAGGTCGCGGCGGTTCTTAAGAAGGTCGATCGCGGCGGTCATGAGCCAGTAATTGATCTCGCGCGAGTAAATGCCGGGCGCGGGCCCGAGACGCTGGATCCATTCCTTCGACGGCTCCTCGGGCGTGAGGACCAGATCGGCTCCGGCCGGCAAAAGCGTCGTGGTCTTTTTCTTGGACGATAGCAGCGCCGATTTGACGCCGTGTTTGGCTGCGCGTTGAAACAGCGTGGGCGCAAGCAGGAGGTCGGCGGTCTCCATGTATTCTTCGCGTCCGGTGCGCTCTTCGAAATACGAGTTGCCGGTGATGCCGTGCTGGTCCGGCCAGACGCCGCAGCAGATCGAGGCGTTGTTGGTGTTGGTGACCGACGGCATGGTAGCGCTGACGCGCCGGAACAGGCCCTGACTGCGCCACGCAGCGAGCGTGGGCATGTCGCTTTGTTCCATGTAGGCCAGGCCGAATCCGTCGCACATGATCACGACCGAGCGTTGCCTGCCGCCCTGGGCGAGCGCAGGCGCGGACAGCGCCACTGTCGTAGATGCCAGGAAGCGGCGGCGGGTTGTAGGACCAATATTCATCGGCGAACCGCGCTTCTCAGTATCGCGCTTCCCAGCGGCAGCCGCATACCGACCCCTCAAATCGGCAATCATGAATCGGAGGGACTGGAATGAAACCAAATTCGAGCAGGCGGCGCTTCGTTAGCAGGACACTGGCGGCAGGGGTGTTGACCAGCGCGCCGCGAGCCGGCGCACAACCGTCGGGAAGAATTGCTGGTTTCGACCACGTCGCGCTTCCCATGCAGAATAGTGAAGCCATGCTGGCCTTTTATCGCGGCTTGGGATTCCAGGTGCATGAGACACCGGGCGTTTGTTCCGTATACGCTGGGCCGCACATGATTAATTTCCACAAACCCGAACTATGGCAGCGCGCCAGTTTCACCCTGCGGGCGCCCGCCGCGAAACCCCCCTGCGGTGATTTGTGCTTCGTCTGGGAAGGCACACTCGAGTCGCTTCAGACAATGTTAGGTCAGGCAGGAGCGAAAGTAATCGAAGGACCCGTCGCAAGACAGGGCGGCCGCAAGCAAGCGGGCCGAAGCACCTACGTTCGCGACCCGGACGGCAACCTGCTGGAATTCATTATTTACGCCTGACGATATCCCGCGGCGTCGCCCAACTCATGCGTCCCCATCTTCAAACAACGCATGATAAATCAGCTCCGCCGATACCTCCACCCAGCGCTTCAACTCCTTCTTGTCCATTCCTGCCGCCCTTCCGAGCAATCCCCAAAAAAAGGCGTCTATCACCCGCGCCAGCCCGTCCACATCCACTTCCTTCCGTGCCCGCCGCAACCGCTGCAATTGTTCGAAAACCACGCGGGTCCGCGCTGTAGTCCACTGCTGAATCCGTGCGTTTTTCTCCGCCAGCTCGACATCCGAAAGCACCGCCTCCTGCCACGCCCGGCATGCACCCAGATATGCGAGGTCCCGCGAGAATGCTTGTTTTAAAATCGAATGCACCACCGCGCGCGGACCTGTGTATAGCCCACCTTTCAAATCCAGCACGCTCAAATGCTCCAGCAGCTCATCCATGAGCGCCAGCAGCAGTTGCCGCTTGGACCCGAAATGCAAATAAAATCCGCCCACGGGCAGCCGCGCCCGCCCGGCGATCTCTTGAATCGTGGCCCGCTCGTATCCTTTTTCGGCGAAGACTGCCAGACCGGCCCTCTTCCAGCGAATCCGCTTCTGCCGGCTGCGGCTCTGCTGCGGAGCCTGCGGTCGGACTTCGCCAGCCAGCAGATCCGGCCGCTCTTTCAAGCCGCCCGCCGCCCGAAGCTCGCCCCCACCAGCCCCGCTGCGCAACACCACAGCATCCACCCGCCGAACACGCCCGCCGCCCCCGGAGCCATGTTCGGAAACATGACCGTAAAGAACGCGCTCGAGAAAGGATCCAGGATCAACGTCGGTAGCAGCAGCGCCACCGCGCCAGCCGGCCAGTCCTCTTGCCGCAGCCTTGTGGCGCGGCAAAGCCGCCGTACTAGCCAGGCAACTAACGGAAAGGTAATACCGAATAGAAGCACAGTCCGCGCGCCGCTATCCGGACGCACGATCGCTTGCCCCCACAGCCTCAGCGCCAGCGTTCCCGCAATCCACGCCGCCAAGCCCAATACAAAAAGCCGGGATAAACCTGAACATGGATTCATGTTTGCACACAAACCCACTCCCCGCAATCCCAACTCAAAAGCCGAACCGCCGCCCCGCAGTGACAACCAAACACTGTCTTTCTTCTCCACCGCTGCAACCACTTACGTCTAACCATCCGCCACTTCTAAGGACTGCGGCCGTTATCCTGGACACGATCGGGCGCAAACCCCACGCGCCCGGTCGGAGCAAGAAAGATTAAAAAATTCCCAACGCTCCGGGAAAAAACGCGGAATGCGTCAAGACAGTGCCGAAATATCGGCACTCCGCGGGAAAGCCTCCAGACGCCTCGCATCCGCGCGCCCGCGACGCGTACATCCTCCTGCGAAGCCGGAGCCTGCCCCCCGGCGAGAACACCTGCGCCTGGTCCTTTGTGGCGTAATAAAAAAGAAGTCCATGAAAAAAATCGATTACGGTCTCGATGCGCCCCGCATGGTCCGGCGCTTGACCTCCCGAGCGCTTCTCATGATCGGCGTCGCCGTTGTCCTCTATTACGTCAACCGCACCGCCAGCCCCTCAGCCGCCCTCCCTCTCGCCGTTTCGCTGGGTATCATCGGCCTGTCCTTTGGCTTCGCAGCCGTGGTCATGTTCCTGAGCAGCCGCATCGCGAAGCTCAAAGTCCGTGACCTGATCCTCGGAAGTATCCCTTGGCGCGGCGACGAAAACGTCCTCGACGTCGGCTGCGGCCGCGGCCTCTTCCTGATCGGTTCCGCTAAGCGCCTCAAAACCGGAAAAGCCACCGGCGTAGATATCTGGAATCCGCAGGACCTCTCCGGCAACACCGCCGAAGCCGCCCTCGCCAACGCCAAAGCCGAAGGCGTCGACAAGCGCGTCAAAGTCGAAACTGCCGACGCACGAAAACTCCCGTTCCCTGACCGCAGCTTCGACGTCGTCCTTTCCAGCCTCGCGCTACACAACATTACCTATAGCGCCGAGCGCAACAAAGCGCTTCACGAAATGGACCGCGTCCTCAAACCTCGCGGCTATCTCGCTCTGTTCGATATTTTTTACACGAAGCAATATTCCAAAACACTCCAGCAACTTGGCTACGAAGACATCCGCCTCTCCCCGCTCACACTGCTTTGGTGTGTCCCAACGCGCAGCCTCACTGCCCGGAAGCCTTAAAATGCCGCCTCAATTATCCGCCTGTCCTTCGCTTCCGCCGCGACCGTTGAACCGCACTCTCCAGGCCATGCCTAAAGTCTGGTTGGGTTCGGTCGTTCATACTTAAAGATGGACGCTGAACGCTCTCGCCTCATCGAGGCCAAACGGCATATCAAGCATTGGAAGCGCTGGGGCCCTTACTTGAGCGAGCGCGCCTGGGGCAATCCGCGCGAAGACTATAGCGCGGACGGCACGGCCTGGGACTTCTTTCCTCACGACCATGCCCGCTCCCGCACTTACCGCTGGACCGAGGACGGCATCGCCGGCATCTGCGATAACCACCAGCGCCTCTGTTTCGCCTTCGCGTTTTGGAATGGCCGCGATCCCATCCTCAAAGAGCGCCTGTTCGGCCTCTCCGGCCCGGAAGGCAACCACGGCGAGGACGTCAAGGAATACTACTATTACTTAGATTCCACGCCAACCCACTCCTACATGAAGTGCTTGTACAAGTATCCGCAGGCAGAGTTTCCTTACGCTCAGTTGGTAAGTGAGAACCGTCAACGCCCGCGTACCATGGGCGAATACGAGTTGATCGACACCGGCATTTTCAACGAGGACCGTTACTTCGACATTTTGGTGGAATACGCCAAGCACGACGTCGACGACATCTTCGTCCGCGTAACGCTCATCAATCGCGGCCCGGGCAAAGCGCCTCTCTATCTGCTGCCGACGCTCTGGTTCCGCAATTTCTGGAGCTGGGGCTACGGCACGCCGCGCCCTGAAATCGAGCGCTTCGATCAGCAAACCCTCGTCGCGCGCGAACAATCGCTCGGCCAGTTCAAGCTCTGGTTCGAAGATTCTCCGCCGCTTTTTTTCACTGAAAATCTCAGCAATACCAAGCGCCTCTTTAATTACGACAATGGTGAGCCGCACACTAAGGATGCCTTTGATCGCTACTTGATCCAGGGCGAAAAAACCGCCGTCAATTCCGACGAGAGCGGAACCAAGGCTTGCGGCCTCTATTCCCTCGAACTGGGCCCCGCCGAATCCAAAATCCTCCACTTCCGCCTGTACTCGGGCGATGCGCCCGCCCCGGATCACCATCAGGTCTTCGTCGCCCGCCGCGAAGAGGCCGACGATTTCTACAGTTTCGCGCCGGCCACCCTTTCCGACGACGCTCGCACGGTGCAGCGCCAGGCCTTCGCCGGCCTGCTCTGGAGTAAACAGTTCTACCACTACGTTGTCGAACAGTGGCTCAAAGGAGATCCCGCCGGCCCTCCGCCTCCGCCCCAGCGGCTCTGTGGGCGCAACCACAACTGGATTCACGTCTACAACGACGACGTGCTTTCTATGCCCGATAAGTGGGAATATCCGTGGTTCGCAGCCTGGGATCTTGCCTTCCACATGATCCCGTTCTCGCTGGTCGATCCCGACTTCGCTAAACACCAGTTGGGTCTCCTCCTGCGTGAGTGGTATCAATCGCCCAACGGCCAGCTACCCGCGTACGAGTGGGAGTTTAGCGACGTCAATCCGCCCGTTCATCCCTGGGCCTGTTGGCGTGTGTTCAAAATCGACCAGAAACTCACTGGCAAAGCCGACTACGAATTCCTCGAGGCCGCTTTTCACAAGCTGCTCATGAATTTCACCTGGTGGGTCAATCGCAAGGACTCGCAGGGTAACAACATTTTCGAGGGCGGCTTCCTGGGATTGGACAATATCGGCGTTTTCGATCGCAGCAAGCCGCTGCCGACCGGCGGGTTCATCGAGCAAGCGGACGGCACGGCTTGGATGGCCATGTACTGTCTGATAATGCTGCGTATCGCTTTCGAGCTGACGCCGCATGACCCAGCCTACGAAGATATCGCCAGCAAGTTTTTCGAGCACTTCTTATATATCGCCAGCGCCATGAACCGCCTGGGCGACCACGGTTTGTGGGACGAGACCGACGGCTTTTACTATGACTGGCTGCGTCTGCCCGATCACCGCAAAATCCCGCTTCGCGTCCGGTCACTGGTGGGCTTGATCCCTCTCTTCGCCGTCGCAACCATCGAAGCCGAGGCGCTCGACCGCATGCCGGGATTTAAGCGCCGCATGAACTGGTTCATCAAGCACCGCCCCGACCTGTGTGGCAACATCGCCTCCATTACCCGCCATGGCGTCGAACAGCGACTTCTGCTTTCGATGGTTCAGTCCACGCGCGTGCGGCGTGTGCTCCAAACCATGCTCGATGAAAACGAGTTTCTGTCGCCGCACGGAATACGTGGGATTTCGCGGTATCACAAAGATCATCCGTTCGTGTTGAAGTTAGACGGCCAGGAGTACAGAGTGGATTACGAGCCCGCCGAGTCCACCACCGGCCTGTTCGGCGGGAATTCCAATTGGCGGGGTCCGGTTTGGTTTCCGGTGAATTACCTCATGATCGAATCGCTACAGCGGTTCCATCACTACTACGGAGATGAATTTCAGGTCGAATTCCCCACCGGCTCCGGCGTTTCGCTGAACTTGTCGCAGGTCGCCGCGGAACTCTCTCGCCGCTTGTCGCGCCTGTTCTTACGCGATAAGGACGGGCGCCGGCCCGTCTTTGGAGCCGCGGAAAAGTTCCAGGCAGACCCGCACTTCCGCGATCATATCTTGTTCTATGAGTTTTTCAACGGCGACGACGGCGCCGGCCTGGGCGCAAGCCATCAGACCGGCTGGACCGCTCTCGTCGCCAAACTCCTCCAGCAGAGCGGCGAATGACCGCTCGCTCTGCTGCCCCCCAAACCGGCGCCTGTAAGCGCCTCGAGCTATCCGCGCGGCCGGCTACACGCCGACTGGCTCGCCGGGTTGATCGCTCTCCTGCTGCATCATCCCCTTGGCGCGGCCAATGGTCTGGTTCGCGATGTCCTTGGCGCGTCCGATGGTTTCGTTCGCCGTGTCCATCATCCTGCTGCTCTGCTCCTTCAACTGGCGGGCAGTGTCTTCCGCCTTTGCCTGTAAATAGTTCCGGGTTTCTTCTCCGGATTGCGGCGCAAACAGCATCCCTAGCGCGACGCCCGCGCCAAATCCTAATAAAAAGCCCATTCCGTTGTTAGATTCCATGGGTCACCTCGTCTCCCTCCTCCGTAAAGTGCACTTGCGGGGCCAAGTCAAACATCCGGAACTACTGCCCCAGGAATTCGGCGATCGGGGCCAGCGGCGCGATGTGCTCGCACACGATTTTCAGCATCACCAGGACCGGCACGGCCAGGAAGACTCCCAGGATGCCCCATAAAAATCCCCAGAACGTTACCGCTGCGAACACGATCACCGGGTTCAGCGTCATGCGCCGGCCCATTATGTACGGCGTGAACAGGTTCGCTTCCAGCGTCGCCAGGCCGAGGTACGAGGCGGGCACCAGCAGCGCATGGCCCAAATGCGGGAACGTCGATGCCGCCACCAATCCCAGCATGATAATTTCGGTCAGCGCGCCCAGGTATGGAATAAAGTTCAGCAAAAACGCCGACGCGCCCCACAGCCAGGGCGTCGGCATCCCGAACGCCCAGAATATGCAAGTGCCCGCCAGCCCCAGGCAGGCATTGATCATCGCAACCGTAATCAGGTACTTCGAAATGTGATCTTCGATCTCGCGCATGATCACCACCGCGCGCTTCTTGTCCTGCAAACGCGGCAACACGTGAATCAGTTTGCGCAGGAACAGATCTCCCGAAGCCAGCAGGAAAAATAGCAGGATCACAAATACCAGCACGCCTAACACGAGGTCGCGCGTTTTCGCGAATACTCCGCTGAGAATGCCGGGTGGCTTCACTTCCACCTCAGTGGGCTTTTTACCGGCCGGGGGCGCCACCTGCGCGATCTTGCTGACCTGCTCTCCCGCCTGCGTGACTTTCTGCACCGGCATCTTCAGCTTCTCCAGGCCGGTGGACATTTTGCCCAGAATTTGAGGCGCCCGCCCCACCCATTCGCTTACGGGTCCCGAAAACTCGTAGGCCGCCAACGAAACAATAGTGGCGCCGGCCAGCATCACCAGCGCGGCCCCGAGCGCTTCCGGAATGCGGATCTTGGTCAGCGCCCGGACGAACGGGCTCAGCAGCAGGTTGAACACGATCGCCAGGATTACCGGCGCCAAGAAAGATTTGCCGAAATACAGCGTGTACACGCACGCCAGGATCAAAAGCGCGGTAAGGCTGAAACTGGTCCAGCGTTTGCTATGGTCCAGCGCCGCGGCGGTGGCTTCGATGTCTGGCGGCCGAGTTGCGGCTTCGCTGTCGTTGAGAATTACATCTTCGTTGGGCATTAACCCCGCGCACGGCTTCTAACTGTTGGACCGGATTTACCCACCACCGGTTTCGGCTGTTACTCGCCTCGAGAACCATTACCCGCCGCCGCGGCGCTATATTGTCCGGTTCAGCAGGTACTTAGGCCCGGGCTCGCGCTGATCGAGGCGCAGCGCTGCTAGGCTGAATTCCGGAGCTACCGCTTCAGCCAGAGGTCCAGAAATTTGTCGGCTTGTTCCTGCGAGATGTTAGCCTGCACCTCGGTGCGGGTCTGCTGTTGATTAACCTGGATGGCGTCGTACAACTTCAGCATCTCCTGCTGATTGTCGGGAGTATTCAGCCGGCCCAAGCCGATGACGCCTTTGAGCAGGTCGTGGACGAACTTCGCGTCCTTTTCGGTGTTGCAGTTGACCGCGGCCATCAGCTGCAATCCGGAGCTCAGGTCCATACCGAGGGTGGCGCTGTTCACGGATCGGAGCGCCTGCATGACGTTGGCCAGGTTGCTGTTCTCCGGCGCGGCCAGATTCAAACCGCTGAGGCCGCCCGACAGGGCAGCGTAGATTTGATCGTTTTGGGGCAGCGTCCGCAGTAAATCTCGTAGCGCGGGCGGAAGACCTGCTGTGGTGCGGCCATCGATGATTGCACGGAGTTCGGCGGGCGGCCCCGCGACCGCAATGGTATCGTTCAGAATTGCGATGGATTGGTTTTCGCTGCCAAACATCCGGCGGTCTTTGTAGGGGATCGGCTTCAACCCTTGCTGCTCCAGCCGCTTCTCGAGGTCGGCGCGGTTGAATTTTCCCCGCGCCATGAGCAGCCCGCGCCTGCCGTTCGTACAAGACAGGATTTGAGACAGGTCCTTGCGTGGATCCAGGCCGGTTTGGCGCGCGAAGTCGTCCAGTTGCGGCAACGGAACACGGCTCAGCAGCTTTTGGTACGCGGTGGTGCCCCGGATCTGATCCAGGTTCGCCCCCGCGACGAAAACGGTGTCCGCCGGAACGAATGACTCGAGCGCTGGGTCGATGTGCAAAAGGCCGGGTTTTTTCGCCTGGCACGCACACAACGCCAGCAAGAGTAGGATGGCAAGGAGCTGACGCATCAAAAGTCGCGCCTCGAGAAAATGTACAACGCCGTGCTCAAAATGACCGCGGCGAACAGAGCCGAGCTCCAGATGGAAGTATAGTCGTTGAAAGTGCGGTCTTGAATGGCACTCAGCGTGATGCGGCCGATATCCCAGATTTTGGGCAGCACGTAATACAGCCCTTTCCAAAGGTCGCGCGACCATTCCGATGACAGCAGGCGCAGCATGATGGAGGTTTGCGCCAGAATCGCGCTGATGATCATGAGCGCCATGCTGATCATGGTGGCCAGCGCGGCGCTTTCGAACAAAACGCCGATCAGCACTACCACCGAAAGGAGCACGGCAAAAATGAAGATCGTGGTCGCGATCGAAACCAGAAACGCTGGCGACCAGATCCCGGTTTTCATGCCCAGGATCGTCCAGATCCCCAACACCAGAAAGACGACATTGCATGAGATCACCAGCACGTTACCGATATAGCGGCCCAGCAGAATGTGTGTCCGCGAGATCGGTTTCGAAAGCAACAACTCAATGCGGCCAGGCTCCAGCACGCTCGGAATCAGGCCGGCGGAGGCAAACACGGCCAGAAACATTCCCCAGGTATACAGAAAGGTCGCAATTCCTCCGTAAACGCCGCGCACCAACCGGTCGACATCCGTCAGGCGGTTGGACGTGCGGCCAAACAACGAAACTGTGGCCATCGCTCCTTCCACCAGGTCAATCTTCAGCAGAAACAGAAAGAACAGGATCATTGCGACCGAAAGGCCGAACAAGCCCCAGAAGATTTTGCGGGCGAGAGCCTCGCGGAACGTGTCGCGAATTAACGCCATGGTCGCCATTAGTTTTGTCCTCCGTTCTCGACGGTACGGACGAACACGTCTTCCAGCGTGCTGGTGGTGGGCGCCAGTGCCTCGATCTCGCAGTGCTGAGCGCGCAGCAGATCGAGCGCCTGGTTAGCCGACTCCCGCGTGGGAAACTGGAAATCGATCAGGCCGTTGCGCGCCGCGGTGGATGCCGCTTGCGCGCGCAACTGATCCACTAGATTCTCCGGCGGATGAGCTACCGTCAGGCGGTATCCCTTGCCGGCAATCAAGTCGGCAACCTTCCCGCTCAGCGCCACTTTTCCGCGATGAATGATCGCAACCTCCTGGCAAAACATTTCGACCTCCGCCAGCAGATGCGAGTTGATGAAGATTGTCACGCCCTTTTCCTCAAAGCCCGTGAGGATGTCGCGGATGTGCCGGCGGCCCACCGGGTCGACCCCGTCGGTAGGTTCATCCAGGATCAGCAGCGAAGGCGAGTGAATCAGTGCCTGCGCCAGCCCCACGCGCTGCAGCATGCCTTTGGAATACTTGCCGAGGCGCACGCCGCCCCACTGCGACAGGCCCACCAGATCGAGCAGTTCGGGGATCAGTTTCTTGCGTTGGGCGTCACCCAGCCCGGAAAGCGCGGCATAGAAATCGAGCATGCCCTCGCCGGTAAAGTAGGTCGGAAAGCGATGGTTCTCCGGCAGGTATCCGATGGGCCGCCGCGCTTCCGGTTCGCGGGCCTCGCGGCCGAAGAGCAAAGCGCTGCCGGCGGTGGGATGGACGGCCGAAAGCAGCAGCTTGACGAAGGTCGTTTTTCCGGCTCCGTTCGGCCCCAGCAGGCCGAAGATCGTCCCGCGCGCAACGCGCAGCGAGATGCCATCCACCGCGCGTACCTCGCGGCGTTTCCATCGGGACCGGTAAACCTTGATCAGGCCGGCCGTTTCAATCGCGTACTCGGAAGACACTCAATCCTAGAATACGCGGGCAGACCAGGCTTTTGTTCCCGCGACTTGAGGGAATCGGTCCGGCGGGAGCGACCGAGGCGAGACGTACGCCAGCCACCGGCCAATTACAGAAATGTCTTAAAATCAAGAATAAGCTCGCATGACCGACTCTAATAACTCCAATCCGCTGCTGCGAATTCAATTTCAGATTCCTTTTGACAGGATTCGGGCCGAGCACGTCGAGCCAGCGATTTCGCAGCTCTTGGCGGAAGCGCGCGAGCAGTTGGACCGAATCACAGCAGATGCATCGCCCCGCTCCTTCGCGAACACGATGGAGCCGTTGGATACGCTCACAGATACGCTGGACTACGCCATGGGTGTGGTGCGCCACTTGGAAGCGGTGGCGACCACGCCGGAACTTCGCGCGGCTTACAATCGCGTGCAGCCGGAGGTCAGTGCGTTCCACTCTTCGTTACCGCTGAACGAAGCTCTGTGGAATGTGGTGAAAGCGTATTCGCAAAGCGAGGAAGCCAAACACCTGGCGGGAACACGCAAACGTTTTCTCGAAAAAACGATGGATACTTTTCGCCGCCACGGCGCCGAATTGGACGCCGCCGGCAAGAAACGCGCCGCGGAAATTGACGTCGAACTTACTAAGCAGACCATTAAATTTGCCGAAAACGTCCTGGACTCGATTAACGAATTTGAATTAGTAATTCAAGACGAGAAGAAGCTCGCGGGTCTGCCGGAAGGCGCGATTGCGATGGCGCGCGCCAGCGCCGCCTCCAAAAGTTTGCCGGAGCCGTCCTGGCGATTTACGTTGCAGGCGCCGAGTTACATCGCGCTAATGACTTACCTCGATGATCCGGAAATCCGCCGAGTGGTGTATGAAGCGTACGTGAACCGGGCGGTGGACGAGCAGCACAATAATGTCGCGGTTTTACTGCGCATTCTCGAGTTACGGCGGGAGAAAGCCAATCTGCTGGGGTATCGCGATTTCGCCGACCTGGTGCTGGAAGACCGGATGGCTCATAACGGTAAGCAGGCGGCCGAGTTCCTGGAGGACCTCAAGAGGAAAACGGAAAATCGTTTTCACAGCGAGAACCAGGAATTGCAGGTCTTTGCGGGCAAGGAACTGGGACCGTGGGACCTGGCCTACTATGCCGAAAAACAGCGAACCGCGCGCTACGATTTCGACGAGGAGGCGCTGCGGCCTTATTTCCCGCTGGACAGCGTGGTACGAGGAATGTTCGAAATAGTCCAGCGCCTGTACGGCATCGACGTGGTGGAAAAACAAGGCGCGCCGGTTTGGGATCCGCACGTGAAGTATTACGAGATTCGCGATGGCGGCAAACTGATCGGCGCTTTTTATGCCGACTGGTATCCGCGGGAGAATAAGCGCGGCGGCGCCTGGATGGACAGCCTGATCACGGGCATCGCGCGAGACGACTTTTTCGAGCCGCATGCGGCACTGATCTGCGGGAACTTGACACCGCCGGTGGGCGGCCGCCCGTCTTTGCTCACGCACCGGGAAGTACAGACCATCTTTCATGAATTCGGGCACCTGCTGCATCACTGCTTAAGCAAGGTGGAAGTCCGCAGCCTGGCGGGGGTGAATGTTGCGTGGGATTTCGTAGAACTGCCCTCGCAAATCATGGAGAACTGGTGCTGGGAGCGGGACGCGCTGGATCTGTTCGCGCGGCATTACCAAACGGGCGCCGCGATTCCGCAAGATTTGTTTGAAAAAATGGTTCGCGCGCGCACCTTCCGCGCGGCCAACACTCAGATGCGGCAATTGGGGCTAGGGCTGGTGGATTTGAGCCTGCACCGCGAATATTCACCCCAGAACCACGGCGACGTGTTGCACTACGCCAAGCAAATCTTGCAGCAGTTTTCACCCGTGAAGCTTCCCGAGCGTTACGCCATGATTTCCAGCTTCACGCACTTGTTCGCAAGCCCGGTGGGGTATGGCGCCGGCTACTATTCCTACAAATGGGCCGAGGTGCTGGACGCGGACGCATTCACGCTTTTCCAAGCGCGCGGAATTTTTAGCCCGGATGCCGGAGCGCGGTTTCGCGGTAACATTCTCTCGCGCGGCAACAGCGCCGATCCGGCCGAACTGTACCGGGCCTTCATGGGCCGCGATCCCAATCCCAACGCGCTACTAGAGCGGTCTGGGCTGCTGGAAGCGAGCACCAGCGCTAAATCCTAGGCGGCCCGACGATCGAGTGTTGCCGGGCGTTTTCTGGCGCACTTTATGGCAACAAAACCCGCGCGGCAGCAATCCAACCTGGGGGCGGCCCGAGCGCCGATACGCGCTAGGACTTCTTTGGTGCTAACAAAAACAGTGACTGGCACATTAAAGATTTCGCGGCTGTGGCATGGCGCGTGCAAGAGGAAGGCTGGCCCTGAGGAAGAAGGTTGGAGCATGAAATCGAACATCCGGCTGGGACGCTTTTTTGGCATCGAAGTGGGCCTGCACTATAGCTGGTTTTTGATCGCCTTCCTGATCACGATGTCGCTGGCGTCGCAGTTCCGTGAGACGAACGCGGCTTGGGGCACAGGGCTGATCTGGGGCATATCGCTGGTGACAGCGGTCCTCTTCTTTGTCGCTTTGTTAGCGCACGAAATGTCTCATGCACTGGTCGCGCGCGCACACGGCCTGACCACCCGCGCCATCACTCTATTCGCGCTGGGCGGCGTCGCGCAAATCGAGCATGAGCCCGAGGACCCAAAAACGGAATTCTGGGTGGGCATCGTTGGGCCATTTTCAAGCGCCATTATCGGCGGAATCTGTTTTGCCATCGCCTGGGGAGCCGGCTGGACTGCCGGCCGAATGCCCCAGAACCCGGTGGCCGCCATGTTTCTCTGGCTCGGCTACATCAACGTCATGTTGGCCGCGTTCAATTTGATCCCGGGGTTTCCGTTGGATGGCGGACGTATCCTGCGCGCGATCATCTGGTGGCGAACGAAAAACGGGGACCGCGCCACCATGTTGGCGGCCCGAACCGGCCAGGCGGTCGCGCTCATCTTCATCGCGTTCGGAATTCTGCGGTTCTTTGGAGGAGCCGGTTTTGGCGGATTGTGGATCGCGTTTATCGGGTGGTTTCTGATGCAGGCCGCCGGCGCCAGTTACACAAACGTTGCCCTAACAGCCGGGCTGAAAGACGTGCACGTCAGCGATGTCATGGATCGGGATTGCACCACCGTGGATGGCAATCTCAACGTCCAAACACTGGTGGAAGAATATCTGCTGCGGACCGGCCGGCGTTGTTTTGTCGTGGCGCAGAAAGGGGAATTGGAAGGGTTGGTGACGCCGCACGAAATTAAGGCGCTGGAGCGGCAGCGCTGGCCGTACACCACTTTGCACGATATCATGCGCCCACTCGAAGATCTGCACACCGTCACGCCCGACACCCCCGTAATGACGGCGCTGGAAACCATGGGACGCGACGATGTGAATCAGCTTCCCGTAGTGTCGGACCATCACCTGGAGGGCGTCGTCACGCGCGCGCACGTTTTGCAATTCCTGCAAACACGCGCGGAGCTTGGCCACACAGGGTCTCGAAACTGAAGGCGTCTCGGCGCGACGCATGCCTGGGAAGTTTGGTAAATTGGGCGCAGTGCGAACCGTGTTGCTCGCAGCTTGTGCTATCTCTTGCCTGGCTGCAAACATCGACGATCAACAATTCAACGGCCGCTGGGACATTTCGGTCAACGGTTTGTCATCGCCTCGGGGGTGGTGGCTGGAAGTCGCGGGCGCCGGCACCGGCAGTCCGAAAGGCAAATTCACGGGCGCACCGCTGAACGTGGTGGAAGATATTCCGCGCATGTCGATTTCCGATGGCGAGTTGCGCTTCGGCATCGAAAGCCGTTACCGGCAGAACCGTTCTGAAAAAGGCGTGTATTGGGCGCGTTTGGAAGAGGGCAAGCTGAAAGGCACTTTCGAAATCGAGGGTGATCCGTCGACATATTTGGAGTGGACGGCTGTGCGCGCGCCGGCGCTGCCTGACAAGGACGACGGCACCTGGAAGCGCGGCGACCCGGTGGTTCTATTCGACGGCCACAATCTGATCGGCTGGCAAACCGTGGGCTCGGTGCGGTCCTTGGGCTGGACGGTTAAAGAAGGGCTGCTCAGTAACGGGCTCGGCACGACCAACCTGATTTCGGAGAAGAAATTCTGGAATTTCGCCGTGGAGGTGGAGTACCGGATTGGCCCGCATGTCAATAGCGGTGTCGGACTGCGCGGGCGTTATGAAGTGCAGATCGCGGACGATGCCGACCGGCCAGTATCGAAGGAGACGAGCGGCGCGATTCTTGGGCGGATCGCGCCTACTCTGAACGCTGCCAAGCTGCCCGGCGAATGGCAGACCGTGTCGGCGCGCTTGATCGGGCGGCAGGTCACAGTCTTTCTGAACGGAATTCGAGTGATCGAGAAGCAGACGGTAGATGGACCCACGCCGATCGCGCTAGACACCAATGAAGGCGATCCGGGGCCGATTCTGCTGCAAGGCGATCGCGGCGCGGTGGAGTTCCGGAAGATCATCGTTTATCCGCTCGTCAAGAAGCCTTGAAGGACGCCAAGATAGCGCGTTTTTACCGGATTCGCGGGCGCGTGCAGGGGGTCGGATTTCGTTATTTCGCCGAAAAGGCTGCGCATACGCTCGGTGTTGCGGGCTGGGTGCGGAACGACGACGACGGGACGGTGCAGGTGTATGCAGTGGGAACGCCGGAGCAACTCTCTGAGCTGGCGGCGCTGCTGTGGAAAGGGCCGCGCTGGGCTGAGGTGCGGGGCGTAGACGAGTCGGAGGCGGCGGTGGAGAGGTGTTCGGACTTTTCGGTCCGGCAGTGAGTAGCCGCGTCAGGCCAAGAGCCTGGCGGCGTCCTTGGCGAAGTAGGTCAGCATAAAATCGGCGCCGGCGCGGCGGATTGCGGTGAGCGACTCCAGAATCGTACGGTCGCGGTCCAGCCAGTTCTTTTCGATGGCGGCCATCAGCATGCTGAATTCGCCGCTGACCTGGTAGGCGCCGAGCGGCGCATCGAAGCGGTCGCGCGCCTGCCGGATGATATCGAGGTACGGCATGGCGGGTTTAACCATGATCATGTCGGCGCCTTCTTCGAGATCAAGCTCGATTTCGCGCATAGCTTCGCGAGCGTTAGACGGATCCATTTGGTAGCTGCGGCGGTCGCCGAACTGAGGCGTGGATTCAGCAGCTTCGCGGAAGGGCCCGTAGAAGACCGAAGCGTATTTAGCGGCGTAGGACAGAATGGGCGTGTTGAGAAAGCCGGCTTGATCGAGCGATTTCCGCATAGCGGCCACGCGGCCATCCATCATATCGCTGGGCGCGACCATATCGGCGCCGGCGCGGGCGTGCGAGACGGCGGACTTAGCGAGCCATTCGAGCGTGGGATCGTTTTGGACTTCGCCGTTGACCACCAGGCCGCAGTGGCCGTGGCTGGTGTATTCGCAGTTGCAGACGTCGGTTATGACCAGCAGCTTAGGCAATTCGCGCTTGATGGCGCGCACGGCCTGCTGGACGACGCCGTCATCGGCGTAGGCGCCGGAAGCGAGTTCGTCCTTGGTTTCCGGGATGCCGAACAGGATGACGCCACCGATACCAAGCTGGAGAGCTTCGGCGCATTCCTTGACGAGTTGGTCAATTGAGAGCTGGAAATTGCCCGGCATGGAGCTGATGGGCCGGCGCACGCCCTCGCCTGGGCAGGCGAACAGCGGAAGGATGAAATCGTCCGGCGCGAGACGAGTCTCGCGGACCAGCCGGCGCAGCGGTTCGCTGGCACGCGATCGCCGCATGCGATGAACAGGAAATGCCATCTATGTCTTTATTCTAACCGGCGCCGGCAGGCTGGCTCGCTGGACGCTAGCTCTCTTGAATGGAGACGGACTTGAGCTGATCGCCCTGCTTGATACTATTTACAACATTTTGGCCGTCGGTAACCTTACCGAAGACCGTATGTTTTCCGTCCAGCCAATCGGTGACTACGTGAGTGATAAAGAACTGGCTGCCGTTGGTGTTGGGTCCGGCGTTAGCCATCGAGAGGGAGCCGACCTGGTGTTTGTGAGGATTGTTGCGGGTCTCGTCGTCCAAGCGATAGCCGGGACCGCCGCGGCCGCTGGCAGTGGGATCGCCGCCCTGGACCATGAAATTGTCGATGACGCGATGGAACACGGTGCCGTCGTAGAAGCCGTCGCGAGCCAGGAACACGAAATTGTTGACGGTTTTGGGAGCATCCTTCGCGAAAAGCTCGCAGACGATTTTTCCTTTGGAGGTGTCCAACGTGGCCGTGTATTTTTTGTTGGTATCAATGGCCATCGCGGGCGGGGCGGAGTATTGTTTGGGCATAGATACAGTGTAGCGAGTTGGTTTTTGATGACGGACCGCGGCCTTCAATGTGGGGCCGAGAAGAAGCCGCGCGACAAGAATCCTGCAGCCTGTCGAAAATGCAAACCGTTTGCAGTATCATTGTCCCGGGAGAAATGGGAGCAAGCATGCGTGCCCTATTCCGGTTCTCTCTCGCCCTTTTGCTTTGTTGTTGTTCCGCCTTGCTGGTATCACCGGCACTCCGTGCTCAAGGAGCACAAAACGAAGCATCCAAGAAGAAACCAACGCGGACGAAGGTGGTGCTGCTCGGGACACGGACACCCGTGCCCGATCCCGATCGTTCCGGACCGGCTACCGCTATTGTGGTTGACAATAGCTCCTATATTGTCGATTTCGGACCGGGTGTTGTGCGGCGTGCCAAGGCGGCCGTCCTCCACCGTCAGATTGCAGCCCTGGAACCCGCTAACCTGACAGTAGCTTTTGTCACACACCTGCACTCCGATCACACGGCCGGCTATTCGGATCTCATCCTAACTGGATGGACTGCCGGCCGGCGCACGCCGCTCGCGGTGTATGGCCCATCCGGACTGCGATCCATGACTGATCACATTTTGCAGGCGTATCGAATCGATATCGAGACCCGGACAGCCCCGAAGGCGACCAGCGTGCCAATCCGGAAGGCTGGAAGGTGAACGCTCACGACATCGAACCCGGTGTAATTTACAGGGACGAGAAAGTAACGGTCACTGGCTTCCCCACGCAACACGCGATGGAAAGCTATGGACATCGATTCGACACACCGGATCACGCCTGGATTTCCTCCTGGCCGAGTGTCGCCCCGTCAGGTTCGCAGCCGGTTGTGCTAACGACCGGTGAGTTCCACTCGTCAGCCGACGTGCTCAAGAAAGAGATCGGCTCACGATACTCAGGCACTTCGTCATCGGGCAAGATCTCGACGTGTACTGATCGCTCCACGGAAACGCACGCCTAGCAGTATGATTATTCCTGCTGGAGGATTGGGATGAGCATGCGTAGGTATTTATCAGTTCTTCTCGCGATCTCCGGGCCACTGTTTGCAGCAGACGCTGGAGGTCTCGTCGGCACGTGGAGGCTCGTCTCCTGGCAGGTGATTGTTGAAAACGAGCCACCGCAAAACATTTTCGGGGCGCACCCAAAGGGTTTCTTGGTCTTGACTCGCGAAGGGCGTAGTATCGTCTTGACGACTGCCGAAAACCGCCGAGCAGGAATGGGCGATGCGGAAAGGGCCGCGCTGCACAAATACATGCTTGCGTATAGCGGCAAGTACCGCATCGACGGCAACGACTTCATCACTTTAGTCGATGTCTCCTGGAATGAAGCGTGGAATGGCACGGAGCAGAGGCGCCATTTTCGAATCGATGGGGACAAGTTGTTCATTGAGTCAGCACCAGGACCCAGTCTCATCTCTCCAGGTAAGACCGATTTCCGCAGGATTATCTGGGAGCGGGATAAATAGACTGAATTAGGACCGGTCAAAGCAATCAGCGGCTTGAAGCAGACAAAAACCAGGCCGGTGGCGGAAGGAGACGCCACCGGCCAGTTCAGTTGAAGTTTCTAGCTGCGGCTAAAAATGGATGCGCAGGCCGAATTCCATCCAACGCGATTGTACGCCGTTGCCCGATGCGGCTTGATTGGTGACGACGCCCCAGGTAGCGGGGCTGTTGATATTGAGCCCTGAACCGCCGACTCCGGAGCCCTGGACAGTACCGGGGCTGGAGCCTGGATTGGCGGGTTGGAAGTGATTCAGTATGTTGACGAACTGGAAGATGAATTGCGCGCCAAAACGCTCAGTGACGCGAATGTCCTTCGTGACGGTAGCATCCAAGTTCCAGGTGGGGAAGCCGCGAATGGGCCCTGCGCCACTGGTATTGGTATCGATGCCAAGGATGGGCGGCCGGAATTCATTGAAGACCTGGCAGGGATTTGCGAACATGTTCAAGCCCGAGTTACCGCTGGTACCGGCGCAAGTGCCCGCGACCTGCACGTTATTGTGAGCGGAGTTGCCGCCAGTGTAGGGAGAAATGCCGGCCGCGTTTTCGTAATATCCACGATTGTTGTTTCCATACGCTTCGCCGAAAGCTTGCGCATCTTGATTGCTGCCGGAACCGACGCTGATTTCCATCGGGAAGCCGGTTTGGGCGGTGAACAGAGGGGCGATGGTCCAGCCGCCGAGAATGCGACCCACAATACCTCTTTGGTCTTTGAAGAACGGCGGTTGATACATGACCATGTCGCTGTAGACGTATTTAACGTCGAATGGTTGAGGGCCGTACGAATAGCCGAGGTCCCAGGGATTGGGCGTGGTGGCCGAGCTGCTAGCTTGGACGACGCTCTGGGTGCCGAGCGCGCGTCCCCAGGTAAGGTTCGAGATGTTTGTGAGGCCATGCCAGTCTTTGGCTGTGAACTTCAGGAAAGCGGCATTATAGTTGCCATAGCCGAGACTGCTGATGAATTCGAAAGCGGTGATCTGCGGACTAATGGGGCCGCCCAGAGCAGGAGAACTCAATAGGGTGCGGCCCAGAGTCCAGCCCTGAGCGGCGGTGAGGCTTTGCCATAGGCTGTACACCTGGGTCGCCTTGATGCTTCCGCCTAACTTGGAGGCGACGGCTTGAGTGCAACTTGCGAATCCGGCGCAGTAGCCGGAATTGGCGCCCCCAAGTGCGGCCTCAAAGAAGGGCTGCGTAGAGACCGCCAGCGGGTTGTAGTTGCCGCAGGTGGGCGAAGCCAAGCCGCAGAGCTGAGTGTAAACCTGCGCGTAGGCTTGCGCAAAGCTCTGGCCGTTCAGCGTGGTCATCCAGGGGACAGCGTCGATGTTGATTTCCTGAAATTCGTTGCTGATTTTGCGGCCGATGTAGCCGAGTTCGAGGACCATCTTCTGGGAAAAAGCGCGCTGCACGGTGAAAGTAACTTCGTCGGAATGATTGGGCTTAAAATGGGGGTCCAGTCCCGAGCCGTCGCTGGCTTGAGCGTTGCCGTTCACGCCAGGGAAATAAGGCTGCGGGAAGGTTTGCGAGACGGCGGGCAGCGGAGCGGTGTTGCCGTCGGTGCCGATCCGGAAAGCGTTGGCGGGCGTAAGGCTGCTCTGGGCCGCGCAAGTTCCGTTGGATGCAGGCAAGCAAGAAACGGCCTGCAAAATGCCCGGCCCCAGCAGGGGTACCAACACCAGACCGACTCCGTTGGTGCGCCCATAAATACGCGCATATCCGCCGCGAATCACAGTGTTGCCGGATCCGAGGATCTTCCCAAGCAGTCCGTCAGTGTATCTGGGATTCCAAGCGGCAGAAACGCGCGGGCTGAAACCTTTGTAGAAGGGATCGTAGGGATATTTTTGGCCGCTTCCGATATTGCGGACCGTGGCGAAGCCGATTTGGGGAGCGTAGGCTTGTCCGGCCAAGGCGGCCTTTTGCCGGTTGGCGAGGAAGCTGCCCAGATCCACGGGAACGCCGGCAGCATCGACCATTTCAACCTGTTTGCCATTGATTTCGTAAGGCGGCATTTGCAATGAGTAAGCCAGGCCGTAGGTCAAAGTGAAGGTCGGCTTCATGTGCCACGTGTCGGTAAAGAACACGTCGTACGAAGGAATGATGGACTGATCGAAGCCAAACCCACCGGGGGGTTGGAGCGTTAAGGCACTTCCTGCCCGCGTGTACATGACCTGCGACTGGCCGACGATTCCGAGAACTTCGGAGTAATACTGGGCGAAAGTTGTGGCCTGGCTGGAGGCCAACCCTGCCGGCAACGGGTAAGCGGACGTGGGAATGCCCGAGCCGTTGGTGATCTGGTAGGTGATGGACGTATCGATGCCGACGCCATTGTCGTTGCGGGAGTGGTAATCGAAATTGCGCTGGTAGGAACCGCCGAATTGAAAGAGGTGGTTGCCGTGCAACAGGCTCAGATTGTCGGACAGGAAATAATCGTGACCGTCCCAGAAGCGCTGGCGAGTATTCTGCGAATCGTTGTTAGTGGGAACGAGCGCGTTGGTCGCGGCCGATTCACCGCCCAGCTCGAGCGCTCCGCCTAGGCCCGGAAGCTGCGGGACACCGCCCGAACTTGACCATTGCCAGAAATTGCGCAGATAACTAAAACGAAAATCGTTAGTCAGGTTGGAGGTCAGCTGGCCGGTGAGTCCAGCGATCATGTAATCCGGCTTTTGAGGGCGAGGGGCCGTGGATATGTATTGCCCAGTAGGGGTCAGAGTGGTCTGGTTACTGGTGACCTGGAGGAAACTGTAATAGCGATAGCTGGCCATGAACTTCCACTTATCTCCGAAATCGTGGTCGATACGCGCCACGAAAAAGTTGGAGGACTGAGGAAGGGCGAGCGTTCCCAGATAACCTTGCGCGTTGATTCCGTCCACGCCATTTCCGGTGACGATGTACTGCGGGTCGTTGGGCAATGGCAGCTTGCTCCAGACCTGCTGGACTAATGGATTGAGACCCAAGCCGCGCGGATCGCAGAGTTGACCGCCGCAGGTAGCGGGCTGGTAAGTGACGCCGTTATAAGTAATCGGAGTGGGATTCAGATTATACGCAGTGAGTTGGCCCGCCGAGTTTGGCAGCTGGATGATGCCTAGCCGCATGAGGGCGGTCGGCACGGCGCGCTCGAAGCTGATGCTGTTGGGGTAGCGCATGCCCTCGTAGTTCGCGAAAAAGTAAGTTTTGCCGCCCCAGAATTTCGGAGTGAGTGGACCGCCGAGCGCGCCGCCGAAACGATTGCGATGCGTGGAGGGCAGCGGTGTATAGGGCGTGCCGCTGATGGCTGAAGGCGTGTGGTTGTTTTTCCAAAGGTTGGCGGCGCCGACGTTGTTCGCGAAATAGAACTCGTACAGCGCTCCATGGACAGCGTTGGTGCCGCGCTTGGTGACCATTTGAACCTGGCTGCCGGCGGCTCCATTAAAATCCGCGGCCTGGTTACTGGTGCCGACCTTGAATTCCTCGATACTTTCGACCGGAGTTGGGATCACGCCGGACGGCGTACCGCCGGTCGAAGAAGTACCCAAGTAAGCATTGCCGGGCGTATAGGTAGTGTTATTCCCGGCCATATCGTCGCTGTTGTTGCCGCCGTCAAGCTGGAACCCGTTCTGGTCGGTTGCCGTTCCCGAGACGTTGCCGGTGGGAGCCACGCCGACCTGCAAAACCGAGAGTGTGGAGGCGTCGCGGCCGAGGTTGGGCATCATTTGAAGCGAGTCGGCGGTGATGGTGGAACCGACGGTAGCGTTCAAGGTCTGTAATTCCGCGCCCGCCGCGGCCTGAACTTCAACCACTGTTGAAGTGGCGCCGATCTGCAGCGCTGCGTTCAACGTCAGAGTAAGGCCGACGCTGACCTTCTGGTCGCTCATTTTTGCCTGGGTAAACCCAGCGTGGCTGATGGTGACGTCGTAGGTACCGGGTGGAACGCTGACAAAGGTGTAGCGGCCGACTTCGTTGGTGGTGGTGGAAAGAGTGGTGTTCGTGGTCGGGTCCAGGATCTTGACGTCTGCGCCGGCAATCGCGGCTCCGGAAGGATCGGTGACGACCCCGATGATGCTGCCCACGTTGGCTTGTGCCCAAGCGTAGGACGGGCCGAAGAACAGGACTGCTGTCAAAACGAGGAGCGTGCATGGCAGCTTGAAGCGGAAACAGCTCGAAATCATATACTCCCTCCCGATGAAGAGATTGCGGTTAGTGAAATCGAACCAACAGTGTTCCGGGCGCCCCGGTTAACGGAAGGGAGCACCACGTTTGGGTGATTCTATTCCCTTCGTAATGGATCTGTCAAGAAAAAAACATCGGCAATAAAAACAAGCCCATAAGTTGAGGATTCTTGCTGATGCGCGGGACTTACCGGGCGCACTAGTCGACGGCCGACGTGGCGCGGCCTAAGGGGGCGATTATAAACGCAGGTCGCGTCCGGTCATGTCTTTGGGCTGGTTTTCACCGAGAAATCCGAGGATTGTCGGCGAGATATCCTGGAGAGCGCCGCCGGATCGCAGGGGGCGACGTGTGTCGTCGACGACCAGGATGAAAGGGACCGGATTCGTGGTGTGGTAGGTGTGCGGGCCCTTGGTGACGGGATCGATCATAGTTTCGGCGTTGCCGTGATCGGCGGTGATAATCCACGCTCCGCCGGAGCGGAGCAATGCGGCATAAATTTCACCCAGGCCTGCGTCGACGGCTTCGACGGCCTGGACCGTAGGAGCCATTTTGCCGGAATGGCCGACCATATCGGCGTTGGCGTAATTCATGACGATCACGTCGAATGCGCGCTGTTCGATAGCTTTAACGACCACCGCGGTGATTCCGGCCGCGCTCATCTCGGGTTTCAGGTCGTAAGTGGCGACTTTCGGGGATTGGACTAACTCGCGTTCTTCGCCGGGATAGGGCTTTTCGTTTCCGCCATTAAAGAAATAGGTAACATGGGCGTACTTTTCTGTTTCGGCGACGCGTAGGTTTTTCCAGTTTAGCTGCGCCATGACATCGGCGAGGATATTGTTGGGAGGTTCGCGGGGGAGCACGAAGGGGACGTGGAAGGTCTTGTCGTACTCGGTCATGGTAGTGAAGTGGAGATTTTTCGGGGCTAGCGAACGGGAGGGTTTTTCGAGCGCGGCATCGGTGAGGGCCATGGTCATTTCGCGGCCGCGGTCGGCGCGGAAGTTAAAAAAAATGCAAGCGTCGTCGTCGCGGATGAGGCCGAGCGGCTGATCTTTGTTGTCGACGATGGTAACGGGCTCGATGAATTCGTCAGTGGTGCCGTGTTCGTAGGAGCGCTTGACAGCGGCCACAGGGTCGGTGAATTTGGCGCCGTTGCCGAGCACCATGGCGCCGAAAGCGCGCTCGATGCGGTCCCATCGTTTGTCGCGATCCATGGCGTAATAACGTCCAGAGACTGAGGCGATGACGCCAGCGCCGATTTGCCGAATTTCTCTTTGCACTTGCTCGAGGTAGTCTGCGCCGCTTTCGGGCGGGGTGTCGCGGCCATCCATGAAGCAGTGGACGAAGACGTGTTCCACGGCTTGCTGCTTAGCCAATTTCAGCAGCGCGTACAGATGGGTGAGCAGGGAATGCACGCCGCCGTCGCTACAGAGGCCCATCAGATGTAGACGGTGTGTGCGCGCGTGGCGCATGGAATCCAGGAGGACGGGGTTTTTGAAGAATTCGCCGGAGGAGATCATCATGTCGATCCGGGTTACATCCATATAAATGACGCGGCCGGCGCCGATGTTGAGATGACCGACCTCACTGTTGCCCATCTGGCCCTCGGGGAGGCCGACGGAGGGTCCGGAAGTGTTTACCAAGGTGTTGGGATACTTGCGGAGGAGTAAGTCGTAAGTGGGCTTCTGGGCGGCAGCGATGGCGTTGCCATCGCGGGTGGGCGAGTAACCCCAGCCATCCAGGATGGTAAGTACGAGAGGCTTCTTTGGTCCCTGCATTATTGGTGGAATGCTTTCCGGCCGGCGAAGCGCGCGGCGGCGCCCAGTTCTTCCTCGATGCGGAGAAGCTGGTTGTACTTAGCGATACGGTCAGTGCGGCTGGCCGAGCCGGTCTTAATCTGTCCGGCACGCGTGGCCACCGCGAGGTCGGCGATGAAGGCGTCTTCGGTTTCCCCGGAACGGTGGGAGACGATGTTGGTGTAGTCGGCGGCTGAAGCCATTTGCATGGCTTCCAGCGTCTCGGTAAGCGATCCGATCTGATTGACCTTGATAAGAATCGAGTTGGCAATGCCCTGTTCAATGCCGCGCGCCAGGCGCTGGGTATTGGTTACGAAGATGTCGTCGCCGACGAGCTGGATTTTCTTGCCTAGCGCCTGAGTCATCGATTTCCAGCCGTCCCAGTCGTCTTCGGCCATTCCGTCCTCGATGGAGATGATGGGGTATTGCTCGACCCACTTAGTCCAGAATTGGACCATTTGGTCGGAGGTGTGCTGGCTTTTATCAGATTTTTTGAAGATGTACTTGCCGCTGGATTGATCGAAGAACTCGCTGGCCGCCGGATCGAGCGCGATGCTGATTTGCGAGCCGGGCTTGTATCCTGCCTGATTGATGGCTTCCAGGACGACATCGAGGGCTTCTTCGTTGGATTTGAGGTTGGGGGCGAAGCCGCCTTCGTCGCCCACGGAAGTGGAGTAGCCGCGTTTCTTGAGGACGCTTTTCAGGGTGTGGAAGACTTCGGCGCCCATGCGGAGCGCTTCCGAGAAAGTGGGTGCGCCGTGGGGGGCGATCATGAACTCCTGCGGGTCGACGGAATTGTCGGCGTGCGCGCCGCCATTGAGAATGTTCATCAGGGGGACGGGGAGCAGGTTGGCGCCGACGCCGCCAAGATGCCGATAGAGGGGCGTGCGATGAGCGATGGCGGCGGCCCGGGCGGTGGCCATCGAGACGGCCAGAATGGCGTTAGCACCAAGTTTGCCCTTATTGGCCGAGCCGTCAAGGTCAATCATTTTGCGGTCGACGGCGGATTGCTCGGAGGCGTACATGCCCTGGACGGCAGGCGCGATTTTTTGGTTGATATTCTGGACTGCGGTGCGCGTGCCTTTTCCGAGATAGCGCTTAGCATCGTGGTCGCGCAGCTCGATGGCCTCATGTTCGCCGGTTGAGGCGCCGGAGGGGACGGCGGCGCGGCCGATTGAGCCATCGGCTAGGTGCACATCGGCTTCCACCGTTGGATTGCCCCGCGAGTCGAGTATTTCGCGGCCAATCACTTTGACAATTTGCATACTTTCTTATTCTGCGGGAGTGTTGCGTGCATTGTCCAACGGCTTGTCATAAAAATGGTGAACAAATGCGACGGACGAGGAATACAGAGTTACGGGAAGGTGCCCGATTGCAGAGCGGGTGCGCATGAAGCTACAGTCGAAGGGCGAGCATCGCGATGGCCGATACATCACAAGAGACGGCGCTGAGGCTTCCGTTGCGGACGACCGTCTCGGAGGAGTCTCCGGAGGCGGAGGTGGTCGCGCTCTTCGAAGAGTTGCGAGGGCCGCTGCTCGGGTATCTGGCGACGTTGGGCGTGCCGGTACAGGAAGGCGAGGAAGTAGTGCAAGAGGCGTTCTTAGCACTGTTCCGGCACCTTCGGCACGGCAAATCGCGCGAAAATCTGCGGGGATGGATGTTCCGGGTGGCGCACAACGTGGGATTGAAGCGGCTGAAGAAAAACAAACGCTGGGATCCGTCGCCCGAAACGGTTGCGATCGCCGACTCAGGTCCGAGCCCGGAGGAAGCGGCGGCCGATCAGCAGAAACAGCAACAGCTGCGGGCGGTTGTCCGCGCGCTGCCGGAACAGGACCGGCGCTGTTTGGTTCTGCGAGCTGAGGGATTGCGGTATCGAGAAATCGCCGGCGTCCTGAATATGTCGTTGGGAGCCGTTTCGATGTCGCTGGCGAGGTCACTGGCGAGACTGGCGCGTGTAGCAGAACGGTGAGGCATGCTTAGAGATCCTCATTTTTCCGATCAGGAGTTGCTGCTGGGCGGCGAAGGCGAATTGCCGGGGCGGCGGGCGCGGCAACTCGCGGAACATCTCTCATCTTGCGCGGAGTGCCGGGAACGCAAGGAGTCTCTAGAAGCTGCGAGCGCCCAATTCCAGCGGTTGTACGAACAGGATATTAGGGCACAGATGGCGGTGGGCGCGCAGCGCGCGCAGCTGCGAGCGCGGCTGGCGGAGGCGGAGGCGCGGGATCAGCATCGCGGGGTGCTGCTGCTGGTTGTGAGCACGGCGTGCGCGTTGGGGTTGCTGGCGGTTCTATCGTTCGGCTATTGGACGTCGAGGCGGGAAACAGAAGCTTCGCGAGTGGTGTTCCAGCCCAATCATGATCTGACTCCGGGCGTGGCCGCGCCGGTGGGCAAGTCCATGCTGTGCGCGGGCGGTGCGGCCAAGAACCGAATGGTGCCGGTATCGCTGCGGCGGCAGGTATTCGAGGAATATGGAATCAGGCAAGCTGAGCCGCAAGCTTATGAGGTGGATTATCTGATTACTCCGGCGCTGGGCGGCGCCGACGATATTCGAAACCTGTGGCCGCAATCGTATTTCGCGACAGTTTGGAACGCGAAAGTGAAGGACGCATTGGAGGACCGGCTGCACGATTTGGTGTGCGACGGACAGCTTGACCTCGCGACCGCGCAGCGCGATATTTCCGCCGATTGGGTGAGCGCCTACAAGAAGTATTTCCACACCAATAAGCCGCTGGGAACGCACTAGACGGGCCGGCGGCGAAAAAATGTCGCCCGGTTTATTCTAGCGTCGATGCTAACGACATAGTAAGTCGCTGTAAGGTTGTTAGCCTTACCTGGGCAGTGCGTGAGGCGGACAACGTGGGCGAACTTCCGTTCATGTACCCGGGTTGTGTCAAACGGTAGTCATTACACGCCGGCGCGGGTTCGCCGCCGGTCCGTTCACGCGCGCGGCGCTTCGTCATACCGCATTGAGAATACGAGAAGAACGTCCTGACGGGAGCAGAAAACCCCTTGCTTGGCACGCATTTTGCATTAGGGAAAGCCAAGTGCGGACAGGGTTAACCCGGTTCCGAGAAGAAAAGGAGGAACGTATGTCGTTCACTGATTCCAATGTTCCAGAGAGCGCGCCGCGCAATGACTCCCACGGGGGTATGACGTGGGTGTTGTTCACTGGTTTGGCGCTGGCTCTAGCAGGTAATGTGTATCAGTTCGTCAATGCACAGCACCAGTCGCGCGATCTGGCGATGCTGCAACAAAGCACCGAAAAGCACTTCGCGAAATTGACGGATGCCACCTCCGCCGAAGCGCAGTTGAGCCAGCAGCGCTTTGAAACCATTCAGGGCGCCTTTAAAGCCGAGCTCGAAGGCGCCACCGCAGCCGCGCTTCGACAGGCGCGCTCGGAAGTAAAGCGCAGCAGCACGCAGCTGGCGCAGAGCCTGGAAGACCGCCGGCACGAGTTGGAGCAAAAGAATCAAGAAGTGGAAGCTCAGCTTGCGGACCTGAAGCAGGACACGTCCACGAAGATCGCGGATACCAGCACGAAGCTGCAGGACACGAATTCGAAGCTCGACCAAGTATCGACGACGGTGGAGAAGACCACCACCGACCTGAAGCGGATGGTTGGAGATATGGGTGTGATGAGCGGCGATATCGCAACGAACGGCAAGGAACTGGCGATGCTGAAAGAGCTGGGCGCGCGCGAGTATTTTGAGTTCGACCTCAGCAAGTCGAAGGCGCCGCAGAAGGTGGGCGACATCCGGCTGTTGTTGAAGAAGACGGACCCGAAACACAGCCGCTTTACGGTGGCAGTTTACGCCGATGACAAGATCGTGGAGAAGCGCGACCGGACCATCAATGAACCGGTGCAGTTGTATGTGTCCGGCAACCGGCAGCCGTACGAAATCGTAGTCAATCAGGTGAAGAACAACGAAGTGGTTGGATATCTGGCGACCCCGAAGGTGAAGGCGCCGCGAGTGCAAAGCGCTTCAGCGCAGAGCTTTTAAGCATGCGTCCGTAATGTTCGTAGACGCACGGAGAACGCTGCTGTAGCGGCTTGATTCGCAAGGCTGCGGTAGCGTCCCGTGCGTCTCCCCTCCCTGCGCGGCCCGGCGTTGCAACTCCCCTGAGACGCCGGGCCATTTTACAAAGCTTCACAAGATCGCAATGCCAAGATGGCGCGACGGAGCATTAGCCGGACGGCTGTTTTCAGTTTTCGATGATGTCGCGAGTTAACCGGAGCGGCGCACAGGGCGGTGATATGCTTGTGCAATGCTCAGGTGCTTGCTTCTATTACTCGTGATTGTTTTTCCGGCAAACGGACAGAATAAACCGGAGGCTGCCGATTCCGTGCGGCTGTACATCTTCGACGATGGGGTGATCCATGGGATAAGTCCCGAGATGTTTCATCTGAAAAAGGAAGAGGTCGCAGTAGCGGATATGGCGGTGGTGTCATATCTCATCGTGCATCCGAAAGGGACGCTGATGTGGGACAGCGGGGCGATTCCCGATAGTGCGATCAAGGACGACGGCACGCCCGCGACCCAAGGATTGTACAGTGCTACAAGAACGCTGAAGGCGCAGCTCGCGGAGGCGGGGTACACGACGAAAGATATCAGTTACTTCGCGCTGTCGCATTTCCATGGAGACCACACGGCGAACGCGAACGATTTCGCGGGGGCGACGTGGATTGTACAGAAACCTGAGCGCGACGCGATGTTTGTCGACAAGGCGCCACCGATTACCCAGCGGCCACACTACGAGGCGCTCAGAAAGAGCAAGACGAAGATTCTGAACGGGGAGGATTTTGACGTTTTCGGCGACGGTACGGTGATTGTGAAGGCGGCGTACGGGCACACGCCGGGGCACCAGGTGCTTTTTGTGAACCTGGCGCGCACGGGTCCGATCTTACTGGCCGGCGATCTCTATCATTACCAGGAAGAGCGCGGGACGGACAAGACGCCGACGTTCGAATTCGACCGCGAGCAATCGCTCGCGAGCCGAGCGGCGATCGAAGCCTTCATCAAGAAGACTGGGGCTCGGTTGTGGATCGAGCACGACCTGGCGAATTTTAACCGGCTGCAGAAGAGCCCGGATTATTACGATTGAGCGTGCCAGCGTGTTCAGCAAGTGATCCGGACCGCGAGGCTTTAGCTCGCGAACTGCTGACGGCGTGGACCGAGCGGCAAGCGGTGGCTGTACCGCCTTCGGAGCGCGACATCCAATTCGACCTGGATGCGGCGTACGCGGTGGAGGCGGAAATCGCTCGCCTGCGCGCGGAGAGCGGCCGCAAACTTACGGGGCGCAAAGTTGGGTACGCCAACAAAGCGATGTGGCGCATCCTGAAGCTGGAGACACTGGTTTGGGCGCATATGTACGACGACACCGTGCGCGACTCGCGCGGGTCCGCTGCTGACTTGGATGCCTCCCAATTCCGGGCGGCGCGGATCGAACCCGAGATCGTTTTCCGGCTGAAGGAACCAGCCGCGGAAGGTGCGGACGCGGCCGCGGCGCTGGCCTGCGTGGACTGGATCGCGTTGGGGTTCGAGATCATCGATTGCCCGTTTCCGGATTGGAAGTTTCAGCCCCCGGACTTTGTAGCGGCGTTGGGTTTGCACGCGGCACTCGTTGTGGGTGAGCCGAGGCGTGTTGACCCGCGCGCGATCCCAGACATAGTGGAGCAGCTTGGCGCGTTCAAGCTGCGGCTGTCGAAAAACGGTGAATTGGTGGAAGAAGGGGCGGGAAAGAATTCCTTGCGCAGTCCGGCGCTGTGTTTGGCGGAACTGGCGAGTGCCGCTGGGCAACGTGGGGAGCCGCTGGCACGAGGAGAGTTAGTGAGCACGGGGACTTTGACCACAGCGCAGGCAGTTGAGCGAGGGGACCATTGGCGAGCGGACACCGAGGGGTTGGAGATTGGAGGTTTGGAGTTGGCGATCCGGTAGCACGGATTCGCATGAGTGTGGACCGGGGCGCCGCGGTGTACGGAGACGCATCAACTCCAAGGGTCGGGGTTGAAGAGGACGGGAGTTTGTACGGCGCGCATCTGGCGGATGAGCCAGATCAGGTCTTCGCGCAGAGCAGCCTGCCATTGGGGACTGAGCGCCGGTTCGGCTGGTGTATCGGCGGCGAAGCTATAGATTCGAAGCGGATCTTCAAGTACTTGCTCACGTACGCCGGCGTGATGGGCGGCATAGCAGAGCAGAGAATCGACGTGGCCTGAGGGCAGATCCAGTTCGGGGAACCCGCGGAGGTCGAACCAGTGCACGCGCGACATGAGAATAAAATTGCCAGCGGCATTGGTATGTAAGTAAGTGGGCTTGCCCATCTGCGCGATCTCGCGGCGGTCTGGTTCAAGCGCCGAGATCCAATCTTTGGCGGCAGGCTTGGAGCCGAGGGAGAATGTCAGCCAATCCCACGATTTCGAAGCGGAATTCGAGATGCGTGCTCCGGCGCCGAAGGCAAACACACGAAAGCTAAGCAGGCGCGGGTCTTCATCGCCGGGCGGCGCGGGCGGGTCGGCAGTGAGATAGAGGGGTGCGATGGTGCCTGCCGCGGCGGGGGCGGGGAACTCGAAGTAAGTCAAACCGCGGACCTGAACTTTGCCGAGTAAGTCGCCGCGTTCGTCCGTGGAGCGCACGATGAGGTTGAAGGACTGTTTGGCGGGGCCAGGTTCGACCAGCATCGCCAGACGCGAGGCTGGTTTTGGCATCCGCAGAAGAAGCCGGGCGTCCTTCGATATCCAGCGGAAGCGCTCGCCGACGGATTCTTCGAGGTAGTACCAACCGGGGTCGAGCTGAAAATCCATACCCGCTTGGAAAATGTCTTTGCCTCGGCGGGCAAGTAGGCGTGCGGCGCGGGTGGTCAGGATGGGCGATTTGGTGAGGAGGGCTGTGAGGCTGCGCTCGTCGCGCAGAGTTCCCAAAAGACGTTTCAGCAACGGACCGTTATGGCGGAAGGACGAAATCAGAGAGCCGGGCGCAGATACCGGCAAATTGGGCTCGGCCCAGTCGCAGCGAAAGACGGCGAGATCGAGAATTCTGGGGTCGTCCAGGACGGGGCTCCCGGCGCCGGAAAGATGGAATTGAAGGCGCTTTAGCTTGCCGCCTTCGGATGCCGGAACGTGCAGCACGTTGACGATTCTGGCATCGATATTCCAGGAAGCGATCTGAGCGCTTGTTTCGTCGACGATTTGTAATTGCTGCGGCAGCGATTCAGTGCCGGGTCCAGGCTCCAGCTCGAAGGTAAGAACTCCGCCGCCATCCGGCACGCGCGCGAGGATTTCAGCGCCACTCTCCATCCAGCGAATCGTCTCGCCGCTTTCGGGATGGCGCTCGGGAGGGAACCATCCGGGGCCGAAGTTCGAGCCGGAATGCGTGGACGCAATATCGGCGGCGAAATTATGACGTAGGCCATCCGGCGCCAGGGCGAAAGTGCCTTCGCGCGCGAAAAGGCGGGCGGCATGGCTGCGGCAATATGCGAGTTGCTGGAGGACGCTTGCGCCATGGGGAGGGCCGCCGTCGACTTCGTATGTATCGATGCGATACATGCGGCCATGTTCCAGGCGTCGCGCAGCGAGGAATTCGGCCAGCTCGTTAGAAAGCAGAACATCGATGTCGCTGGTCAGGATGAACTCGCCACGCGCGCGGCGGATGCCCATATTTCGGAGCATGCGGCGTACATATCGGGGTGGCGCCGCTCGGTTCGGGCGAATCAGTGACTCATTCGGAACGTCGATGCACACGAGTTCACAGGGACCCTGGTTCGGAGGACGCAATTGGTCGGATAGCGTTCCTGGAGCCGTGCAGGCCACAAGAACGAGCTCGGATTGAATGCGACAATGCCGGGCCTGCTCTACCCAGGAGTCCACGAAGCGCTGCGCGCGCGCGAGCATTGCGGGCGAGGTGTCTTCGCATGCCGCGACGAGAGAAAGGTACAGCGCAGGCGGAGCAGGCTGCATGAAGAAACCAGGGTACCGGATACAGCGGGACGCATACATTCTTGATGGCAGAGGTGTTTAGGAAACGTGCTGTAACGGTTTTAGGTTGTAACTTTTCACGTTAGTAACAGATGCGGCTTTCGCGCGATCTCATGAATGAGTGTCGCATCTTGACACCGCCACTAACAACGAGGAACGATGCAGAAACGAGAGCAACTTGTCGAGGAGTACTATTCAGCGGTGCAGAAATATAGCGAAGCAGTCAGCCGGCTGCGGCAGCTGAAGGGGCCAGAATTCGAGCACGCCTACAGTGAAGTAGAAAGCCTGCGCCAGCAGAGCGAGCAGTGCCGCGCGGCGCTGGAGAAGAGTAATACAAATCCGTAACGGTCCAGCGTGTTTCGGTACATTTTTAGCCCCCACATTGTGCGTTCAAATTAACGCTAAGCGGGCTTCCCTCAAACTTGCGCGTCCCTGAGCTTGCTGCCGGTGATGCTGGACCTGACGGTCCGGTTTACGGCGCCGCGGCGCTGCTGCCCGGTGCTCGCATTCGTGTGGGACACCGCTGGCGGCCGCGGCGTTGGTGCTGATTCAGATGCTGTAGTTCGCGAGAAGCCGCACGGCATTCCCGGATAATGGCACAAGCGCCTTACGGCGAACGCTTCAGCCTCCGTAGCCTATTCGGACCATGGTCGCAAGAGGGAATTAATCCGCTAACTAAGGGATTCCTCGGATTTCCCGTACTGCCTTGGGCTGATAACGTTAAGCCAGTAGCGGCGGATCAACTCGCTGCTCCGATGAAGCAAGATACCGAAGAGAGGAGAAAGAATGACACGCATCACTAATCTGATCTTGAAGCTCAAGGTCCTCAAAGACACACGCGGACAAGACTTGATCGAGTACGCGTTGATGGCTGGTTTTGTGGCGGTTGCAGCGGGCGCGGTTATGCCCACGGTAGCTACCAGTATCAGCACCATCTTTAGCAAGGTTTCCAGTGTGATGGCCGCCGCGGCCTCGCAAAGCTAAGAACAACTCTCTTCGGTTCAGCGAACGTAAAGTTCGAGTTTGCCACCACTGGCGATGCCGAAGTGACTCCGTGTCCTTATGCCAAATGCTGCCTCCTTCGATGAGGGCATTTGAGGCATTCGTGGCGGTCCGCAAGGGCCGCCACGCTCCTGCCGCTTACGCTTTCTTCACGTATTTCTTCAGATCTTTCGGGCCCACCTCGGCTCCATAGACGTTTCCGTCGTGATCCACGGCAACTCCTTCGGAGATGCTAGATCCACCCTTCGGATCCGGGTCGGGAATGAAGGCAGTCACCTTTCCGTCCTTAATGCTTCCGATACGAATCCCGCGGTGGCAGCCGGGGTTGTGGCCGTAACCATCCTGATCGCGCGATTCGGAATCGGTGACGTAGAGCATGTCGTTCTTGGTGATGAACAGACCGCTGGGGCGGCCGAACTGCTTCCACTCAGCGATGAAATTGCCATTCTGATCGAAGATCTGGAGGCGGTTGTTGGAACGGTCGCCGACGAACAGGCGGCCTTTGGAATCGAAGGCGAGCGCGTGCGGGCCATCGAACTCGCCAGGGCCCGATCCCTTTTTCCCGAATTCCTTAATGAACTTGCCGTTCTTGTCGAATTTGACGATGCGCGCGTTGGGACAATTACAGCCCTGGTGTCCATCGGAAACGAAGATGTCGCCGTTGGGGGCGACGACCACATCGGTTGGGGCGCCGAACTCATCCGGACCGGTACCGGAGACGCCCTTCTTGCCGAGCGTGAGCAGGACCTTGCCGTCCGGGCTGAACTTGAAAACTTGCAGACCCTTGCTGCCATCTTTGGATTTCTGGTCGTCGGTGACCCAAACGTCGCCGCTCTTGTCGACGAAGAACCCGTGCGGCTGAACGAACAGTCCCGCGCCAAAATGCCGGAGCACCTTACCATTGGATTTGTCGAATTCCAGGATCGGATCCAGCGGCGAAGTCTCGCAGTTATTAGCTCCGCAGCGGTCGTAGGCCCAGATGTTGCCGTCGGGAGCGATATCGACGCCCGCGGTGGATCCCCATTTGCGCCCGTCGGGGAGCTGCGCCCAACCGGTGATGGTCTGATATGGATTCGGCGCGTCGTTGGGCGGAGCATAGCTGGCGGGCAAATCTGTTTTGGCAGGCAGCACGATCGCCGCGGCTCCGGCGATGGCTATTGCGAACAACGCTCGTGTTGGTCTTGGCATTTAGGAACTCCTTAGAAATGTGACAAACATGATAATACTTTCCGCCGGTTCGCGCCGTGATACCGTAAGTAAATTCTTTGCCGATCGGGAGGAATCGCCATGTGGAAACTTTCGCGCCGTGCTATCGTGCTGGCTGCATGCAGCGCCGCTGCTGCGTTTACTCAAACGCCTCGCCCGATGACGCTGATCGACGTCGTCAATGTCCCTCAAGTAACGGATCCGCAGCTATCGCCGGATGGCCGTGTGGTTCTGTACGTGGAGGCGGAAACGAACTGGAAGGCGAATAAACGTGTGCGCCATATTTGGAAAATGAATGCCGACGGAACCGGATTGGGTCAGATGACGAACGGAACAGACGGCGAGGGCGAGCCGCGCTGGTCTCCCGATGGCAAGACCATTGCGTTCGTCGCCAAGCGCGGCGACGAAGAGGCTAACCAGGTATTTCTCATTCCGGCCAACGGCGGCGAAGCGCGGGCCCTTACGCATCACGCCACGGCTGTTACCGGGATCGAATGGTCGCCCGACGGCCGCAGCATTTACTTCCGCGCGCCCGATCCGAAGACCGATCAGCAAAAGGCTCGCGAAAAAGCGAAAGACGACGTCTTTCTATTCGATGAAAATTATCAGCAACAGCATGTGTGGCGCGTGTCGGTGGCGGACAGCTCGGAACATCGCATCACGCAAGGCGATTACTCGGTGCTGGCCTTCGAGCTTTCCTCCGACGGAAATAAACTGGCAATCGAGCGCGCGCCCACGCCCTTGCTGGAGGACGGCGACCAGAGCGAAGTTTGGGTGATGGATGCGGCCGGCTCCGGTGCGCGCCAGATCACACACAATCACGTCGGCGAACGCAATGTCTTGCTCTCGCCCGACAATTCGCGCCTGTTGTTCATTTCGCAGGCGAACCAGAATTTCGACATTTATTACAACGCGAAGATTTTCGTCGCTCCGGCCGCCGGTGGGGAGGCGCGCGTTTTGAATCCGGATCTGCCGTATGAGGTGGAGAAGGCGACCTGGTCGCAGGATGGAAAGTCGATTTTCTTTCTGGCCAACATGGGCGTGCACAGCGAACTGTTCAAGTCCAGCTTGGATGGCGGTAAACCGGAGCAACTCACCAGCGGCCAGCACGCGATCGCCAATTGGACGTTTGCGCGGCAGGCGGATCGTCAGATCTTCACCGCGACCGAGCCGTCTACGCCGGGTGAAGTCTGGCTGGCCAATGAATCCGGATCTTCGGCGCATAAGGTAACTTCGGTGTTCGAGTATCTCAAGCGCGATTTCCGTTTGCCGCGGCAAGAACGCGTGGAATGGAAAGGCGCAGATGGAGCGACGGTGGAAGGCTTGCTCTACTATCCGTTGGACTACACGGCGGGCGAACGTTATCCGCTAGTGGTCCAGACGCATGGCGGGCCGCAAGCATCGGATAAGTTCGGCTTCGGGGGGAGCCAGAATTACGTTGCGGTGCTGGCTGCGCGCGGATATTCGGTCCTGCAGCCGAACTATCGCGGCAGCACGGGATACGGCGATATGTTCTTGCGTGACATGGTCGGACATTATTTTCAGAACGCGCACCTGGACGTGCTGGCCGGCGTCGATTCGCTGATCCAAAAAGGTATTGCGGATCCGGATCATTTGGTGAAGATGGGTTGGAGCGGTGGGGGCCACATGACCAACAAGATCATTACGTACACGAACCGGTTCAAGGCGGCTTCTTCGGGCGCGGGCGCGGCGGACTGGTTGTCGATGTACGCGCAGAGCGATACGCGGACGTTCCGCACGCCTTGGTTTGGCGGGACACCCTGGCAGAAGAATGCGCCGATCGAGGTGTATTGGAATAACTCGCCTCTCAAGGACGTGTCGAACGTCAAGACCCCGACTATTTTCCTGGTCGGCCAAAACGATCAACGCGTCCCGGAGCCGCAATCGATCGAGATGTATCGGGCGTTGAAGAGCAACGGCGTGCCCACGCATCTCTACGTAGCGCCGCGCGAGCCGCACGGCTGGGAAGAACTGCGGCACGTGTTGTTCAAAATGAACGCTGAACTGGACTGGTTCGAAAAATACGCCATGAACCGGGAATACAAGTGGGAACAGGCGCCCGCCGGACAGTAGCACCGCGCCGGTAGATTAGCGGCCGAAGAGCGCTTCTGCCGCGCCGATCAGAATGCACAGCACTGCAAAGCCGCCGCAGCCGTAGAGCACCCATAGCCGGGTGGCGCGCAATATATCGTCGTATCCCGGGGCGGGAGGTCGCGGTTCGACCACGTTGGAGCGGTCGCGCAGATCGGTAGAAACGTCCAAGCGCTTTTCATCTTGAGCGGTTGAAGCTGCGCGACCAATAGCAATTTGAGAACTTTAGTACTGGTATCGGAACGATCCGGTTCTAGGATGCTGCCACGCTATCCGAAACTTCGGCCGCCCGCTTGCGGCTATAAGCGAAATAGATTACGAGACCAATTAGCAGCCACACGAAGAATCGCAGCCACGTTTCAAGCGGCAGGCTGAGCATCAGAACCAGGCAGCAGACGATCGAAATGCCGGGCAGCAGCGGCACCAGAGGAACTCGAAAGCCGCGCGGCCGCTCGGGCTGCTTTTTACGCAGCACGATGACGCCCGCCGACACGAGAATGAACGCAAACAGCGTCCCGATATTGGACAAATCCGAGAACCAGCTCACGTCGAAAATTCCAGCCGGAATGCCGACGACAAATCCCGCTACCCAGGTGCTGATGTGCGGGGTCTTGAAGGTTGGATGGACGCGAGAAAAGATATCGGGCAGCAGGCGGTCGCGCGACATGGCAAACCAGATGCGCGCCTGGCCGTATTGAAAGACCAGCAGCGACGAAAGCATGCCTAACAGCGCGCCGGCGGTGACGATCAGGCGCAGACGGTTCATCCCGATCATCTTGAGAGCGTTGGCAACCGGCGCATCGTTGTTCAGCGTGGACCAGTTTGCAATCCCAGTCAGCACCAGTGACACGGAACCATACAGCAGGGCGCAGATGAGCAGCGTGGCGAAGATTCCGACGGGCATGTCGCGCTGGGGCCGCCGGCATTCCTCCGCCGCGGTGGAAACCGAATCGAAGCCTATGTAAGTGAAAAAGACAATGGCCCCGCCCGTGAGGACACCCGAGTAGCCGTTAGGCATAAAGGGATGCCAGTTGCTCGTATTCACGGCTTTCATCGCGCCGAAGACGAAAAGCAGGATGGCGACGATTTTTATCATCACCATCGCATTGTTGGTCTCGGCGCTTTCACGAACGCCGCGGACAAGGATATAGCTCAGGATCAGCAACACGACGAACGCAGTGAGGTTGAACCAGGCGCCGGTGCGCAGGCCTTCTTCGAAAATGGGCTGCGAGAGCTGCCTGGGAAGATGGAAGCCGAAGAGGTTGTCGAGGATGTCGTTGACGTAGGCGGAAAATCCCACCGCCACACTCATGTTGGAAAACGCGTACTCCAGGATGAGGTCCCAGCCGATGATCCAGGCGAAGATTTCGCCCAGGATCGCGTACGAATAGGTGTAGGCGCTTCCAGCGATCGGGATCATGGAGGCCAGCTCGGCGTAACAGATGGCCGCGAAACCGCAAGCGATCGCCACCAGGACGAATGAGACAGAGATGGCCGGGCCGGCGCCCGCGCGGCCGCTCAGTGTGGCGGCGCTGCCGCCGTTCAAAAGCAGATCCAGGACGGGCGCTTTGAGAATCGATTTACCGAGGAAATGCTCGCCCGCGGCGGCCGTGCCGGTGACGGTGAAGATGCCCGATCCGATCACCGCACCGATACCAAGAGCGATGAGGCTGCCGACGCCGAGCGACTTCTTGAGCCGCCGCTCGGGTTCCTCCGAAGAGGCGATCAGCGCATCGATGCTCTTGGTGCGGAGGAGCGAGGACATGAGCAGCGGCGTTCCGGTGCGAGCGCTTTCTGGAGGGAGCGCTTACAAGCTACTAGCGCTTCGCCTGCCCCTTGGCCATTTTTCTGATTTTCTTCTTCATCGAACCGCGCGCGACCCCAGCAGCGCGCTTGGCCTTGGGAGCAGCTTTCTTGCGCGCGGCGCGCTTCACCTTCTTGCGTTCTGTCTTATCTGTTATGTTTTTTGTGTTCATTCCTCTTGGATTCCCGCGTATTTTTCGATCAGCTTCTTGAGACCGTAACCTTGGAAGCTTACCGTGAGCTTAGCATCCTCGCCCTCGCCTTCGCGACGCAGGATAGTGCCGAGGCCGTATTTGGGATGCCGGACCGTGGTGCCGGCCTTGAGGCCCTTTTTGCGCGGCGGCGATGCTTGCGGGCGCGGCGCAGGCTGGGAAGGCGCGACGGGGGCTTGCGGCGCGAGCCTCTGGGCGCTGGCATTGGGCGCGGCCGGCTTGCCTCGCTCGGCGAAAAACTGCTGGATGTTCTCGACGGAATTGTAGGTCTTGCCGGTAAAGACGTTGCGCTTGACCGTTTCTTGGACTTCGTGCTCTTCGGCGAACAGGTCCACTTGCGGCACGCTGGGGCGCTGCGGTGCGCGGGCTCGCGGGTTTAGATCTTCGACGAGTTGCGCCGGTACCTCGCTGAGGAAGCGCGACGGTATGGACGCCTCCGTCTGACCTCCGCCCCAACGGCGGCGGTAGCGCGCCGAACTTAGGAACAGGCGTTTTTCCGCGCGCGTCATGCCGACGTAGCACAGCCGCCGTTCTTCTTCCATTGCGGCTTTGGAATCGAGCGAGCGCGAGTGAGGAAACAGGCCTTCTTCCATGCCTGCCAGGAAAACGTTCGGGAACTCGAGGCCTTTGGCATTGTGCAGCGTCAGCAGCGAGATGGGCGCGCGCTCGTCCAGATTGTCCGTGTCGGCGACCAGCGCGGCGTGATCCAGAAACTCAGAAACCGTTTCGGCGCGTTCGGCCGCTTCGGACGCCGCATTCACGAGTTCGGCCAGGTTGGCCACGCGCGATTCCGAATCCGGATCTTTCCCTGCCTCCAGCATGGTCAGGTAACCTGTGCGTTCGAGGATCGCTTCCAGGATCTGATTGACAGGCGCTGTCGCGAGCATTGCGGCCAATTCCTGGATCATGACGCGGAAGCTTTGCAAAGCGGCTTGAGCACGGGTCGGAAACGCGTTTTCCTCCAGCATTTGTCCGATGGCCGACCACACGCTGAGGTCATGATCGAGCGCGTATTGCTCGATCTGCTCCACCGTGCCCTTGCCGATGCCGCGCGCGGGCGTATTAACGATGCGCAGCAGGCTGACCGAATCGTGGGGGCTGGCCAGAATCTTCAAATAGGCGAGGACGTCCTTAATTTCCGCGCGCTGGTAGAAACTGAAGCCGCCCAGTACGACGTAGGCTCGCCCGTAGCGCCGGAGCGCTTCTTCGATCTGCCGCGACTGAAAATTGGTGCGATAGAGGACCGCGACCCGCTCATCGGGATTCGCGCTCAACAGCTTCTCGATCGTGTCGGCGATGAACAGCGCTTCCTGCTCACCGTCGAAAGCCTCGTAGCGGCTGATGCGCGCGCCCGCGCCTGCCTCGGTCCAGAGCCACTTGCCTTTGCGCTCGGTATTGTGAGCCACCACCGCGCTGGCGGCTTCCAGAATGTTCTTGGTCGAGCGGTAGTTTTGCTCCAGACGGATCACCGTGGCGTTAGGGAAGTCGCGCTCGAAGTCCAGGATGTTGCGGATGTCGGCGCCGCGCCAGCTATAGATGGATTGATCCTCGTCGCCTACCACGGCTACGTTCTTGCGCGCCTCGGTCAGCAGCCGCATCAGCTCGTACTGGCTGCGGTTGGTGTCCTGGTATTCGTCAATCATGACGAACTCGAAGCGGCGGTTGTACTGGCGCCGCAGGTCAACATCGTGGCTGAGCAACCTGACAGCCTCGAGAAGCAGATCGTCAAAATCCAGGGCATTGGCCTGGCGCAGGCGCGCTTCGTAGCGCTCGTAGATTGAAGCTAATTGCGAGGTCTTCTGGTCCGTCGATGCGGCGTAAATTTCTTCCGGAGACGACTTGCTGCTCTTCTTGTGGCTGATCCAGGAACACACCGCGCGGTACTGCATGAATTTCTCGTCGAGGCCGAGGGATTTAAAAATCGACTTGATGACCGAGAGCTGGTCGTCTTCGTCGTAGATAGTGAATTTGGGAGTAAAGCCGGCGCGAATATCGGCAAGGTTCGCACCGTCGCGCCGCAGCAAGCGCACGCAAAAGGAATGAAAAGTGGATACTAACGGTCCTTCGCGCGAGTTGATGCCGCCCAGCAGATCGTATACGCGCTGCCGCATCTCGTCGGCAGCCTTGTTGGTGAAAGTGACGGCCAGGATGCAAGGCCCGGGGACGTGATGCGCCTCCACCAGGTGCGCGATCCGATGGGTAATCACGCGGGTCTTGCCGCTGCCGGCCCCAGCTAAGAGCAAAAGAGGGCCTTCTAGATGCGCGACGGCAGCCTGTTGTTGCGGATTTAGACCCTGAAGAAAATCCATCGGGGGGACGCTAGCAACCTGATTTTAGCATGCGGCCTTTTGAAGACCGGTTGAAATCGGAGGTGGCGGAGCGTGCGGCGAAACCGAGAGAAAATCCTGACGCGTATCGCAACTCCGGCCGCGCTCCCATAATTGGCGGCGAAACTTTGCTGAGGGGCTACTGGCGGCGGGCCCACTGGAGAAATAGCACGACACGGCATTGCTGTGCGAGACTGGGCGCGCGAGCTCCGTAAGAGAGAATACGTTTCGTGGAATACAACGACTACACTTGGGTGGGTGGCGTCGGGTCTCGTGAAGGCGGATAACCTTAACATTCTGCTTTCAAAAGGGACAGTGCCCGGCGCCGGTCCGGCGGGTGGAGATAGCCCTTTCGCGTCTTTACTTCGCTCCCCAAGCCCTTGTAACCTAATAATTTGGCGGTACGCCTGTAATGCTTAGGGCAGGCGGCTGACCTTGTTGAGGGCCGCATGCTGGTTGAATTCGATCAGATTCAGAAGGCGCAGTCCGGTGACGGCGTCGCGTTCAACCAGGTTGTTGTTGCGTACCGGAAGCGGATTTTAGGAACGATCGCCCGGCTGATCGGGCGGCCGGAAGATGTCGAAGATGTCGCTCAGGAGGTGTTCCTGAGGCTGTATTATTCGTTAGATCAGTTGCGGACGCCGGAGGTTTTTGAGCCTTGGTTGTATCGGCTGACCGTAAATGCGTCTTACGATTATCTGCGCAAGCAGCGGCGCAGAAACGAAGCGCGGATGTCGGACCTGAGCGAGCAGCAGGTCATGATGGCCGACGCGGCGGCCGGCGGCAGGATATCGAACGAAGAGCACCGGCAGAAGCAGGTGAAGGATTTAGTGGAATCGTTGCTGGATTCGGTTTCCGAACAGGACCGAATTCTTCTGACGTTGAAAGAAGTGGAAGGCCTTTCGTTGAAAGAACTTGAAAAGATCTACGGAGTGAACGAAAATGCCTTAAAGGTCAGGCTTTTTCGGGCACGGCAGCGCGTTCTGAATGCCTTTGAGGCGAATCAGAAGGCGAGGACCGCCAAACCGGCGGAGCCTAAGAGCTAGAATGGTTGGCGACGTTCAGGAGGCACCAACATAATATGGAGCATCCAGACAACAATCCGCGGAATGACGAACTCGGCGCGTTGTTCGCCGAATACAAGTCGGTTGTGCGCGATCCCGAGCCGAGTGCGAATTTCATGCCGCAGCTTTGGCGGCGAATCGAAGCGCGCCAGAATACGCTGTTCCGTGTGAAGCGGATCAGCCAAATGTTCGTGGCCGCGGCGGCCGCCATTTGTATTCTGTTTGCGACAATGCTGGCCGTTCCCAACCGCGCCGAAGTAAGCAGTAGCTATGTGGACGTGTTGGCGCAAGCGTATCCCACCGAGAATCTTGCCTCGCACGGCATCTTATTGGATGAGGCAGACGGCAAATGAAGCGTTGGAACCTCCCTATCGCCCTCTACCTGTTCATTGTGTTCGTCAGCGGCGCGGTAGTGGGGGCTCTTGGATATCGCACGTACAAGCCTCCTGTTGCCAGCAGCAACTCGCCATTAACTCCCGAAGAAGCGCGCCGGCAGTATCTGCATGAAATGCAGATTCGCGCCAATCTTAGCGATGACCAAGTGCAGAAGATCAACCTGATCCTGGATGAAACGCGGGCACGATTTCACGACGCCCGTGACAAACACAATCAGGTGGTGAAGCAGATCGGTGAGCAGCAGCGCGCTAAGGTTCGAGCCATTCTCACGAACGATCAACTCCCCAAAGTAGAGCAACTCTGGCAAGAGCGCGATGTGCGCGCCAAGCAGAACAGAAAATAGCAGCACCACAAACACCGCTCCCGGCCCTTCGTTGGTGGCAATCGACGACGTTACTTTCCTGAGAAACCGTAACCGAATTGGGCGATTTTACGCCACTCAAATGGCGTAGTTTATTACGCCAATTCTTAGACTTCTGGGAGGCTAAGCAATGCGATACGTGCGGTTCTGCGGCTGGGCGGGCCGCTTGGCGTGTTTCAGTGTGTTCGCCGCCGCTGCAGCATTTTTGTTGTCAAGCGAGTTAATGGCGGGCGAACCGACAGCAAAGAGCACTACGGAAACCGCGAAGACGGTCACGTTTACGAAGGACATTGCGCCGATTTTCCAGGGCAAATGCGAAGAGTGCCACCGCAAGGATTCGATGGCCCCGATGTCGCTAGTGACTTACCAGGAAGCGCGGCCCTGGGCACGATCCATTAAGGAACGCGTCGCGACGCGGCAGATGCCGCCGTGGCACCTGGATCCGACTGTGGGAATTCAGAAATTTCAGAACGACCGCTCTTTGAGCGCGGAACAGATAGCGACGATCGTGAAGTGGGTGGATGAAGGCGCTCCGCAGGGCGATCCCAAGGACATGCCGCCGGCTAAGACCTGGCCGGACGACAAGACATGGCTATTGCAGCAGAAGTTCGGACGTCCTCCGGATTTTGTGATTAAGTCCGCCGATTACTGGATGCCAGCCGTCGGCCAAGATCAATGGTGGAAGCCGCTGAACGATCTTCCTCAGATCACCGAGCCCCGTTGGGTTAAAGCCGTCGAAATGCGTCCCAGCACGGTGGAGGGCCGCAAGATTACGCATCACGCCATCGCGCACCTCCTTCAGGACGAACGAGACAATCCGCTGGCCGGGGACGATTCCGGCACTGCGGCTGCCGCAGGCGGGGGAATCCTGATGGAATGGGCGGTCGGCAAGACGTACGATATTTATCGGCCGGACACAGGCAAGCTGATTCTGCCGGGCGCCAAGATCTGGTGGGACATCCATACCCATGCCGTCGGCGAGCCCCTAAAGGATCATGTCGAGCTGGCTGTCTGGTTGTATCCGAAAGATCAGAAGCCGAAGTATCGGACGTATTTGACAATGTTCAACGCGGCGCGCTCCGGACCCGGCGAAGCGCTCGATATCCCGCCGAACAGCATCGCGGAAACGCAGAATTTCCATGTGCTCAAAGCGCCGGCTGTTTTGGAAAACTTCCAGCCGCATATGCATCTCCGCGGGAAAGCGATGCTGATTGAAGCGATCCTGCCGGACGGCACCATCCAGACTTTGAGTTATGTGAATCACTTCAACTTCAACTGGATGAACAACTACATCTATGCCGACGACGCAGCCCCTGTGCTGCCGAAGGGAACCGTGATCCATGTGGTGGCATGGCACGATAACACCACCTCCAATCCGACGAACCCGGATCCGAACCAGTGGGTCGGCTGGGGCGACCGTACCGTAGACGAGATGGCACATGCCTGGGTGAACGTGACATACATCAGCCAGGCCGACTATGACGCGTGGGCCGCCAAACACAAACACGCCCAAGGGGCTAGCCAGGCGGTATTGCCGCCGACCGGCGCGGTTAGCAATAATTGAAGTTTTCAGGGAGGGCGCAGTGGCCTCCCTGGTTCGTGCGGCAATTTGAGCAGTTGACTAACTGTGTCCGGCGGACGTAAACTTTTGTGCGGACACTGCAATACGTTTATCTAGGAGATGGTCTTGAAGAAGCAAGGAAAGCGCTGGCTTTTTGGGGGCTCCGGCGCGGTGATCACGCTCGCGAGCGCTATGTGGGTTTGGGCGCAGGCGCCGCCTCAGTTGCCGCTTGACCCCGTTCACACTTCCGGCCAAAATATCACGCCGGCTTATGAAGGTTGGTACCAGCTTCCGGACGGTACCTTCAATCTTCTTGTCGGTTACTACAACCGCAATACCCGAGAGTCCATGGATATACCCGTAGGTCCGAACAATCACGTCGATCCAAGCGGACCCGATCTCGGACAGCCGACGCATTTCCTCCCCGGCCGGCAATGGGGCGTGTTTGTGATTAATGTGCCAAAAGATTTTGGCACGAAGCGGATCACCTGGACCATCGTAGCGAACGGTAAACCGGCAACGGTTCCGTTCCATTTAGACCCTGTTTACAACGTCGAGCCGTTCAAAGACGCGACCAACAATACCCCGCCTTTCCTGGGCTGGTCCGAAAATGGCCCGTTCATCCAAGGACCTCCGATCAAGATTAGCCAAACCTACACGGCAACGGTAGGTGAGCCATTAACTCTGAACATCTGGGGTGGCGACGACAATGTGATTCCGCCCGGTGCCCAGTTTGGCGGTGGCGGTGGACGCGGTCGCGGTCCAGCTACGCCGTTCACAGTCACTTGGCTGAAGTTCCGCGGGCCCGGCGACGTGAAATTCGACAAAGCAAGACCGCCCGTCGAAAAGGGCGACTACAAGGTTCCGAAGCCGGCCGTTTTCACCGGCAAAGCTTCCACGACTGCGACCTTTAGCGCTCCGGGCGATTACATCCTGGAAGCGGTCGGCAACGATATTTCCGGCGATGGCGGTCGCGGCTTCCAGTGCTGCTGGACCACGCTGCAGGCGAAGGTCACGGTAAAGCCCGCCGCTGGCAGCCAGTAAGTACGGCGGCGCTTCGGGGCTCTACGCGGCTACTTAGCCGGGGCATCCTGTTACAATAAAGCCACACTGTTCCGGCCGGGTGATCCGTCCCGCGTGTACCCATGGATCTCGACCAGCTGCATACGTTTTTGGAAATTGTCCGCCTGAAGAGTTTTTCTAAGGCGGCGCAGACGTGCTATCGCACCCAGCCGGCCGTAAGCGCGCAGGTCCGTCAGTTGGAGCAGGAGCTGGGCGCGGCGCTTTTTGAGCGATTAGGCACCAAGATTTCGCTCACCACTGCCGGCCGGATCCTGGCCGAATACGCAGAACAGATTCTGGACCTTCGCCGCCGGGCGCAAGACTCGATAAACGAGCTGGAGCGCAGCCCGCGCGGAGAGCTGGTCATTGCGGCCAACGAGGCGACCTGCATTTACGTCTTGCCGGGCGTGTTTGCCGAGTATGTCAAGAAATTCCCGAATGTGCAGCTTTCCGTGGACCGCTCCTACGGATCGCGCGTGGTGGAGGCCGTCATGGATAACCTGGCCGACTTCGGCATCACGCAGCTGCCAGTAGCGGAGAAGAAGCTCCAAACGGTGAAGATTCATTCCGACGAAATCATTCTCCTGCTGCCGGCCAAGCACGCATTGGCTGCACGGCGGAACGTGACTGCGCGCGATTTGGTGAGCCAGCCGCTGCTCATGCCGAAATCGGGGACAACGCGCGCACGCCTGGATGTATGGTTGGAGCCGGTGGAGAGCGAGATCCAGATCGCGATGGAACTGGACTCCACCGAGATGATCAAGCGCTTCGTCATGTCGGGGCTGGGGATCTCGTTTCTGGCGGCGTCCAACTGCCGCGAGGAGATCGCGCAAGGCAAGTTGGCGGCGGTGCCGTTAGGGCCGGAACCGATGGAACGCAAGGTGGCACTGATTTACCGCAAGGACAAAGCCTTGTCCAAAGCCGCGCTCGGCTTCATTCAGGTTATATTGGAACATGCGGGGAGTGGAAATTCCCCAGCGGGCGCAGCCAGGGCGCCCGCGGCTGTAACAACGTAAACCGGAGACGAAGTTCCGCTATGTCGCGCGTCACTTTGAAGAGTTCCACCATTTTCATCTCCGTGGGAAACAAGACCGAGGTGTATCGCTCGGTCGAAGACGTTCCCCCTCCGCTGCGCAAGCAGCTCGAGCGATCGACGAACGGCATTCACTCGGCCACCATTCTGATCGCGGACCGCAAAGGCAAGGAAGAGATCGTCCGCGCCGTGCGCGGGCTGCCATCCAGTTTGCGGTCACGCGTGAGCAACTCGGTGCGCAAGGAGATTGCTCCGACGGCCGGGTTGCGCCTGTTTCGCACGTGCTGGATCGAGATGCTTTTGCCGCCGGTGATCGGCTTTGCCGTGTGGGCGCTGTTCAGCCTGCGCTAGGAACCCCGAGCGCATAGGGACGCGGCGGCTCTTTTCCACAAAACGCGCTGCGCTGGAGCTCCGTCAGCGCCGTTCTGGAGAGACGATTCACGTTCTCTGGTGTCGTGACGATAAGCCTCATATGGAAGGTCGGCGCCAGATGCGCATGGCCTGCTATCAGAAAGCCGGGCTCACGTTGTTGGATGGGGAGCACCGGACGATACCGTGTTTTGCGGTCCGGCTTTCCGGTTGTGCCCTGCGTATCGTTTTGGATGAAGTGCTGCCGCTGAATGTGCCTGTCGCGATCGAAACAGGGGATTGGATCGCGCTGGGCGAAACTTCCTCCTGCCAGCGCGAGTATGCTCATTACGCTGTGGAAGTGGAACTGGACGAGTTCGTCGGCGGAATCCAGGAACTGGACGCGCTTAGGCGCAACCGGCTGCAGGAGCGTCCGACGGCTCAGATCCTGTCACTGTCCGCGAACATAGCCGAGCAGCCGGTCGCGGAGCTTCAGGGCAGTCCCGCTATCCGGCGCAACCACTAGGATCGTGTCGTCGCCGGCGATGGTTCCCACGACTTCGGGCCAAGCTGCCTTATCCAGCGCCACCGCCAGCGCATTAGCGTTTCCCGGCGATGTTCTCAATACAAGCAGGTTCTGCGCCACACGCGCGTCTTGCAGAAAATCGGGCGCAACGGTTCCAAACTCGGGGCCGGCGGGCGCCGCGCTCAGTTCTTGATAGCCTTCAGAGGTCTTCACCAGGCCGAGTTCGCGGATGTCGCGCGACAGAGTGACCTGCGTGGCTTTGATGCCGAAGGCGTTCTTTAGCTCGCGCGCCAGGTCTTCCTGGGTCAAAACGCGGCGCGAGCGAATCAGTGTGAGGATCTGGCCCTGGCGAAAGGTTTTGTTCATCGCTCCCACTGCGACAGGCGCGCTTCGGCCCGATCGAGTGCGCGTGCCACCGAAGCAGGACCGGTTCCGCCGGGCACCTCGCGCGTCTTCATGCCCTCGGTCGGATGCAGCAGCGCCGCGATGCCGGCTGTGAATTCGGGTGCGAAGACCGCCAGCGCCGCGGGCGTCCAATCCGCGGGCTTTTTGCCTTGCTTGACGCTTTCGAGCACTAATTTCCCTACCAATTGGTGCGCGCGGTGAAATGGCGTGCCTGCGCGTGCCAGCGCTTCCGCCAGATCGGTGGCAACGGTCCAGCTTTCCTCGGCCGCTTGCGCTGGTTTGTCGGGATTCAGGCGTGTCGACTCGATCACCACCTGAATCATTTCCAACGACCCGATGAGTTGGTCCGCCGCGTCGAACAGCGGCTCTTTGTCTTCCTGCAGGTCGCGGTTATAGGTCATCGGCAGACCTTTAAGGGTGACGAACAAGGACGTGAGGTCGCCGAACACACGGCCGCTTTTACCCCGGATCAGCTCGAGCGAATCCGGGTTTTTCTTCTGGGGCATCAGGCTCGACCCGCTGGTTACCGCGTCCGAGAGTTCGAGCCAGCCGAACTCGTCGCTGGAATAGAGAATCCAGTCCTCGGCCAGACGGCTCAGGTGCAGCATCGTAGTGGAAGCGGCGTAGAGGAAATCGAGAGCGAAGTCGCGGTCGGCGGACACATCCATGCTGTTGCGCGTGATGTCTTCAAAACCGAGTTCCCGGGCCATTGCCTCGCGATCGAAGGGAAAGCCGCTTCCGGCGAGCGCGCCGGACCCGAGCGGCATGACGTTGACGCGCCGGCGCGCCTCGCGCAAACGCTCCGCATCGCGCCAAAACATTTCGAAATAAGCCAGCAGGTAATGCTGCCACAAGACCGCCTGCGCGCGGCGCAGGTGCGTATAACCGGGGATTACGGCGTGCGGATACTTGCGCGCCATTGCGAGCAGCGCCGCGAGCACCAAGGCTAGCCGGTCGAGCGCGGTGTCAATCTGGTCGCGCAGCCAGAGCCGGACGTCGAGTGAAACCTGCTCATTGCGGCTGCGCCCGGTGTGGATTTTGTCGGCCAGCGCGCCCACCTGTTCTTTCAGCTTGCGGATGACCAGCGTGTGGACGTCTTCATCGGTGGCGCCATCGGCGAAACCGGGCGCTTTGGCCGATTCCCGGATGTTATCGAACGCGGTGAGGAGCGCAGCGCATTCAGCCGCGGTAAGAATACCGACCCGCTCGAGTGCGCGCGCGAAGGCCTGAGAGCCGCGGCAATCGGCGTCCAGCAGGCGGCGATCGAAGTGCAGCGATTCGGAGAACCGCTCGAACACGTCGGATGACCCCGCCTCGAAGCGGCCGCCCCAGAGTTTCATTGGGTCGTAGCGCACGCACGAGTGAGTGCGCCACGGGGGCTTGCCACCATACAGAGGTTTGCCACAACAGAGCGGCTGGCCACGACAATACTCATCTTTTTGCGGCTTGCGCGTCTTGCTCTGCCTGAGCCCGCACGCGGATCGGGAGGCCGATCAGGTTTATGAAGCCTTGCGCGTCTTTTTGGTCATACTCAGCGCCCATGGTAAAGCTCGCGATGTTCAGCGAATAAAGCGAATACGGCGACTTGCGGCTGACCGGCTGCAGCGTGCCTTTATAGAGCCGCAGCGTCACCTCGCCGGTGGTGGTTTGGCTGGTGTGCTCAAAAAACGAATCCAAGGCCTCGCGCAGGGGCGTGAACCACAGTCCGTTGTAGACCATCTCCGCGTAATCCAGTGCCAGCTTCTGCTTGTAGTGCAGCGTGTTCTTGTCGAGCGTGAGGGATTCCAACTCCTGATGCGCCTGCATGATTAACGTCCCCCCGGGCGTCTCGTAGCAGCCGCGCGATTTCATACCCACAAAGCGGTTCTCGACCAAGTCAATGCGTCCAATGCCGTGCTCGCCGCCGAGCTTGTTCAGCTCTTCGAGCAACGCCACGCCCGACGAGGCGCGCTTGCCGTTCAGCGAGACCGGCCGGCCGTTCTCAAATCCAATGGTTACCTCGGCCGGCTTGTCGGGCGCGTCTTTGGGACTGCGCGTCAGCATCCAGATCTCTTCCGGCGCCGCGTTGGCCGGATCCTCCAGCGCGCCGCCCTCATGCGAGATGTGCCAGATGTTGCGGTCGCGGCTGTAAATCTTGGTTGTGGTCTGTGAGATCGGGACGTTGTGCTTGGCTGCGTATTCGATGGCATCTTCGCGTGAGACGATGTTCCACTCGCGCCATGGCGCTATGACTCGAAGGTGCGGCGCGAGCGCCTTATAAGTCAGCTCAAAGCGTACCTGGTCGTTACCCTTGCCGGTGCAGCCGTGCGCCACGGCATCGCAGCCGGTGGCCAGCGCGACTTCTACCTGTTTTTTAGCGAGCAGCGGCCGCGCAACCGAAGTCCCGAGTAGATATTTGTGCTCGTAGACTCCGCCCGCGCGCACCAGCCTCCATAGATACTCGGTGACGAACTCCTCGCGCATGTCGGCCACGTGCACTTCCGACGCGCCGGTTTTGCGCGCCTTCGCCTCCAGGCCCGCCAGCTCGTCCGAGCCCTGTCCGATGTCGCCGCACACCGCGACCACTTCGCACTGATAGTTCTCCTTGAGCCACGGAATAATGATGGATGTGTCCAGGCCGCCCGAGTACGCAAGCGCCACTTTCTTAGGTTTTTGCATAGTAATTTTTTGACAACGGACTTCAGGCGTCAGGCGTTTGCGTTTAGAGGTCAGCGGCCCGAGCTTAGTTGATCAACATCAATAGTAATGCTTTTTGGACGTGCAGGCGATTCTCCGCCTGATCGAACACGGCCGATTGCGGGCTTTCGATTACGTCGTCGGAAACTTCCTCGCCGCGCCGGGCGGGCAGGCAATGCAGGAACACGGCCTCGGCGGTCGCCTTGGCCAGGATCGCGCTGTCCACCTGATAGGCGGCGAACTCGGCCTTGCGTTTTTCCTTTTCGTGCTCCTGGCCCATGCTGGCCCAGACATCGGTATATATGGCGTGCGCATCCTTGGCGGCGGCGATGGGATCGTTGGTGATCGTCAACTGCGCGCCGGCCACCGCGGCCAGAGCCTCGGCTTGCGCTACGACTTCTTCGTCGGGCGCATAACCGGGCGGCGTGGCGATGGCGAAATCAATTCCCAGCCGCAGCGCCGAAAGCATCAACGAGTTTGCGACGTTGTTGCCGTCGCCCAGGAAGGCCAGCTTCAGGCCGCGCAGCTCGCCGAATTTTTCCTGCAGCGTGAAGACGTCGGCCAGTGCCTGGCAGGGATGAAAGCGGTCGCTCAGCGCGTTGATCACCGGCACGCGCGACCAATGCGCGAGGTCATCGATGGTGGACTGCGAAAAAGTGCGTGCGACGATGCAGTTGGTCCAGCGGTCCAAATTGCGGGCGACATCTTTGAGCGGCTCGCGGTCGCCGATCGGCCCCACACTCAGTACCGAATCGCCGCCGAGCTGTTTGATCGCAAGTTCGAACGTCATTCGCGTCCGCAGGGACGGCTTTTCGAATAGCAGGCTGAGGTAGCGCCCGGCGAGCGCCTTGGAGAAGCGTGAGGGCGAGGACTTGACTTGCTGGGTGAGGTCGAGCAGCGCCAGCAGTTCTTCCTGCGAAAGGTCGAGATCGCGCGTGAGGTCGCTGGCCCCAATCTTGGGCAGGGACTTGGGGGCCGGCATTTTCTTGACCGGCTTAAGCGAAGTACCGAGGGATGGGGGCATGGTGAGGTTCCTCAGGCGGCTGTAGAATTTTTATTCACCTGAATGAATAATTACACATTTTGAGGGTGCCTGTCAATCGGGGTCCACCAGGTAGTGTCCGAGGGTGCACCTCAGGACACTACCCACCTGCACGTCTGGAAAGTCCTCGGAGGTTTGCGAAGGCGGGCGCGCAGCATTCGCTGCTACCATAGCATCCGGCAGTTCGGTGATAGCTGCAGGCGCGCATTACAACGCGGTCAAGCGCTTGAAACGGGAGGATTTTCAATGACGGACGCCATTCATATGGCCGCCGGCGAGCCACTAGAGCGGATTCAGTGCCAGTGGTGCCAGGGCATGAATGAGAAAACGGCGCTCACATGCCGCTCCTGCGGCGCGCCGCTCGACATTCGCAATTTAGTCAGCGAATCCGGTTGGCGCGAGGCGCCGCGCATCAAGGACATGACCGAGTTTCAGTTCAGCTCCAGCACCTGCCAGGTGGAGGGCGAGATCGTGCCGGTGGCTGAAATTCACCTCGGCCCCGGCGACTCGGTATTTTTCGAGCACCATATCATGCTGTGGAAAGAAGACTCGGTGCCGCTCACGGTGCTGCAACTGCCGGGCGGAATGAAGCGCGCCTTTGCCGGCATGCCGTTCGTCATCAGCGTCGCCACCGGCCCGGGGCGCATCGCGTTCTCGCGCGACGCGACCGGCGAGCTGGTCGTGCTGCCGCTGCATCCGGGCATGGAGATCGATGCGCGCGAGCACGCGTTCCTGCTGGGCTCGCACCAAATCGATTATTCGTTTGTACGCATCAAAGGCTTTGCGAATATCCTTTTCGGCGGGCAGGGTATGTACATGGACCGCTTTGTTACCACCAACACGCCGGGCTTGCTAATGCTGCACGGCTACGGCAACGTGTTCGAGCGCACGCTGAAACCGGGCGAAAGCATTCTGCTCGAGCCGGGCGCGTTCCTCTATAAGGACTCTTCGGTCAACATGCAGGTGGAATTTCAGAAGCTCGGCACAGGCTTCTTCGGCGGCACGAACATGGCGCTAGCGCGGATGACCGGGCCGGGCCGCGTTGGCATCCAATCCATGTACGTGCATCACCACACGGAGTAAGCGATGTTTTGCACGAATTGTGGAGCGCAGTTGCAAGATGCCGCGAACTTCTGCCCGTCGTGCGGAGCGCGTGCGAAGCGGCCGGAAAGCCCTGCTGCGGCAACCGTGCCCAGCGCGCCGCCCCCGCCGATCCAGACTTCGCCAACGCCTCCTCCGGTTGCCAGTCAGCGGGCCACGGTGAGCCCTCGGCCGTCGGGCAGGGAAGTAACCTGCCCCTGGTGTGCTGCCGTACTCGATGCGACATTGCTGAGCTGCCCGCGTTGCGGCGCAACGCTGGACGCCCCGCTCGAAGTTAGCGAGACGGGTTGGAAACAGCTCCCCGGCCGCAAAGACATGGCGAAGCTCCAGTTCGGCGATTCCTTCTGTCAGATCGAGGGTCTTTACGTGCCGGTTGCGGACGTGAAACTCGCGCCGTCGGACAGCATCTATTTCACGCATCACGTTCTGCTGTGGAAAGATCCGCAGGTGAACATGACCACGATGTCGCTGAGCGGCGGCTGGAAACGCATGTTGGCCGGTTTGCCGCTGATTATGATGCAGGCGCAGGGGCCGGGGCACGTAGCGTTCTCGCGTGACGCACCGGGCGAGATGATCGCGCTGCCGCTTCAGCCGGGCGAGATGATCGATGTGCGCGAGCACCTGTTCATGCTGGCCACCGGCAGTGTGGCCTACAATTGGTTCTCCACCAACATCTGGTACACCACTCAATCCGGCGACGACAAAGAAACGCATTATCCGGTGGGCATGTTTATGGACCGCTTCTCGGCGCCGCAATCGCCCGGGCTGCTGCTTCTGCACGCGGGCGGCAACGTACTGGTACGCGAACTCGCGGCCGGCCAGACACTCTTGGTTAAACCGACGGCGCTGATCTTCAAAGACCCCACCGTTGAAATGCAATTGCATTTCGAGCATCCCAGTACCGGGTTCAGTTTATGGGGCTCGTGGGGTAACCGTTACGTGTGGCTGCGGCTGTGGGGACCGGGGCGCGTAGCCCTGCAGTCCACGTTCGAGCGCCTGGAAGGCGAGAACGCGAGCATAACCAATTGCTCGCCGGCTACGCGGCAACAGTGGTAGGAAAGAATTATGGACGAATCTAAGCTCAGAGCCTGGTACGCCTACCGTCAGGGCTTGGATGGGTCGCTGACGGGAAAGTCAGCGGCGGAGGTGTTGGGCCGGACGGGTTGGGCCCGATCGGTCGGCGGCGTGGGGCCCTATCTTACGCTGTTTTCGCGCGCGGGCCTGAGCCGCGCCCAAGTGGACCTCTCCGCCGCGAATCTGGAAATTCACGAACTTCCGAGCGCGCGCGGCTGCACCTACGTGCTGCCGGCATCCGATTTTGCGCTGGGCTTGAGAGTAGGGCAGAGCCTCGGCGAGGGTGAGATGAAGGTCGCCCAAAAGCTCGGCGTGACGGCAAGAGAGATTGAGAGGCTGTGCGATGCGGTGCTCGCGGCGCTTGAAAAAGAGCCGTTGGATACCGAGCAGATTCGGGAGGCGACCGGCCGTGCGGTGCGAAATCTTGGCGCCGAGGGCAAAAAGAAAGGCCTCATCACCACTCTGCCGGTTGCGCTGGGGAAGCTGCAGCTCTCCGGCGAGATCCGGCGCATTCCGGTGAACGGCCGGCTGGACCAGCAGCGCTACAAATATACGCTGTGGCGGCCCAATCCGCTGCGCGGCTATAAAGTCTCGCCCGAAGAGGCTTACGTCGAGCTAGCGCGGCGCTACTTCGCTTGGATCGGGCCGGCGACCTTGGCGGAATTCCAATGGTTCTCGGGCCTGGGCGTGAAGGCCGCGAAATCCGCGATCGAGCCGCTGAAGCTGGAGACGCTCGACAAAAACGACGATCGCCTGATGCTGCCGTCCTATCGCGCGAAACTCGAGGGGTTTAAGCCGCCCGATGAGCCCTGCTATATGTTGGTGAGCTCGATCGATTCCGTTGCGCTGCTTCGCCGCAGTCTCAGCCCCTTGTTGGATGCGAAGGACAAGCAGCGGCACGCCTTCGTAGACAAAGGAACTAAGCCACTGGGCGCGCTGACCGACCTGCCCAGCCATGCGATTCTTGACCGCGGACGGATCGTCGGACTGTGGGAGTACGACACCGCAACTGAGTCGATCGTGTGGTCCACGTTCATCAAGAAGGACGCAGCCCTGGAGGAAGCCGTGCATCGAACCGAGCGGTACGTCCGCGAACAGTTGGGCGATGCGCGCTCTTTCAGCCTCGACAGTCCCAGGAGCCGCGCGCCGCGCCTGGCCGCTTTGCGAAAAGCGGCTGGGAATTAGCCGATTAGTCGCCGGCAAATAAGGCAGCAGCGAACGCGGATTCGCGCGTATAGCTGATATACTGGGGCCTTTCATGCACGCGCCTGCGCGTTCTCCTACGGCTACTTCATCGAAAACGTCCGATCATGTGGCTGCTCTCACCGCCAGCTATCTGGGCTGGATGCTGGATGCGTTCGATTTTTTTCTCGTCATCTTCTGTCTGACCGCGATCGGCAAGGAATTCCACCGTCCCGACAAAGACATCGCCCTCTCTATCACGTTGACGCTGGCGTTCCGCCCCGTTGGCGCGTTCCTATTCGGGCTGATGGCCGACCGTTACGGGCGGCGGCTGCCGCTGATGATCGACCTGGTGTTCTATTCCATAGTCGAGGTCGCAACCGGACTTGCCCCGAACTACGCAACATTCATGGTTCTGCGCGCATTGTTCGGCATCGGAATGGGCGGCGAGTGGGGGGTCGGCGCGTCGCTTGCCATGGAAAAAGTCCCGGCGCGGCTGCGCGGGATTTTGTCGGGATTTTTGCAGCAGGGCTACTCGGCCGGAAACATGCTCGCGGCCGTGTGCTTCTTCTTTTTCTTTGATCGGTGGGGTTGGCGGCCTATGTTCTTCCTGGGCGGCCTACCGGCGCTGCTCGCGCTGTTCGTGCGTTTCCGCGTCGAGGAGTCCGAAGTCTGGAAAAAGAGCCGCAGCGCGAGTTGGGGACACCTGGGCCGCGCGATTACATCCAACTGGAAACTGTTCGTGTACCTTACCCTGCTGATGACCGCGTTCAACTTCTCCTCGCACGGTACGCAGGATATGTACCCGACTTTCCTGGAGCGCTACTGGCATTTCAGCGCCACCAAGCGTTCCGCGATCACGGCCTTTTCGATGCTAGGCGCACTGGCAGGCGGCCTAGCGGTGGGCCTGTTATCGGATCGCATCGGCCGCCGCAAGTCGATGGTGATGGCCCTGATCGGCGCGGTCCTTGTGGTTCCGATCTGGACCTATTCGCCCAATCTGGTGCTGCTGGTGATCGGCGCATTTCTCATGCAATTCATGGTTCAGGGCGCATGGGGCGTAATTCCCGCGCATTTGGCCGAGCTGTCGCCGGACTCCGTGCGGGGGTTCTTGCCGGGTTTCGCTTACCAATGTGGAGTGCTTCTGGCCAGCTCAATCGTGTATATCCAGGCTGTGTTCGCTACGCGGATGAGTTACGCCACCGCGATGGCGTTGACAGCCAGTACGGTCTTCGTGCTGGCCTGCATTATGACGGTGCTGGGAAAAGAGAAGCGCGGCGTTGCCTTCGGCGAGTGACGCGCCTGACCCGTTAACGCGCCACTACCGCCCGCTCGGCGCCAGAGAACCGCGAATAAGGCCCGCGCGTGCCGTTCGGAAGCGTGGTCCGCTCATCGGTGCGTGCCTGGGTAAGCTGAGCGGCGGTAAGTTCTTGCGCGCCTGTCAAATCCGCCCCGCGGAAATCGGTGGCGAACAATTTTGCGCCACGAAAACGCGCGTACGACAGGTCAGAATGGCAGAAATCCACCCCGCTCAGTTGAGCTTCGCGAAGATCGGCGCCGTGCAACAGGCAGCGGTCGAACTCGGAGCCTCCGAAATCGGCCTGCACGAAGCGAGCCTCGGTGAAATCCGACTTGGCGCAATTACAGGCTTTTAGGCGGGAGTTGTTGAAGTTCGCGCCTGCGGCCTTGGCCGCCCAAAGACGGCACGCCTGAAGCTGCGCGCGCAGGAATTGCGCTTTGGTGAGGTCGGCCTCCGTGAAATCGCAGGTCGCCAGCCGGGCGTGATGGAACGATGTATCGGCAAGCGCTGCTCCCGAGAATCTGCAGCTCTCCACCACCGCATTCTGAAAGCGAGCGTTGCGCAGATTCGCTTTCTGAAAGCCACTGCTTCGAATCTTGGCATCCGCCCACAGCGATCCTGGCATCCAGCTGAACCCCAATTGCGTGTCGCTCATTTGGACGCCGCACAAATCCGCTCCGGAAAGGATGGCTCGCTCGAAATCCGATCCATCGACGATCGCGGCGCCCAAATCCGCACCGGAAAGCTCTGCGTCCAGCAGCGTGGTTCCGCGCAGAATCGCAGAACGCAGGTTCACACCCTGAAGAGGTAGCCCATTCAATGTCTCGGCTTCCAGGATGCCGCGAGAAGCCGTCGCGACGCCTTCCAGCCACTGGGCATGGATGTGGAGCACCTCTTTCAAAGAACGGCCATTGCTCATCGTTATGTTGTCCATACAACCAAATGGACTTATCGGTTACGATCGGGCGGCTGTTAACGTACGGATGCGGAGGCCCTAAAACCGGCAAACAGTTGTAGAACAGTGGTTTAATTGTATATAGAGGAAGAGTTTGCGGCCTGGACCGCGACAAAGCCGGCGCAGCCCGAAGCAATGAGAATATTGATCGTTGAGGACGAAAAGCGGATTCAGGATTTTCTCTCCCGTGGTCTGGAAAGCGCCGGATATGCGGTGGATGTGGCGCCGAACGGGAACACGGCCATCGAGCTGGTCCACTCCACCGAGTACGATCTCATCATTCTTGACCTGATGCTGCCGGATATGGATGGCCTTAGCGTGCTGCAAAAGATCCGTAACCGGAAGGTCAATCCTCCGGTCCTGATCCTGAGCGCGCGCGATGCGATCGATGATCGCGTGAAAGGGTTGGAACTGGGCGCGGACGATTACCTTACCAAACCCTTCGCCTTCGTCGAGCTGCTGGCGCGCGTCCGCGCGCTTTTGCGGCGCGGACAGCCTACGCCCGAACGCCTCCAAGTCGGTGACCTGAGCCTGGACTGTATCCGTCGAAAGGTGACGCGAGCCAACGAGAACATCGAGCTTGCGCCGAAAGAGTTCAGTATCCTCGAATATCTGATGCGCAATCGCGGCCGCCCCTTGAGCCGGACCATGATCGTCGAGCACGTCTGGGACATGGATTACGATGGGCTGACGAACATCGTGGACGTCTACATCCGGCATCTGCGCAGCAAGATTGACGACAAGTTTGCCGTAAAAATGATTCACACCGTGCGCGGCATCGGCTACATGCTGGACGCACCGGAAAAGCCGGCTGAAAAGCAGGTCGAGCAGCTTTCATGAACGCGCTCCGGAAAGTGCTGGGCTTCACGCGTGGCCTGCGCTTCCGGCTGGCTTTCAGCTACGTGGTCTTTTTCACCATTCTCCTGGTGCTGCTGGGTTTAGTGTTTCAGCAGACGCTAAGCAGTTCGTTCCAATCGGAAATGGCGAGCGTGCTGGATGAAGAATGGGGCGCCGCCAAAGGCTACTTGCGCACCGGGCCCGAGGGTCCGGACTGGTTCCACGATCCGAAAGACCCCGATGAATCGTTCGTCGTCGAACGCTTGCGCCGTGTCTATATGCTGGCCGATACGCAGGGACATCCGCTGCAGCACTCCGACATCTACGCTTCCATCGGCATCGACCAGCCCTCGCAAATCCAGTCGATCCTGCAGTCCGGAAAGCCATCGATTCGCGTTCGGACCGATCCCGCCACCGGCGTACCTTACATGATTCGATCCGGGCAATGGGTGGACCACGACGGCCACAAATATTATCTTGCGATCGGCAGAGCGCTGGATTACAACTACAAAGTCATCAGCGATTTCACGAGGAACTACTTCGCTATCGTTCCGATTGTGATCGTGCTGAGCGGCTTATTGGGCTGGTTCATGGCGGGCAAGGCGCTGGGTCCCGTCAATTCGGTTGCCGAAGCGGCCCAGCAGATCACGCATTCCAGCCTCCACACGCAGATTCCGCTGCGCCGGGCGGGCGACGAATTGGATCGCCTGATCGAAGCGTTCAACCATATGATGACGCGGCTGAACCGCTCCTTCGAACAGGTGCGCCAGTTCTCAACCGACGTCTCCCACGAACTGCGGACGCCGCTTACCGTCGCGCGTGGGCAGTTGGAAGTGGCATTGTTTACCGCGCAAACCGTGGAACAGCACCGCGAAGCGATGGCGGAAGCTTTGGAAGGCATCGATCGGCTCTCCAACATCGTTCGCGCTTTACTGTTGCTATCGCAATCCGAATCCGGACAACTGGTGCTACAGAAGGCGCAACTGGATCTGGCAAGCGTGACCCGCGACTTAGTGGACCAGCAC
>Ga0209062_1000814_pt1 | contig 73044 bp, 66 predicted proteins | sample Coa_R2_2_FD_187158 | JGI IMG/M metagenome (GOLD analysis project Ga0209062, IMG submission 187158) | Surface soil microbial communities from Centralia Pennsylvania, which are recovering from an underground coalmine fire - Coalmine... | ecosystem: Environmental > Terrestrial > Soil > Unclassified... | reverse complement strand
CGGGTGCTGCTTCGGCGGAACGAAACGCTTCTGGACAGACACCCGCTGGCAGCCGCAAGCGATTGCGGTCTGTTAAGGTGGCTGGCTGAAGGAAGAATCCCCTCGCTTTAGCTATGGGGAGTGTCAATTACACGCGCTCTATAATAGTAGCGACGCCCTGGCCGCCGCCGATGCAGAGCGTAATGAGCGCAGTGCTGAGGTTGCGGCGCTCAAGCTCGTCAAGAGCGGTGCCAAAGAGCATCGCGCCCGTCGCGCCCAGGGGATGGCCCAGCGCGATGGCGCCGCCGTTGACATTTACCTTCTCGTGATCGATTTCCAGCTTGCGCATCGTCTGCAAGGGGACGGTGGCAAAGGCTTCATTGATCTCCCACAGGTCAATATCGTGAGCCGTCATCTTTGCGAGGGCCAGCGCCTTCTTCGAGGCCGGGGTTGGCGCGGTCAGCATGATGATTGGCTCGCTGCCAGCCGTTGCCATAGCGACGATCTTCGCGCGTGGCTTCAGGCCGTGCGCCTTCACATAGTCCTCAGACGCCAGCAGCACGGCTGCCGCGCCATCGACAATGCCGCTCGAATTCCCTGCTGTGTGGACGTGGTTGATCTTGCCCGCCTGTGGGTAGCGCTGCAAGGCGACCTCATCCATCGTCTCGCCGTTGAAGCCATACGGCATGCTGCCCAGCGTGGCAAACGATGGCTCAAGCTGCGCCAGACCTTCCAGCGTCGTCTCCGGGCGCGGATGTTCGTCTTTCTCCAGAGCTACCACGCCGGTCTCTGGGTCTTTCACCGGGAAGAGGCTGCGATGGAAGCGGCCCTCCTGCACAGCGCGCGCCGCGCGCCGCTGCGATTCCAGCGCGAAGCGGTCCACATCCTCGCGGGTGAAGCCTTCAAGCGTGGCGATCAGATCGGCGCTGATGCCCTGCGGCACCTGGAAATGCTTGCGGCGCAGGCGCAGGTTGTTGCCATCAATGCCCGCGCCATCCGAACCCATCGGATTGCGCGACATGCTTTCCACCCCGCCGCCAACCACCAACTGTTGCATACCTGCCATCACGCCCATCGCAGCGAAATTGATAGCCTGGAGGCCGGAGCCACAGAAGCGATTAAGCGTGACGCCCGTTGTTTCCAGGGGCCAATCTGCCGCCAGCACGGCAGCGCGCGCAATATCTGCGCCTTGCTCGTTGGCCTGGGAGACGCAGCCCATGACCACATCGTCTACGTCGTTGGTGTCAATGCCAGCCTTCTCTGCCAGGCGATTGAGCGTCTGCGCCAGCAGTTCCTGCGGATGAATTCCACTCAGCGCGCCTTTGCCCGGCTTGCCACGCCCGCGCGGCGTGCGAACTGCATCGAGAACATACGCGGTTGCCACGTTGCACCTCCTGAATGTGCCCTGCTGAACAGCTTCTTCATCTGAAAGCGGAAGAAATAGGGGCATCATGCTGTAAGGGTTTGTCGCTGTCATAAGCATTATAGCCTGTAAGGGGTGCTTCACGCCAGTAGCGCCTTGCTTTCACACCTCCAGCGACAGTGCAGAAACCTCCTGCACCTGTTCTGGCTCAGCCTGGTCTGCTGCCGCCTGCCGTCGCCGCCTGAGCAAGATCGCGCAGAGCAGCGCGGCGGCAAGCAATGCAATGCCAGCAGTGGCAAATGAGACGTGCAGCGCGTCAGTGAAGGACTGAGCAATGGTGAGATGCAGCGTCCCTGGGCTGATAGGCAATCTGCCCGATAGCTGAACCCTGCCCGCTTGCGCGCCCGCGCTGGTGATAGCATCCGCGATCTGCCCGCTGACCTGCGATGGCACGCCCAGACCGGTCAGGCTGGTGACAAGGTTGCCGGAGAACTGATGCTCTACCAGCGCGCCCAGCAAGGCAATGCCAAAGACGCTGCCAATCTGGCGACTGGTGTTCACCATTGATGATCCCAGGCCAGCCCGGTTTGGCGGTGTGGCTGAAAGCACGGCAGCCGTCAGCGGGCTAATCATCAGGCCGATGCCAACACCAAACATGCTCAGTTTCCACCAGATGCTGGCGTAGTTGGTCGTTGGGTCCACCTGGGTAATCAAGAGCAGCGCAGCACCCGCAAGCAGCCCGCCCAGCGTGATGGGCACACGCGGGCTAAAACGCGCGGCAAGCTGCCCGGCAAGGGGCGCCGCAAGGAAGGTGCCAATGGTGGAGGGCAGGGTGCGCAGGCCAGAGCCAAGCGCCGAATAGCCCTGCACGCTCTGGAAATACTGCGAGATGAAAAAGACGGTGCCCAGCAGCGCAAAGCCAACGAGGACTGCCGCAGTGTTGGCAGCCGAGAATGTCACGCTTTTGAAAAGCTGCAAGGGCAGCAGTGGCTCGCGCACGCGCGCCTCAGCGACCAGGAAGGCCACCAGCAAGATGGCGGCGCCAGCAAAGAGCGAGAGGATCAGCGGAGAGGTCCAGCCCTGGGATTCGCCCTCGATCAGCGCGTAGGTGAGGGTGCCCAATCCGGCGATCACCAGCGCCTGACCAGGCACATCGACGCGCCGGGCCTGTGGGTTGCGCGACTCGGCCAGGATGCGCCAGCTAGAGAAGAACGCCACCACGCCAATAGGGAGATTGACAAAGAAGATGGCAGGCCAGCTTGAGACCTGAATCAGCAGCCCGCCAATCAGTGGCCCGGCGGCCAGCGCCAGGCCAGAGATGCCCGCCCAGATGCCAATGGCTTGCGTGCGCTCGCGGTTGTCGGGGAACGCGGCTGCGAGAAGCGAAAGGCTGCCAGGTGAGAGCGCCGCGCCGCCCGTGCCTTGCAAGACACGCCCAACGATGAGCAGTCCCAGGTTTGGCGCGAGACCGCACAGCGCTGATCCAAGCGTGAAACCGATCAGGCCAGCCAGAAAGACGCGCTTGCGCCCGTAGCGATCACCGAGCGTCCCGGCAGTCAGCAAAAGGGCTGCGAAAGGCAGGGTATACGCATCCACGACCCATTGCAAGTCGGAGAGGCTGGTATTCAAATCAGCCTGGATGGTCGGCAGCGCGACGTTTACAATGGTCATGTCGAGCAGCACCATAAAGAGGCCGATACAGGTGACTGCCAATGTGGCGAGTTTTCTTCCCCGATCCTGTGCGAACATGTCTTGCTCCTTGGGTGATAAGGTGTAACTACACGTATTTATGGACAAAAAAAGAAGCGCTTCAGAAAGATTCCACCTGCGCCTCCAACGCCTGTAGCTCGGTCAAGAGCGCAGTGGTGCGCTCCTGTCCAAAGCGGCTCATAACAGTGGCTTGTGCCTGCTGCCAGAACGGCAGCGCGGCCTTAATGGCCTGGCGACCTTGCCCGGTCAGGCGCACCATATGGGTGCGTCGATCAAGCCCGGTGTCCATCTCAATGAATCCCTGACGCTCCAGCGGCCTCAAATTGCGCGTGAGCGTCGTGCGATCCATGCCCATTGTCTGCGCCAGGCGCGTGACATTGGCTGTGCCCGCGCGCCCAATGGACGCCAGCAAGACAAACTGTGTACCGGGCAAGCCACTGGGTTCCAGCATCCTGTCATAAAGCTGAGTGACCAGCCGGGCCGTCTTGCGAATGTTGTAGCAGACGCATTTGCCCTGCATCTCCAGCAGCTTAGCGTCGATGTCAGAAGTGTTTTGTGTGTCCATAGTTAGGAGTATATACACGAAATGAAGATTTGTCAAGTCTCCTTGTGGCTTAACGCCTATCTTGTCTGCTCTCCATCTGGGTATCCCACCACCGATTGAACTGAGTTATCCACTCTCTGAAGCGGTCGAGCGTCTCCAGGGTGGCCGGGTCGGGGTCTGGCACAATTGGGAAAAGCGGGAAGGAAGTGGTATCAGTCACAACGTTGTCTTCGTTGAGGATCACGCCGTCCACGATTGGCCCTTCCATCAGCCCTGCCAGCATCTTGCGCGCAGCGGCGGCCAGCGTATCCACCAGTTCACGACCCTCCGCCAGACGGATCGCCAGCATATACTTGTGGGCCTCATCAAACAGGATGTCGCCCATGATTTCAAAGTTCCGCAGTTCTTGCTCCTGCGCCGCGCAGATGTTCAACAGGCGAAATATGACGCGCCGCGCGTGCTGATACTGTTCTTGCATTTGCATATAGACACTGCCTAGCAGAGCAGCGCATTGGCGCTGGAGCGCAAGCACTGCCTCGCGGCGATCTGGCGGCACGCGATCTACAGGCACATTGACCAACCAGTAGACAAGATAGCTCCGCAGCAGGCACCAATCTTTCCGCTTGCCAGTGGGCGAGTCCCAGGACAGCAGCCTCCTTGTCTCGCCCGGCTCGTAATACTGGCAGAAGACCCCGATATAGCTTGAAGGGTTCAGCCCCACAATCTCGCAGAGCGCGCGCAGCGGCACATAGTCTTCCCCATCGGGCGCCTGGACGACGGGAAGGTTGCTGGTCAGCGGCGCCAGCGTGTAGACATTCTGAACCATCTGCTGAAAATCCGGCTGCATGTTCTTATGTACCCGCCTTTGTCGGTGATGTTGCCAGGATATGAATTGCCCGATTCAGCGCAGCCTCCGCGCCTTCGAGCAGCATCTCGCTCAGGGTCGGGTGAGCGTAGAGGATTTCAGTGAGATCAGTGAGCGTCGCGCCCATCTCAACAGCCAGCACGGCCTGGCCGATAAGATCGGCAGCATGTGGCCCCACCAGCGTCACGCCCAGCACAGCCTCGCTCTCAGCATCGGCGGTGACAAGCGCCAGGCCAGCATTCGCGCCCAGCGTGAGCGCCCGGCCATTGGCAGCCAGCGGGAAGCGGCCCGTTACCACGCGATAGCCCGCTTCTTGCGCGGCCTGCGACGAGAGGCCAACGCTGGCAATCTCCGGGGCGGTCAGCGCGACCAGCGGCGTCACCAGCGGTGCGTACTGGACACGCGCCCCGTTCATCGCTTCTGCCGCCACTTTGGCCTGCTTGATGGCAACCGAGGCGAGCGTTGGCCCTCCCCTACAATCGCCAGCAGCATACACGCGCTCGTTGCTGGTGCGGCCAGAGCTATCAACGACCGGGCCGCTCTCTAATTCATACTTCACGCCAGCATCGCGCAGATGCAATTCATCAGCGGGCAGCGGCTGCGCGCCCAGCGAGGCAACAATGGGGAACGGCGCGGTCTGCTCCTCTGACCTGTCACCAATGGTATAAACGAAAGCACCCTCGCGTGGTCCGACCGGGCGCGCATTGGCGACAATCTGCACGCCGAGCGCCCGCAGCCCGGCCTGAACAAGCCGCAGCGCCGCCGGGTCTACACTATCCAGCAGCGCCGCGCCCGGCAGCAGCAGGGTGACGGCGCTGCCCAGGCGGGCAAAGAGGGTCGCCAGTTCCAGGGCGATATAGTCGTTACCGATGATGCTCAGCTTTGCCGGGAATTCGCTCAGCGCCAGCGCCTGCTCTGGCGTAAGAATCTTGACGCCATCGAGGGGCAGCGCGGGTGTAGAGCGCGGCTTTGCGCCAACAGCGATGAGGCAGCGCTCGAAAATGAAGCGGTGCGAGCCGTATTCGCCCTCAACACGCGCTTCCTGACCGTTGATAAACCAGCCCTTGCCTGATACTCGTTCCACCTTGTTGCCGGATAGGAGGCGCGCAACGCCTTCGCTCAGGCGATCAACAATGCCCTGTTTCCAGGCGGCCATCCGCGCCCAATCGAAGCTCACCGGCCCGGCGCTGATGCCCATCTCGTCCAGGCTGGTGCGGGTCTGATAGCAGCGCTCGGAGGTCGCCAGCAGTGCCTTGAGCGGGATGCAGCCGCGATGCAGGCAAACGCCGCCGGGCGCTCCTGGGTCTACGAGCGTGACGCGCCGCCCCAACTGCGCGGCGCGAATGGCCGCGACATAGCCTGCCGGGCCAGCGCCCAGAATCAAGACATCAACCGCAGTGGCAACATCACCAACAACCATGAGCGCGTACCTCTGCTAGTAACAATTCAGCAAGAGCAGCGACGGATGCTCCACCAGTTCCTGAAAGCGCGCCAGGAAGGCAGACGAACCGGCGCCATCAATCAGGCGATGGTCGAAAGAGAGCGAGAGCGGCAGCGTGGGCCGCGCAATGATCTGCCCCTGGCGGGCAACGGGCCGCTCGCGCAAGGCGCCAACAGCCAGGATAGCGGCTTCCGGCGGATTGATGATGGGAACGCCCATGCCGCCGCTGCCGCCAAAGCTGCCAACGTTGTTCAGCGTGAAGGTGCTGCCGGTTGACTCTTGCAGAGTCAACTTGCGAGCGCGCCCGGCCTCGACCAGCCGGTTGATCTCGCGGGCCAGGTCCAGCAGCGTGCGCCGGTCAGCGTCGCGCACGACGGAGATGAGCAACCCGTCGGGCGTGTCGGTTGCCAGGCCGATATGATAGAAGCGCTTGTAGACGATTTCGCGCCGCGCTTCGTCCAGGCTGGCATTGAAGATGGGCAGTTCTTTCAGCACCTGCACGACGATCTTGACGAGCAAGGGCAGATAAGTGAGATGAATGCCCTGTTTTTCGGCCTGCGGCTTGAGTTCTTCGCGCAGGGCCATCAGCGCGGCGCCATCGGCTTCGCCAAAGGCAGTGGCATGTGGGATGGTTCGCCAGGCAAGCTCCATGCGCTCGGCGATGCGACGGCGCAGTCCGACCAGTGGTTCGCGCTGCTCGCCGCCCGGCTCGGTCAGGGGGGTAGAGAGAGCAGGCACACCCGGCGCGGCTGCGCCATTGGTGGCAGCAATGGCGTGTTCTGGCGCGGCTTTGGCGCGCGCCGCAAAGCTGCGTACATCTTCCATTGTGACACGCCCACCTGGGCCGGTGCCGGGCACCTGATCGATGTCGATGCCCAACTCGAAGGCCATTTTGCGCGCGGCAGGCGCGGCCAGGGCGCGGCGCTGGCCGACAGTTGGGCTGGCGGTTGAAACCGCGCGTCCCTCATCGGTGAATTCATTCGCCGCTAAGGGCGCGCCGCCGCTAAGTCCGCCTGCGCGGACTCCCTCTGCCCCGGCGCTGGCGGCCTTTGCGCCTGTAGTGCTGCTTTGCGGTTCGAGTACAATGAGGATGTCGCCAACGTGCGCGATGGTGCCTGGCCGGGCGCGAATCTCGGCAACAGTGCCGGAGATGGGTGAGCCAATTTCAGCGACGGATTTATCGGTCTGAATCTCCACCATTGGCTGGTCGATCTTGACCTGATCGCCGGGCTGGACCATCCAGCGCAGGATTTCGGCCTCGTGAATGCCCTCGCCAACGTCGGGGAGTCTGAATTCTAGCATGGTCTGTGGCTCCGTTAATTTACTCGGCCAACACGCGCTCCAGGGCGTCGGAGACGCGGGCGACAGTTGGGACATAGTGATCTTCGTGCCCCGGCACCGGATAGGGCACGTCGTAGCCAGTGACGCGCTCAACCGGCTTGAGCAGTGAGTACAGGCAGCGCTCGTTGATGATGGCGGTCAGTTCGGCGCCAATGCCGCCAGCGCGCGGCGCTTCGTGAACAACGACGGCGCGGCCCGTCTTCTCAACCGAGGCAACGATAGCTTCTTCGTCCAGCGGCCAGATGGTGCGCAGATCAATGACCTCGATGCTCGCGCCCCGGCGCTCGCCAATTTGCTTTGCGGCTTCCTGGGCTACCTGGACCATCGCGCCATAGGCGAAGACCGAGGCGTCGCTGCCTTCGCGCACAACGTTGGCTTTGCCCAGCGGAATGGTGTAGCGCTCTTCGGGCACTTCCTGCCGGAAAGAGCGATAGAGCTTCATATGCTCCAGGAAGATCACCGGATCGGGGTCGTCAATGGCGGCGGCCAGCAAGCCCTTGGCGTCGTAGGGATTGGAGGGCAGCACAACCTTGATACCGGGTGTCTGCAAGAAGACGCCTTCCACACTGTCAGGGTGCAGTTCGGGCGTGCGCACGCCGCCGCCAAAGGGCGAGCGAACGACCAGCGGACAGCCAAACGCTCCAGCGCTGCGAAAGCGGATGCGCGCGGCCTGCGTGACAAGCTGACTCATGCTCAGAAAGAGGAAGCCGGCAAATTGAATCTCAGCCACCGGGCGCAAGCCGTAGACAGCCATGCCAATCGAGCTGCCGATGATGGCCGATTCGGAGAGCGGCGTGTCAAAGACGCGCTGCTCGCCAAAGCGTTTTTGCAATTGATCGGTAACGCGGAAGACGCCGCCGTTGGGGCCAATGTCCTGCCCCAGCAGGACGACGCGCTCGTCGCGCTCCAGTTCGAGCGCCAGCGCCTGATTTAGCGCCTCAACCATTGTTGATTGCATATGATTGCTCCTGCTGCTGAGCGTGGGACCTCAGCCAAGAGTTGACAGAGTTGACAGAGTTGACGGGATACCAGCGGTTGATGTACAGCCAAGAATTCACAGAATTCACACAATTCATGGGAGGTGATGTACAGCATGTTTCATCAGCCGCTCAAGTCTTTCAGTGTGATTGCTTCAGGTAGTGTTTCAGCACTTCGCGCTCTTCGGCCAGGCGCGGGAAAGGCTGAGCATAGGCCCAATCGAACATCGCTTCGGGCGAGGGTATGGGCATGGCCTCGGCCTCGTCAACGGCAGCGTTAATCTCGGCCTCGATCTCTTCCACCAGCTTGCTTTCCTTTTTATCATCCATCAGTTTGCGTCCGGCCAGATAGCGCTTGAAGCGGGCAATGGGGTCTTTGGCTTTCCAGGCTTCCACCTCGGCGGGGTCACGGTAGCGCGTCGGGTCATCGGCGGTGGTGTGCGCGCCGATACGATAGGTGATCGCCTCAATCAGCGTGGGGCCGTCGCCCGCGCGGGCGCGCTCCACAGACTCGCTCATCGCGCTGTACATCGCCAGGATGTCGTTGCCATCCACCAGGCGCGAAGGGACACCAAAGCCAGGACCACGCGCGGCAATGGTCGGCGCGGCGGTCTGTTTGTGGCGCGGGACGCTGATCGCCCAGCCATTGTTTTGCACCACCAGCACGACAGGCGCTTTATAAACGCCCGCCCAGTTGAGCGCTTCGTTGAAATCGCCCTCGGAGGTCGCGCCATCGCCGCAGGCGCCAACGGCCACAATGGGATCGCCTTTGATCTTGGCGGCCATCGCTATGCCGACGGCGTGCAGCAACTGCGTGCCAATGACGATCTGGATGGGCAGGCAGTGCGTTTCAACCGGATAGTTGGGCGGTGTGCAGCCCCGGAAGGAGAATATCTTGGTTGCCAGCGGAACGCCCTTGACCAGATGGGAGGCGATCTCACGATAGGAGGTGACTAGCCAGTCCTCTGGCCGGAGCGGCGCGGCCAGCCCGACGGCGGCGGCTTCCTGCCCGACGAGCGAGCCAAAGGTAGTTGCCCGGCCCTGACGCTGGAGGGCGATAATTTTGTCGGAGAGCTTGCGCGCCAGCCACATCCAGCGGAAGAGGGCCAGCAAACGCTCATTGGAGAGGTCGGGGACAGGGCCAACGATGTGGCCTTCGGGATCAAGCACCTGGAACGGCGCTTCCTGGTGTGTTGCGGTAATCACAGAGCAACCCCCTTGTGAGAGATGCGCGCAGCATTGCGAGCAACGAGATGGCTGAAGGGAGGACATGTTCTCTTCAAGGAAGTCTAGCCCGTCAAGCGCCGCATGTCAATGTGGCCGACGTGTTCTTTTGAGAGTTTCAGCGCCAGCATGCCGTAATATTAGCAGGGTATTGAACAGGTCGTTAGAGGACAAGATGCTCGGAAAGGATGCGTGCTTCTATGCGGAGCCTCTCTCGAATCGTAATGCTGCTTGTTGGGGTTGGAATCGTGCTGGCGCTGGGTGGCTCGGCGACACCACCTGCCACTGATGTGGCGGCGTTCGCCAACCTTGGGGGCTATGATTGCCGTTTTTCATCGGGCGGAACGCTGCCGACGGGAGTACCAGCCATCCAGCCGCATCTTTCCGGTGTCCCCGCCTTCACCAAAGACGATGCGCGAGCGTATGTGCAGGCACAGGGGCAGGTGACAATTATTAGGGTGTTGTTCGTCACCAGCTACGAAGCCTGCGAATTGATGGAGGGCGAGTTGGTTGGCCTGCCAGATGATGCCCTGGTCTGCTATGTCGAACTCAGGGGCAATGTCGTACCTTTTACCGGCCCTCCTGGGAGTGGTCCGCCGTCGCAGTCCACACCGCCGCTGGAGCAGGAAGTTTTTGATGCCCGCACCGGCAACCTCCTGGTTGAGGGTGTAGAGGGATAAGCATGCGGAGGTTTTGCCAGTTATGGATGTAACGAGCGGATCGGATTCTCCTGGCCTACCAGCTATCCAACCACATCTCCCCGGCGTCCCCGCTTTCACAGAAGACGATGTGCGGCAATATATAGAGATGCACGGTTTTAGCGCGCTTCGTGTCTGGAGCGTGGGAACGCTGACCATCACCTGTATCCTGTTCACAACCAGCCGCGAAGCCAGCGACCTGATGAACTGCGAGATAGGTCTGCCTGATGATGCTCTGGTCTGCCTGGTAGAACTGAGCGGCGACTTTCTCTTTACGGGTGGCCCGTATGTGCCTGGGATGAAGCGAGAGCAGCAGCCGACGATTGTTCATCATGCCCACGAGGCCATTGATGCGCGCACCGGCCATATCCTGGTCAGGGGCGCATATAGATAAGCCGCAGACGATTTATCTTCTAGTTGCAGAGCGTGGCTACATGGGAGACTCACCTGCGCCCATCAGATGTAGGTGATGATTGGCCGCATTGCTGGTAGTTCTGCGCTATAATAGGCTTACTTGCCGGGAGTCGTGCCAACACACCAGCATATGTGGGAAAGGTTCGGAGTATGCAGTTCTTTGGATGGTTCCGGCGCAAGCCATCGGAGAAACATGAGGCGCCGCCCAGCGCGCGTGGTCGCTGGACCTGGCTTTCTGGGAAGCGCATATTGCTCAACACGCCCTATATTATCCCCAAAGATGTCGCTGAAGGGAATCGGCTTGACCTCCAGCATCATCTTTTGAAGGTGGTTGCCGGGGGCAACTATCGCGCGCCGCTTCGCCAGCCACAGGCGATTTTGGATGTGGCCTGTGGCACTGGCATCTGGGGTCGAGAGATGGCCCTGGAGTTCCCGCGCGCCCGCGTGTGCGGTTTTGACTTTGATCGGACCTCGATGGATGCCGCTTTAGCCCGGCTTGGCCCCACCGGGCGGCTTCCCGCCAACTTTCAGTTTCTCGAAGCAGACGCACTGCAACGTTTTCCTTTTGAGGAGGGGTCTTTTGATTTCACGCATGCGCGCTTCATCGCTGGCTTTGTTCCGGCAGATCGCTGGCCTGCTGTAGTTGCTGAAATGGTGCGTGTGACGAAGGCAGGCGGCTGCATCGAACTGGTTGAGCCGGTCTCGAATCCGCAGTCCCCCAGTCAGGCGTTTACCACGCTGATGGATACTGTCGCGCAGCTTGGGCAGGCGCGGAACCTGGAACAACGACCCGGTGACAGGTTGATGGAGTATCTCCAACAGGCAGGGGTACAGCGGGTCCAGCAGCGCCGCTTTGTGATCGGAATGGGCCGGGATGCGCAGCGACAACGACGGCTCTTTGCTGCTGACATGCTCGCCTTCGTCAAGCAAATGGAACCTGTTCTGGTCCGCACCGGGTTGTTGACGCAAGAGCGCTACACTGCTTTGCTCAAAGAGGCAGAGAGCGAAGTGCCGCGTTTGGGAATCACATTGCCCATCGTCTTTGCCTTTGGACGGAAGCTCTAGGGAAGGCCCCAAGGCCATAATGCAGTTTTCTTTTAAACGCGGTAGACGCGGGCCGCAAGCCCTCCAGCCGCGCGTTGACGCGCCAGGCTCCCCGGCAGGGGCGACTTTTCCATCGCCCTGAGATAAAGCCGAATTTCCTCTTGACGTGCAGCCAGAAATCTGTTACAGTAGTGCCAGGTTCTTTTCAAAAGCGTTCGCGGCCCTTTTTGTTCTGCTGCGCAACGGTGACGATGTGGATAATGCCAGTTCACACTGGCTTATCCACGTACCCCAACCCTGGACAATACCCAGGAAGTGGGGCTGGAGGCATTCTATACACTATTCTCCTCCGGCGGCCACTTCTGGAAACGGCCCCCGAAATGGGGAGCCTCCTCAGAGAAACCTGGCGGTTCTCTGAGTTCAGGGGTGGCCGCTGCGCGTACATGCGCTGGCAGCGCGCCTCGCTGCCTATCTGCGCTCTTGCGCTCTGGAGGAGGATTTGCAATGGCCTCTACTCACACCCGCTTTGTGCCCCCGCCACCCTTTACCCGCGTCGCTCTGCCGAATTGCCCACTCACCCGCTACTATCAGCGCCCGCACGATCCCGCCGTGCGCCGCCAGCGCGAGATGGACCTGCTGCTCTGGCTCGTCCCCTGGCGGCTGGTGTCCCTGCTCAACCAGCGCTTCGACCAGACGCGCCGCCCCTATATCTGGTCTGCCCCGCCCACCCGCGCCAGCTTTGCGCGCGACCTCTATCCTGCTGAGTGGTTCAGGGATCTCAAAGCGCACCGCGTCAGCAGCGAGATCATCCAGACTGCCGGGCGGATCGAGTGGCTGCTGGAGGCGCCGGAAGAGGCCGTGGGCGGGCTGAATCGCATCTATTTGCTGCTGATGCAGAAGCGGCGGCTGCTGCAACTGTGGGCGGAGGCACAGCGGCTCTGGCCCAGGGCCTGCGTGAAGCTGTTTGAGCAGGCATTGGCATAGGACATCGTAGAAGTTGAAAGACTGATACTCCATTCTACCTGTTCAGGCTGCCAGAATGTTCTGGCTGAGGCCGTGCAAGAGCAGCCCCTGGGCCACGCCTGCCGCTGGTCCCCAGTGGGCTGTTGCTTCGCGCACGGCCTGTTCTGATGGGAGCGGCGTGCCCAGATAGGCCAGGCCAACCGCCTTACGCACCCCAAGGTCGCCAGCTACGACGCAAGGACGGCCCAGCGTGCGCGCCAGAATCCATTCTGCCGTCCAGCGCCCGATGCCGCGCAGTGCGCTCAATTGGGAGATCACTGCTTCATCCGGCAGCGCCGAGAGCGCTGCGAGCGATAAGCGCCCGCTGGCAATGGCCTCAGCCGCGCTGATAATATACCCCGCCTTGCGCGTCGTGAACTGAAGCGCGCGAATCTCTTCGACCTTCGCGGCGGCCAGCCGCTCGGCGCTCAGGCTATAGACCGTGTGGCCGTCAACCAGATGCCGCTCGCCAAACGCTTCGGCTAATCTCCGGCGCGTGGTTGCCGCCCAGCGCAGGTTCACCTGCTGCGCGCTAATGCTGCGTACCAGCGCCGCCAGCAGATCAAACTGGCGCACGGTACGCAGGCCAGGAAAGGCGGCATTCAGGCGCGCGATGAGCGGATCGCGCTGAAGCAGATCAGCAAACTCCGGCGGCGCAGGCACAAAGGTAGCGCGCAGCGTCTGCTCTATTGCAGGCAGGTATGCCGGATTATCAACGACCATGTGCAGCGCTGGCTCATCTATCGTGCCAGAGACGGCAGCGGCATAGGCGACGCTGTGCCCATCTACCTGTATAGTGCGGACCAGATAGGTGCCATCCCAGCGATCAATCAGATCATCGCCATTCCGGCGAAAGAGTTCCAACGAGAGCGGAATATCGAGCGGCCCAGGCAGCCGGATGGTCGCAGCGCCCGGCACGGGCACAGCAAGATCAACGCCCAATGGGCGTTGGGCGTCGGCAAACGAACTCACAGAGACTCTCCTTACACCAGCCAGCCTTTTTAAGAAAGGATGGCATATCCTGGCGCAAAATCAGTTGACCTTTTCAGCATGCTTTGTAGGTTCATCCCAGGCTGGCGCCGTGAGTTAGACGCTTGATAACGATCCGCTTTGATGATATTGAAACAGCGTCTCCTGCACCACTGCCGCCAGCGCTTTGATGAAGAGCGGCGACGTATTCAGCGACTCGATGCGAGCAAACTGAACGCCCACTTTTTCCGCCTGCTCGCGGGCGCCAATCTCAATATCGTAAAGAATCTCCAGATGGTCCGCCAGGAACTGGACCGGCGCGATCAAGACGTGCTGATAGCCCGCTGCGCGTAGTTCTGGCATCACGTCGGCGAAATCTGGCTTGAGCCACTCTTCCGGTGTGTGCCCGGCGCTCTGATAACAGAACATCCAGCGTTCGGCGGGCAGGTCGACAATCCTGGCAATCTCTGCTGCCGTCTCTTTGAGATGGTTGATATAATCTGGCTCGTTCTCAACTACCCGTTTGGGCATGCTGTGCGCGGTCAGCAGCACCGGCACCCGCTCGCGGACATCCGGCGGAAAGCGGTCCAGCGCCTGCTGGACTCGTTCGGCCAGCGCCTGCAAAAACAGCGGTTGCAGGTGCCAGTCTTCAGCGATCTTGAGGGTCAAATCGTCGCGGTGCAGATCACTCACTGCCTGCCGGAGCATGTTCACGTAGCCACTCATGATGATGGGCGAATACTGCGGGGACATGATGATCCCCACAAGCTGACTGGCCCCGGCGGCAGCTTCGGGCACTACATCAGCTACGAACGGCGGAAAGAAGCGCATCCCGGCCACTACCCGATAGGTCCGGCCTTTGGCCTGCCGGTTCAACTCCTCCTCAAGCGCTGCCGCCTGCTCGCGGGTGATGCGCAGCAGCGGTGAGCCGCCAATCAGCGCGTAGCGGCGGCGGAACTCGGTAATGAGCGCTTCATCAGGTTCGCGCCCGCCGCGCACATTCTTTAGATAGGCTGGAATATCGTCGAGCGTGGCGGGCGACCCATAGGTCATCAACACCACGCCAATATGTTCCTGGTTTGCCATGTTCGTCCTGGCTTTCTTATTTTCAGGCGACGGCGCCTGCCCGCGCCGTCGTTTCGTGAACCGCATCAACTAATCGCCGCAGCAAGTCGGGCGATGTTGGGGCAAGCACCCCATGCCCCAGGTTGAAGATATGTCCTGGCCGGTTGCCAGCGCGCCGCAGAATATCGTGCATCCCCTGCTCAACCGTCTCCCATGAAGTCAGCAGCAGCGTGGGGTCAAGATTTCCCTGGATGCCGCGCTCAGAGCCAATACGCGCCCAGGCATCATCCAGATCAACGCGCCAATCCACGCTGATCACATCGCCGCCCGCTTCAGCTATCGCCTCCAGCAGACTGGCTGTGTCGGTGCCAAAGTGGATAGAAGGCGTGCCCGTCGCTTTCACCGCCTCAAAGATACGGCGGCTGTAGGGCTGCACGAAACGCCGGTAGACACTGGGGCTGACCGCGCCGATCCAGCTATCAAAAAGCTGGACGACATCCACTCCGGCCTGAATCTGCGCGACCAGATAGCGCGAGACCACCTCGGTCAGCTTCTCCATCAAAGCGTGCCAGACTTCCGGCTGTCCATACATCAAGGCTTTGGCAGTGGCGTAGTCGCGCGAGGGCCGCCCCTCGATCATATAGCAGGCCAGCGTGAAGGGCGCGCCGGAAAAGCCCACAATCGCCTTTTTCCCTTCCAGTTCGTGGCGAATCAGACGGATTGCCTCCAGCACGTAGGGCGTAGACTCCTGTGGGTCGATCACGCGCAGGGCCTCAACAGCTTGCATGGTGCGCACTGGATTATGAATGATCGGCCCGACTTCAGGCTCGATCTCAACCGAGATGCCCATGCCCTCAAGCGGGAGCATAATATCGGCATAGAGAACGGCTGCATCAACGCCAAACTTCTCAACTGGCATCAGGCTGATCTGAGCAGCGACATCCGGCGTTCTCGCCATCTTCAGAATATCGTCGTTGAAACGCTTGCGCAGTTCCCGATATTCGGCCAGGCAGCGCCCTGCCTGGCGCATAAACCAGACGGGCGTGGCATCGGGCTGGCGATGATAGCAGGCGTCCATAAAGCGCGCGATGCCTGTGTGTGGGGGAATTGAAGAGGAGACACTATCCTGCTGCATATGTAATCCTTATCCTGAGCAATTTGCATCCTCTATCCAGGGGATGCTATAAGATCACCCTGATAATATAGGACAAGGAGTTATGTTCTGCCAATTTTGGGATCGTGCCCACCTTTGCCGGAGCGGGCGCAAAAGATACACTGAAAGTTTGAGGGATTTTCAGCGTGGGGGGCGGATCATTGCCCACATGGGCACACTGCTGTCAGGGATATTTCCCTCGCTGGCTATGGCAAAGCCGAATTTCTGATAGAAAGGCACGTTATCAGGGTTCATGGTCTCAAGATAGCATGGCAGAGCAGCGGCATCAACGCGCTCCAGCCCTGCGCGCAGCAGCGTGCCCCCAATGCCCTGTCCCTGGCGCGCTGGCTCGACTCCTAGCACCCAGAGATACCAATGTGGCTCTGTAATGCAGCGTCGATGGGTGTCTTTCATAAAGCTATCCGCGTTTTCAAGGCGGTGCAGCTCTGGCAGCCCCATCTTGAGCGAAGTTGCCAGGGCGCCAATGCGCAGCAGCCGCTTGTTGGTCACGGTGGTATGCCCCGGCGGAAGCCAACACGCTGCACCTGCTATCTCTGGTGTGGTGGTAATCTCTCCATAGCGCAAGGTGTAGCGAAGCGCGATACTGAACATCAGCGGCAGGCGGTGCTTACGCTCTGCTTCGTCTGGATACACATAAACTGAGAGCGGGTCTTTGTGAAAGGCTCTGCCTATCATGGCAACTGCTTGTGGCAACTGCTGTTTTGTAAGGCATGGCAACTCGCTTCCCTGGCTCACCTCATTGCTCCTCCTATCCTCGTATAGAATACGCGGCTTGCCCCCTTATCTTCTACGCCTCGTGCAGAAGCGGGCGACAGGTCTTTCCCCTTATACGAGCCAGCCATTACAGGAGTTGCCGTCCTCTTGTCGCTTTGAATCAGCAAGGTTGTGCAAGAGCCGATGTTTGGGCAAGATGCCTAATCCGGGATAAACATCGTTCCAACGCCCTGGTCGGTAAAAAGTTCGCGGATGAGTACATGCGACACGCGCCCATCGACGATATGGACGCGATGCACGGTCCCCAGCGCTTCAAGTGCTGCCTCAGTCTTGGGGATCATTCCGCCCTGGATTACGCCCTGCGCAATGAGTTCGCGCGCCTGCGATCCCGTGAGTTCAGAGAACAGCGTCCCATCGGCAGCCTGGATGCCGGTTACGTTACTGAGATAAATCAGCTTATCTGCGCCCAGCGCGCGCGCAATTGCCGCCGCCGCTTCATCGGCGTTGACGTTGAGACATTCGCCCTGTTCGCCATAGCTCAGCGGCGCAATCACCGGCAGATAACCATGTTGCAGCAGCATAGTGATAGGGCCGGTGTCGACGCGCACGATCTCGCCCACCGCGCCAAGCTGCGGGTCACGCTGGCGCGCGTAAATGCACGGGCCAGAGAGGCCGCTCAAGCCAATTGCTTTGCCGCCAAGCTGAGCAATCTGCTGCACCAGCGAGGTATTCACCTCGCCAATCAACACCATCTGTGCCGCCAGCAGCGCGGCCTCATCGGTCACGCGCCGCCCATCTACAAAGCGCGACTGGTGGCCGATACGTTCCAGCCAGTGTGTAATGGATGGCCCGCCGCCATGCACAATGACCGGCAGCGCGCCCACACGCTGCAACCAGATGGCATCTTCCAGCACATCGCGGTCGCGCTCCAGCGTGCTGCCGCCCAGCTTCAAGACCAGCACTTTTTTCTGCAAACGATTGACATAGGGCAACGCCTCGCGCAGCACGGCTACAATCTGCTGCGCGTGCTGTTCGCCATCCAGCAGCGATTCCATCTGCGAGGCAAGGGCGGATGCTGAATCAGTCAATGATCTCTTCCCTTCTTCACCTGACTCATTGAGCTATCAGGGGAACATGCCCGATACTGGCAGCCCGGCCTCTTCGGGCAGACCACACATGATATTGGCGCATTGGATTGCCTGACCTGATGCGCCTTTGACCAGATTATCAATGCAGGAAACGACGATGAGACGCTGCGCGCGCTGATCTACTGTTGGATAGAGCAGGCAGCTATTGCTTCCTGCCGTCCATTTAGTCTGCGGCGAGCGCGGCGCCAGCCGAACAAACGGCGAATCACGATAAAACTCAGCGTAGAGTCTTCTGATGTCAGACTCGCTCAGCGGCTCAACCAGATCAGCATAACACGTCGCCAGGATGCCGCGCGTCATCGGGGCATGATGAGGGATGAAGGTGAAGCGCAGTGAAGCGCCATTTTTCGCTGCGCGCGTCAGTTCCTGTTCCATCTCCGGCGTATGGCGATGCCCTTCCAGACCATAGGCATCCATGCTCTCGTTCATTTCGCTGTAATGATTATTCAGCGAGAGCGTTCGCCCGGCGCCGCTGATCCCCGTTTTCGCATCGGCGATGATGGCTGGTTTGATGATGCCCTTCGCCAGTGCCGGAGCCAGCGCCAGGATGGTCGCTGTTGGAAAGCAGCCAGGATTGCCCACCAGCCGCGCTTCGCGGAGTTCGCTGCGGTGCAGTTCACAGAGGCCGTACACGGCCTCTTTCAGCAGTTCTGGGCAGGGATGCTCGTGCTTATACCAGAGGGCATAGGTCTGGGGGTCGCGCAGGCGGAAATCAGCCGAGAGGTCCACCACGCGGCGTCCCTCAGCCAAGAGGTCAGGGATCACTTCCGCCGCTGCGCCATGTGGCAAAGCTACAAAGACGATCTGCGCCTCTTTGATCTGCTCGGTCACGGTCAGCGGCCCGGTGGCAAGCTGTGGAAAAACCTCACTGAGCAACTGGCCTTGGGCGCTGCGTGCCGTTGCTTCACAAAGCTGAAATCTAGGATGCTGCTGGAGCAGCCGGGCCAGTTCGCCTCCCGTGTAGGAGGTCACGCCCACAATGCCAACAGAAATGCTCTCGGCCATCGTTTACTCTCCCCTGGGTGAGCGCCAGTTATTGGAAAGCAGGCGCTCTCGTCCCCACAGCATTACCTGTACAGGAACGAGAGCGCCATGTTGCTCTTGCGTCGTGTCTTGGGAACTATCCCACAGTCAGACCTGGGGTATACGTGCAAAAAACATACCACATACCGTGCTTGCGGTGCAAGGTTTGTTATCCTTGACATTGCAGGCTGCGACTGCGGGCCTCCCAACCATCAGGCATTTTACGAAGACTCGCCCGACTCTTCGCCAGAGGCCACAATCTGCCCAAACTTGCTGACCTGGGCAGGATTAGTAACCCTTAGAATCACGACCACTATAATCCCCAGCAGGAGCCAGCCACCAAAGATATAGGGAGAGTAGCTCAGAGGCGGGAGCAGTGGTGGCGCGGGCGAAATGGGATAGATAGAGCTAAAGAGCGCCGCTCCGACGATCAGCACCGCGATTATGGGCAGCAAAAGCTGCCAGATCAGTTGTGCCCCACCGCTCTCTTTATGGCGCTGGAAGTAGACCAGCCCTGAAATACCGACCAGCAGGTATCCGCCCAGGATGCCCAAGGTGGCGGTTCCAGCCATAAAGATGACAAACGGCATTGGCTTTGGCAGCGGCGGGAAGCCCTGGAGGCTGTCCATTGTCTGGCCCGGTAGGATGCCCAGAACAAAGGTAATGAGCAGGATGAAGAGAATGGCAATCCAGGGACTCTTGTAACGTGGGTGGCTGCGCCCAAAGATAGAGGGTAAGCCGCGATCACGGCCCATTGCAAACAGGATACGAGAAGCCAGGTTCAGGCCAGCCAGCGAGGCAATGAAGGCATCAATTGCCACCATGAGATCGATGATCTTTGCCAGGGTGGAATTGACATACATTGTGGCAAGCGTATCCAGAGGCGCTCCATCCATCGCCCACGCGGTAGCACCAGCAGCGTTCGCCCCATAGCCAACCGAGAAAGCGTAGGTGGTCAGGACGAAGAACACGATTGCCACCAAGATGGCTACCAGAATGGCGAGTGGGATAGCGCGCCGGGGGTTAACGGATTCTTCTCCCAATGCGGCAGCGGCTTCAAAGCCTCCAAAGGCTGTGAACCCGAAGATCACCGCAAAGAACAGGCTTGAGAAGCCGCCGGAGACGGCGCCGGGGTTGAATGGATCACCAGAGAGGCCCCCCTTGCCTCCTTGAAAGAGGATAGCAAAGACCAGAACCAGGACTGCTATCACCCCAACGAGTGTGACGAGCAACTGCGTGCGGGTCGAGATACGTATGTCGAAAAAGGCAAACAGGAAGAGCAAAACAATCCCACCAAGGAAAAACCGAAACCAATCTCCTGTGAGATCGTTATTGACAATCTCAGACACAAACACTGAGCCATAAAAGCTGGCGATAGCCAGGGTGAAGGCAACACCGAAGGCAAATGCTCCAGCATAGAGCCAGCCGCCAATAAACCCGGCTTCGGCACCCAGCCCTCTGGCAACGTAGGTATAAATGCTTCCGGCGCTTGCTATGCTCCGGGTAAAACGGATAAAAACATAGGCCAGACAGAGGCTCCCCAGGCCAGCGATGAGGTAGGCCAGCGGGGCGGCTGGTCCAGCATAATTGGCGATTGTGCCAGTAGTGATCGCAAGCGCCATAATGAGCGCTAGCAGTCCGACAGATTGCCCGACGGCATCCCACACACGAAGTCTGCCCTTGCCAAGCTGGTTACTTTCTGATAAGGCCGCTGCAACAGTGGAGTCCGCTTGCGGAGACATATCCGCCATGATGAAAGCCTTCCTTTCGCACTACTTGATGAGCATTACGCCTGGAATTTTGCCCAGATTGCCGAAGGAATACCAGTTGCATCACGGATGTTAATCGCCCCAATGACCAGTTCTACCTGATCGGGTAACTCTTGAAGGCGGGTCAGGTTCTCCAGGAGGAGGCAGCCCGCGCCTAACCAGAGTTGATGGAGCGGGAAATCATCCGCGCCAGTCGGCTCGCCTTCGCCTACCGGATCGGCAGACGGGCCATCAAACCCGATTGCCAGAATGCGGCGGTCTATGAGCGCCTGGGCAGCTTCCCGATCCAGATAGGGGTTATCCCGGTAATAGGCCGGGGTGCCCCAAGCGTTTGAGTGCCCAGTGGCAATAAGAACCACCCCACCTGGCCGGGCACGCGACAGGTGGGGTCTGATTTCCTCCAGTGTAATCGCCCCCTTGTGACCAGGGAAGTGGAAGACCTGCGCATCGTCTACCCAGAGATCAGCCGGGCTATAGTCCTGGCGCTTCTTGCCCCCCAGGGCGATATGCGCGCCAAAATCGGTGTGCGTGCCCAGGTGCGTGGTCATACGGAACCGTTCCATCCCGAAGCCCTCTACTTCCACACGCGCCAGCAGCTCAATCTGTGGGGCCTCCATGCCAGGAAAGCGCGGCATGTCGTTGGTATACGGCTGTGATAAGTCGACTCGTCGAATTGTCATCTCTTCACCCCCTTTCTTGTCTGGTTCAATAGGCTGCTGGCCTGGATGGGGCCGATTCCAGCAGCCTGGCAACAATATCGAGAGCCTGTTCCAGTTCTGCCTCCAGTGTGAAGCCATGCGGCGCAAGGCGCACCGCCTCTCCACGAGCCGAGGCGATGATCTTCTGCTGGCGTAGTTCTCCTTCCAGCCAGCGCGCTCGCTCCAGGGAGCCAGCGTCAATCGCGGTGATTGCCCCCTTGTGCGCGACCTGCTGCGGACCCAGGATGCTCAGGCCACGCGCCGGTGCCGCTCGATAAGCCAGGGCTGAAAGGCGGTTGATCTGAGCGTTGATCTCCTCCACGCCGGTTTCACGGATAAGCTCCATGCCCGCCCGCGCGGCGAAGGCGTTGATAAGCGGCGGCGTGCCCAGGTCGAAGCGGCTGCCGCCAGGCGCGTATTCCAGGCCAGCCGGGTTGTAGTCAAAGGGATCAGTTCGCCCAAACCAGCCGGTCACAGCCGGTTTAAGCTGCTGGCGCACCTGCGGGCGCACATACAGGAACGCAATGCCAGCCGTGCCCAGGAGATATTTAAGCGTGCCTGCTACTAAGAAGTCTACTCCGCTTGTCTGCACATCGATGGGCACGCTTCCGATGCCTTGGTAGGCATCGAGCAAAACCAGCGCTCCCTGCGTATGCGCGGCGGCCACTACTGGCGCTGCATCCAGCAAGGCGCCATTGGTATAGCTCACCAGAGGAACGGAAACCAGAGCCGTCGTCTCGTCAATAGCTTCTATCACCTGCCGGGCGTTGACCATCACCGAAGGGTGGGTGTGACGCGCTGGCAGGTTGGCGCGTGCTGCTGCCAGCCGATCAGCTTCCATCACCTCGGCCTCTTTGCCGGTGAGCAGGTCCAATGTCCAGCCGGGAACAGCCTGGACTGCTGCGTGCCATGCCTGTGGCACGCATGGGAACTCAACAACGCTGCTCAGAATGCGGCGTCGGGAAGCCTGGGGCTGCACCAGGGCGCTGGCGAGCGAGGATACAAGCTGAGAGACAGATGTGCCAACCGCGATGTCTTCGGGGCGCGCACCAATGAGAGCGGCGAAAGCGGCGCGCGCGCCTTCAACCTCTTCGATCCAGCCTCCCCAGTGCATACCAAGCTCAGCCCACTGTTCTAGAAACCTCTCGGTTGCTGCCCGTACAGGCAGCGATTGCGGCGCTTGAGAGCAGTTTGCAAGATAGATGGTCTTTTCGACCAAGGGACAGGCATCCCGCAGCCGCTGAAGGGCGGGAGTTAAGGCTGCGGCGCTTGTGCTGGACATGAGAATTGTTCCTTCCCTTTCATTGACATGATATTATTGCTCGCACCTCGTTGACTATCAAGTCATGGGCTGGCTTGGACGGTGTTCGAGGCGTGCCATCAGGTTTACTGTGTCTTCTGCCTCCGGGGCGAGAAAACTCAGGACAGCCCCCAACGCCAGGCTCGCCAGCACTACCAGCGCGACATAGTAGACCCACTCTGCATTGCTGAGAAGGGGAAAGAGAGAGCCACCGAAAAAGATGGTATAAATTGAGATACTGGCTGAGATGATGCCTAAAATGGCAGCACAGTAAAGGATTATCGGTGGGGCAATCCAGCGTCTTGCCAGTTCGCGTTGATAGCGAATAAAGAGAACAATTCCGGTAAAGAACAGGCTTATCATCGAGATGAACCAGATGACGGCCAATCCATAGATAACTACGACAAAAACGAGGGTTGATTCTAGCGGGTTGGCCGGAGCCAGGGTCGGAACCAGGAAGAAGAGGACAGCCACGAAAACGATGTTAAATCCCACCTGGAAGGTCATTGCTGTGAAGGGCACTCCTCGCGTATTCAGGCGATATAACGCTCTTGGAAGCCGCCAATCGACGCTTGCCACCAACAGCAGCCGGGCAAATACCAGATTGAAGGCGGCAGTGGCACACACAAAATAGATCACAAGAGCGCCGTTGGTAAATGCGCCCAGGACATTCCCGATAGTTGAGCCAAAAGCCAGCGTGAAGACTTCGCTAATGAGCGGTGCCTGTCCTGCATCCTGGGGTGGCAGCACGACCAGGATGCCAAAGGTAGCAACGAGGTATCCTACGATGATGAGCATCACTGAGCGAGAGAAATAGCGTCGGCTCTCTCGACGATTGACGACCTCTGCACCCATATTAAGCGGAACCTCCATCCCCAGCAGCGAGAGGATGACCGTAGCAAAGAGTGGCAAGTTCCCTTTATTGATTTGCCACCCCTGCCCTGTAAAATCTCCCTGGGCAGGATGACCGCTGAGAAGCCACCAGACCCCGGCTATCCCCAGGAAAACCACGATAGCCCCATAGCCCAGGAAAACGAAATAAAGCAGGCGCTGAATCTGGCGTTGGGCGAGAGCGCACAATCCGAGCGCTACGATCAACGCAAAAATTTCAGTGAGACCTTGCTGCCAAGGCTGTTGTAGCCAGGTGGGGTTCATGGCCTGGAGATAGGTGACGACCGCCCCGACCTCAATAGTCAATCCAAAGGCGCCAGGCCACCAGTGACAGAAAAAGCCTAGAAGCATGTCCCAGAAGTTGCCCAGCGCTTTATGGGTCCAGAGATACACAGCCCCTTCAGCCGGGAAGAGGCGATAGAGCTGGGCGCAGATCAGGGCTGAAGGGATCAGGAATCCCACAAAGCCCAGACTCAGATAAAGAAAAGCCACGCCCCCATCGCCGCCAGCACCGGCGAGCGTTGAGACATTCCCAATGAGGAATACGGCGATGAGACAGAGAATCGTCAAGTCCTGCGCACGCAGGACACGAGGCAAAGCCAACCCACGCGGCAACCGCTCTGATGGCAAAACAGGCTCAATTGCTCCAATGAGTCCTGCATCTTCCTCTTGCCCTTCTTGAACCGCAGAGGAGAGAGGTGCCCTGGGTGTTGTCGGGGACCGCATCTGCATAAAAATGCCTCTCTTTCACCACACAACTTTTATCAGTTTGCCAGTCGGGTGCATCTATTGCAATGCCTCTGCCGCGCGTTCCAGCCGACTCGCGCCTTGCTGGAGCTGCTGGCTTGCCTGGTCAAACTGCTGGCTAATTTCGCTGGCGCCTTCCATAGCGCTCCCCAGGCGCTTTTGTACTGGATCACTCTCCAGGCTATTGGCTATCCCAATAGCCAGGTGATGGGATGTGCGGAGTTCTTGATAGATTTCCCGCGCCAGTGGTTGCAAGGGCGCCTGAAACGTTTCTGGCAGGGCATTGATGATCTGAGCCATCTGGGTGAGACGACCTACTGTGGATGTGATCGCGTTTGCAATCAAGCCGGCATCGCGTCCAATCGCCTGTCGGCGCAGGTCTAACCCTTTGGCCGCGCCTTTCAAGATGTCAGTGCCCAGGCGCTGATCCTTGGCAATCTGTTTCGCCTGCTCGGCCAGCAGCCGCACATCATCGGTACTCGCCAGGATTTCACGGGTGGCGCGGCGGATTGGGCGCACAATCGGGAGGGCCACCCAGGTTGCAACCAGTGTAGTTACCACCACAATGCTCAAGAAAATGAGTGGCAAGTTGCGTGGTGAAAGCAGTCCGGTTGGGGAGGGGGCAATATCTTGTGGAGAGGCGGCAACGAGACAGACCCAATTCAATGGTGCAATCAGCACCCCGGTAGCTGCCTCTTGTTTTTGGGTCGTTGGATCGTAGTAGACGATGGGCGCCCCACCCGTTCCCTGATTGCTCTGGATGGTTTGGAACACATTCTGGAGCGGCCCGGCGGAAAGCGGCTGCCCCTGCTGCTGCTCTAGCTGCTGGTTGTTGACTGCGCCCAGCACAATACCCTGCGCGTCGAGGAGCGCAGCATAGCTGGTGGAACTGGACGAGAACGCTGAAAGATACGAGTCGACAATCCCTGAAAAGGAAAACACTGCCAACACAGCCCCACTCCTGGAGGGGGTGAAGACAACCATCGCGATCCAGACGTTGCCCGCAACAGTGCTATCTTGCCCAGTCGCAACGGCCAGGGTCGTCTGATTAGGCTTGGGGGCTGGCAGCGCGCGCTGTGCCTTTACGAAGTCTTCAAGCGCTGCTGGTTTCTGGAGAACCATGCTTGATCCCAGAGCCTGATTCTCAAAATCGGCGGGGGAGGCGGCAACAATCTGATCGTTCTTATCCAGCACCATCCAGGCTATGCCATCTGTTGTCGAGAGATAGGCTGCATTCAGGAGTCCCTCGGCGGTCTTGATTGAAGAGGTCAGCCCCTGGCTGGCATCGACGATGCTAGGCTGCTGGATCATCTGAGCAAGCTGTTGCTGGCGGCGAAGCAGTTCCCGCGTGAGCGCGTGGGAGCTATTCTGAGCAGTGACCAGGAGAATCTGCTGGCCTGTCTGGGTGAGTGATGTCTGGTTTGCCTGCTGATAGAGCAAAACCAGCAAAAAGGCTGGCGCCAGCGAGAGCAGGGTCAGCGCCAGCAAAAAGCGAAGTTTCAGGCTCAGACCAGTGGCGCGCCCAAATCGGCCTATCGGTAAGACAGGCCATGCCACTTCAGGCCCGATGGATGGATCAGGCGATGTTCCTCCTGTTATCGGACGAGGGGCGCCTGTCGATATATCAGGTGCAGAGGCAGGCGCTCCTGGCGGCATTTGCTGGTTGAGAGATGAGGGCCGGGGCATCCATTTGCCTGGAGCCGGGGCGTTCTCTCTGCTCATCGGGCCAGCGGAAGGGCGGGTTAGTGTCCCCATGTCATATTGCTGAGCAGCAGCATCTGGACCTCGCCTGGACCTGGCATCCCCATCTGGGGGGGAGGAATTGGTAAACCAGGGCTTCATTGTGAAGCACCTCCTCTAGTGAAGAGAGATAGGAAAGAATAGAAAGAACGGTAATAAGATTTATTGGATAAGATTTTGCTCTTGCAGATTGCGAAGCACCTCTTCGAGTGCCGCAGTAGAAAATCCCAGGATACGAGCGAGATCGGCAAAAGCGCGCTGTCCATCGATCAGTGCCAGTACCCGGCGCTGATCGCGGGAGAGCGCTTGCGGATTCCGCAGGGCCATATCTCCCCAGGAAGTGCGTACCGGACGCCAGACACCAGGAGGCGGAGTCGGGCTGACAGGGCTACGAGTGATCCCGGCTCGTTGAGGTGGGGCGAGGCGCTCTGGCACAGGGGCACCCGGCGGAACAAGTGGCTCCGGTCCTCCCTGCCTCCCTGCCGCTCTAGAGGAGGGAGGTGGGGGTAGGGTGGTCCCTGGCAGAAACTCATAGAAGAGCCTGCCAATTTGTTCCAGAAAACGCAGCGCCTGTTCTCCTACCAGCCAGCGTTCTCCCGCAGCGCTAAAGACCGCGCAATACTGGAGTTCTCCCTCCCGGACCTCCAGGTCAGCAAACCAGGGTGGTTCTGGCGGCGAAGATGCCCCAGCATCTCTGGTGCCCCCAGGCCCTGGCCCTGGCATGGAGGGTTCCGCTGGTGGGTAAACGCGCACCCATACTGTGCGTCCGCCTAACTCCAGCAGGCTGAGAAGTCGCGCAATGCTCTTCGTCTCCAGTGAATCCCTCCTTACACATCCACCAGGACACATAGGCTGAGAATGGAGATAAGACCATAACCGCTAAGCTAACGGCTGGGCTTGCAGCCTGCCAACATTCCTATCCTAACATACGCTGCAAGAGGGTTCAGAAGAACGTTGAAAAATAGGCATTGAAAGTCTGAATCCTGCCTGTGCCTGGCTTGCCATCAACCATCCAGAACTTTAGGGCAGGCAAGGAGTGACAGGAAGAAATGCAGGTGTAACCCAAAGGTACTATCTCGCTCTTGCAAACGCACCAACTCGCTTCTGTATGGGCGCAATGAAAGGGGATGAACAAGGGTCTGGTAAGGGAAGGCACTTTGAAGGCAAGAATCGGATAGATGTGTAAACCATTCTGGTCTATGATCCTCTCTGTAGAGAGCGTTTTGGAATACTATTGGGAGGGTTAGGAATATGAACGAGGCCAGTTACTGGCAGGCGGTGTTAGAACGAGATAAAACTGCCGACGGCAGCTTTGTATATGCGGTGCGTTCTACTGGCGTCTATTGCCGCCCATCATGCCCATCGCGGCGGCCCAGGCGTGAGCAGGTGTCGTTCTTCCCTTTGCCTGCTGTGGCAGAGCAGGCTGGCTTTCGCCCATGTCGGCGGTGCCAGCCACGCGATGCCAGCCCCAACGACGTGCAGATGGCACTCATACAGCGCGCCTGCCGCGTCATTGAGGAACATCTTGATGACACGGTCACTCTTGCCAGCCTGAGCGCGCAGCTTTATATCAGCCCGCATCATTTGCAGCGCAGTTTTAAGCGCATCACGGGGATTACGCCGCGCCAGTATGCCGAAGCCTGCCGCTTAGATCGATTCAAGTCGAAAATCAAAGAAGGGGCACCTGTGACCAGCGCCCTGTATGAAGTGGGCTACAGCTCTACCAGCCGACTCTATGAACGGGCGCCTGCCCACATGGGAATGACGCCAGCTACCTATCGCAAGGGAGGTCGTGGGATGAATATCAGGTACACTATTGCTGATTGCCCACTTGGGCGTTTGCTGGTTGCAGCGACCGAGCGCGGCATCTGTGCTGTCAGTCTGGGTGAGGCCGATGCCACGCTGGAAGCGGCGCTCCGGCATGAGTATCCCGCTGCCCAGATTCAACGCGACGAAGCCAGCCTGGGCCAGTGGTTGAGCGCCTTCTTGAACTATCTGAGCGGACGGCAGCCAGACCTGAATCTACCAGTCGATGTGCAGGCAACCGCCTTTCAGTGGCAAGTCTGGGAAGCACTGCGCGCTATCCCATCGGGCAGTACCCGCTCCTACGGCGAGATTGCCCAGCAGTTGGGCCAGCCCAAAGCGGCGCGAGCGGTTGCCAGGGCATGCGCAGCGAACCCCGTCGCTCTGGTTATTCCCTGCCATCGTGTTGTGCGCGAGGATGGGCACCTGGGAGGCTATCGCTGGGGGCTGGAGCGCAAGCAGCGCCTGCTGGATCAGGAAAAAGGCGCTCGCTCAAGCTGACGCCCATCAGGCGCTATAAAACGAGTGTGAACTGGAGGAGGGATGCTATCTGCACATCCTGGACCAGCCGTTGCATCTTCCATGAAGCGGGCGAGAGGCGTTTGGTATGGATTCTGCGACTTTTTCAGCCGTAGATTTTTGTTGGGAACATTGCCAGTCAGCTAGATGTAAGGGAGGTTATTCGATGGCAACATCATATCCAACGGCAACACCACAAAGCACCGAAGGCGAAGGCAAAGAGCCTAAGCATACCCATCCAGCGCAGATTCATACCCACGATCACTACCATGTGTCGCATCATCACAATCGTGGAATAACCGGCGAGTGGGAACATCGGACATTCTGGCACACCCACGAGCATAATCACAATGCCATTACCCACAGCCACGACTATTCTCAGCAAGATGAGCAGCAGCAGCATGGGAAGGAAGCACACATTCATGACCATGCCGGGCCGACCCACTCCCCGGCCTAGAAGTGTGCTGAAACAACCTGGCTGTTATGGGGTCACATCGGGCGCGGCGAGTTCAGCAGCAGGCACTGCCGACTTGCGGATCAAAAGCATCAAGGCAGTACGCAGCCACGAATTTGTCTTGCCCAGCAGGGCAGCATCCTCGCCCTCTAGCGGCTTCACCAGGAGCAGCGCGCCAATCAGCAAGATCGTAAAGAGACCGCCTGCTCCTGCCAACCCTAACCAGTCATGTGGCTGCCAGAGCAACCCAGCGATGATGGGCGGCAGCAGAGCCAGCGCGTAACGCAGCATAAAATGCAGCGGATAGGGGCGCCGGAGAGAAAGCCAGAGAACAGCCAGTTGCGCCAGCTCTACCAACGCTGGCGGCAACCCCGTTGCAATGAGCGCGCCCAGTGGTCCAAACTGTGGGATGAACAAGAATCCCAGCAGCACTGTCAGTGCCAGCGCGAGCCATTGGATGATGACAACCACGCGCTGCTTGCCAAGGACATAGAGGGCCGCCTGGTGGAAGCCGCCCCCGGCAATGCGCGTGGCAATGTTCAATGCCAGGAAGAGTTGCAGGAGCGGGCCAACCGCAGCATAGTCCTCTTTATAGAGCAACGTCACAATAGCCTGAGCATGCAACATCGAGAAGACGAGCAGTGGCAGCCCAAGCACTGTCTGCACTTTTAGAACGGCGCGCCACGAGGTTGCCAGCCAGGAGCGGTTCTCGTCGGTATAGGCAGCCGCCATTGTTGCCATCCCGACGAAGCTCAAGCCGGCGACTAACAGCGCCCCGGCGGAATGGCCCAACTGAAACGCCAGATTGAAAAAACCTTTCTGCGCATCGCTGAACCCATACAAGACGAGCAGCCAGATAGCCACTTGTTTGAGCAAGGCGCCAACTGCCAGATTTGTCAGCCAGGCAGCCACGCCCAGCCGCAGAGCCGGTCGCAATGAAAGCGCTTTGCGCGGGCGCCTCACCAGCAGAAGCGGGGCCAGCCAGAAGAAGTAAACGAGAGCGGTCAGCCAGGTAACAGCGCTGTGTATCCAGAGTACGCCATCAACTTCCCCGCCCAATCGGAGAACGATCCAGGCGAAGAGCAAAGTAGCCCCTTGCGAGCAGCCGCTCACTACAAGGATGACGCGGGTACGCAGGAGCGCTGTGAAGAAGGCAAAGAGCAGGTTTACCAGGCCGTATCCACCTACATAGAAGACAAGCGGAGTGAGATGGTTCTGCACTGCTGGATCGCCCAGGACACTGGCAACGCCATGCGCGCCAGGAAAAGAAAGCTGATCGAGCCAGCCCGGCACAGCAGGCAATAGGAAGAGCATTGCCGCGCACACCACCAGCAGGAAGAGGACACGCACGCCGAGCAATCGGCGAATGACGCTGCTCGCCTGCTCTCGCCCCTCTTCGGTGAGTGCGCGCGGCACCCAGATCGTTGCTGCTTCCTCCAGTCCAAAGGCGAGCAGATAAATAGCTGTGTTGAAGGCCGTGAGCGCTGTACTATAGACTCCATATTGCTGTGGTGGCAGCGCCCGCGCTACCACCAGATTCAGCAGCAGGCTTGTGCCATACAGCCAGAGTTGGTAGAGCTGATTCCAGAAAAACCCCATCGGGGCGCGCCGCACCAGCACTTCCGCCTGAGACGTATCGGGATGCCGAACGGGCGTCGTCTGCGGCGCGCTCATGCTCGTCTGACCACTCTCTGAAGGAATATCTATCACCACCCTTTCGGGTTCTCTACTTATCGACGTGCCTGAGTATAACATATCCCTGGAAATTCGCAAACCCTCTGCTATTTGCCGGAATGGCCCTCGCAGCGATATAGTATCGGTAGGGATTACCGGCCAATGCTTCGGCCTGGCCGGTTCAGGGCGTGCAGCAAGCCCGGTGTTCTTGTTAATCCTCTCTATACTGAGCTAAGTAGCAGGAGTCTCAACTTGTGCAACCACGAGAACAAATAGCAATTAAGCAGACAAAGGAATCTCCTTCTGATCCGAAGCTGTCATCTGAGGCACCAGCTATTCTTGCTGATGGTCTGGCGAAGCAGTATGGCGCCGTTCGCGCGGTAGATAAACTCAGTTTCACGGTGGGGGTCGGCGAGGTCTTTGCCTTGCTTGGCCCAAACGGGGCGGGCAAGACAACAACCGTTGAAATTCTTGAGGGCTATCGCTCGCCCGATGCAGGAACCGTGCGGGTGCTTGGGATGGACCCAATCCGCCAGGGACGGCAGCTCAAGCAGCGTATTGGCCTGATGCTCCAGCAGGATGGTCTATATCCTGGCCTGAAGGCGCGGGAGGTGTTGAACCTCTACGCGCGCTTTTATCAGCGCCCTGCTGATGTTGATGCCCTGCTTGAGCGCGTTGGCTTGCAGACAGCGGCCAAAACACGCTGCCGCCAGCTTTCCGGCGGTCAGAAGCGCAGACTGGCGCTGGCTGTTGCGCTGGTGGGCCGCCCCTCTCTGGTCTTTCTCGACGAACCCACTGCCGGCATGGACCCGCAGGCACGCCTGGCAACCTGGGAGATCGTTCGTGACCTCCGGCGCGAAGGAGCAACGGTGCTGCTGACGACGCATCTGATGGACGAAGCTGAACGGCTGGCAGATCGCGTGGCGATTATCAATCACGGGCGCCTGGTAGCCCTTGATACACCAGCGGCTTTGATGGGGGGGACAGCAGCCGGAATGGTTCGCTTCAGCGCGCCCGCCGGGCTGGACTGCACAGCGCTGGCTGCGCTGCCCTCCGCACAGGAAGCGAAAGAGATCAGCCCAGGCGCTTACATTATGAAAGCGGCCCAGACTCCAGCGCTGCTGGCTGAATTGACAGCCTGGCTGCGCGACCAGGGCATCACTTTAACCGAGTTGCGTGTTGGGCACGGCTCGCTGGAAGAGATTTTCCTTGAATTGACTGGAACGGAGGTCCGCCTATGAGCGCAGCATCGCCTATAGAACAGACCAATAAACCACCAGAGGCATGGGGCAGCGCATCCGCTTCTGGCACCGGGCTGCTTCTGCGCTCGATATTGGCTCAGACGCGGGTTGAGCTTTTGCTGACCATCCGGCGCGGCGAAAGTGTGCTTATTACGATCATTGTGCCGGTGGTCTTGCTCGTCTTTTTTGCGTCCCTCAACATTGTCCCGGCGGGCATTCGGCCTGTTGATTTTCTGCTTCCGGGGATGCTGGCGCTGGCTGTCATGGCAACTGGTATGGTAAGCCTGGGCATTGCCACCGCGTATGAGCGCTATTATGGTGTGCTGAAGCGTCTGGGTGGCTCGCCCCTTCCGCGCGGAGGATTGATCGCCGCCAAAGTGCTGTCGGTGCTGGTGCTGGAAGCTGCACAGATAGCGCTGCTCGTTGGAGTTGCTGTTGGCGTCTATGGCTGGCAACCACAGGGATCGCTGCCGACAGCGCTGCTGGCGTTTATCCTGGGCACGGCGGCGTTTGCCGGCTTGGGACTGGCAATGGCTGGCATGCTCCGTGCCGAAGCGACCCTGGCGGGGGCAAACGGCCTGTATCTGATCTTTCTCCTGCTGGGCGGCGGCATGCTCCCACTCGATCATTTGCCGATGCCGCTAGAAATACTGGCGCAGGCGCTTCCAGCCGCTGCGCTGACCAACGCGCTGCGGGCTGCCATGACTGGCGGAGCGGCATTTCCCGGCTCTGATATGATTCTGCTGGCCGTCTGGGCGGTGTTGATTCTCCTGGTTGCCATTCGCGGCTTTCGCTGGGAATGAGAGACTGCGGATTTCTGAGACCTCCGCGCTGCGATAAGAGCTGCATATATCTTTCAACTATCTTTCAACCGCTCTGGAGGAGGGTCGATTGTCATTACGCGTGCAGCCACTGATCTACGAGATACATGCCTGGCCCTGGTTGACAGCTTTAAGTCGGCGCTGCGGGCGCCCGGTAACGTTAGGGTCTATTCCAGCAGAAGAATACGATTCACTGGCCGCCACTGGCTTTGACGCGATCTGGCTGATGGGCGTCTGGGAGCGCAGTTTGGCTGCGCGTGGCCTGGCTCAGCGCCCGATGGTGTTGGATGAATACCGGCGTGCGCTTCCCGATCTTAAGGCGGAGGATGTCGTAGGGTCGGCCTATGCTATCCATCGTTATGAGGTTGATGCCTATCTGGGTGGGCCTGATGGGTTAGCACGCTGCCGCGAGCAGTTGGCCCGGCGGGGCATGCGACTGCTGCTCGATTACGTCCCCAACCATGTGGCCGTTGACCACCCCTGGCTGACGGCTCGCCCGGAATGCCTGATTCATGCCGACGCGGCGGCGCTGGCTGCCGATCCCGTTACCTTCTTCCAGGGGCCGCGCCCCGGCGAGGTGATTGCACATGGGCGTGACCCCTATTTTCCCGCCTGGATTGATACCGCGCAAATTAATATCTTTGCCCCTGCGGCTCGCGAGCTATGGCGCAGCACCCTGGCCGAGATTGCGCAGCAGTGCGATGGAGTGCGTTGTGATATGGCGATGCTGCTGCTCAATCGCATCTTTGCTGCGACCTGGCGCGGCTCTGTCGGGCCAACGCCAGAGAACGAGTTCTGGTCAGAAATCATTCCTGCGATAAAAGCTATCCATCCTGACTTTGTTTTTATTGCTGAGGCGTATTGGGGAACGGAACAGGAACTGCTCACACTGGGCTTTGATTATGCCTACGATAAAGGCTTGTATGATCTGCTGCTGATCGGCAAGGTCGAGGAGATCTGGTCCGCGCTCATCAGGCCGATAGACTTCCAGGCGCACCTGCTGCATTTCATTGAGAACCACGATGAAACGCGCGCCGCTGTGGCTTTTGGCCCGCAGCGCAGCATGGCGGCTGCGGCAGTGAGCCTGCTGATCCCTGGCGCGCGCCTGCTCTATGAGGGGCAGCTTGCTGGATGGCGTGTCAAGACGCCGGTACAGCTTGGGCGTCGGCTTGAGGAGGCGAGCGATCTGAGCATTCAGCCGTTCTATCGCGTGCTGCTCGGCGAAGCCAGCCAGCCCATCTATCACACTGGCACGTATACACCGCTTGATACAATCGCCCCGGATGGCGTTCTAACCTTCTGCTGGACGTTGGGCAGCGATTGGCGGCTGGTGGTGGTCAATTACACCGATCAGCCAGTAGACGCCTCGCTTACGCTCCCTGATCTCCTGCGCCCGGCCAGCTTTGCTTCTCTACGCGAACTTTTCAGCGATGCGAGCGCGGTTTCAGGTGGGGAGCGCCTGTCAGAGCGCATGCTGCACCTGCACCTGCCGGCCTTTGGTGTGCAGGTCTGGCAACCACGCTAACCTGAGCAACTTTTGTGGCGTGGCTTGTGCAGAGAGGAGGATGTGGTTTACAGTTTACTGTTGAGAAAGGAGCTGCTATGGTTAAGTGGTTCGGCGTCTCGGTGACGGCTCTTCTAGGCGCAGCTTGCCTGGGGTTTGCCGGTCTGTGGGCGTATGCCATTGTGACAGGTGACAAGAAGGTTGGCCTGCCAACCTGAGCCACGCTCGCGTGGATGATTTGTCAATACAGGTTTTTGCAGAGAAACCGCTCTGTGCTTCCACATATCAGGAAGCCTGGGGCGGTTTCTCTCATCCTGAGAAGGCGCTTTGTGTCTCAGATGGTCGCGCGATAGTTTCGGCCTGATCTCGTAGTTCCATCAGCCAGCCAATAGTGGCTTCGATCTGCCGGACCCGCCCATGATGCACCAGCGCGCGAAAATTCTGGAACCTGGCCTCGGGCGGCGCTTGAGCGCTTGTGTCTGCTGCGCCTTCTGGCGCGCCCTGAAGTTTTTGCAAAAAGACCTGGCATGCCTCGATCTGCCGGGTGATGAGGGTGAGAACTGCCGCCGGGCCGAAGGCGCGAGCGAAATAGAGTTTGAGTAGAAAGAGCAATCGCACCTCGCGTGGCCGGGGAGCAGGAGCTTCCACCCACTGGCGAAACACCTGCCTACCCGCTTTGGTCAAGCCCAGCACCCGGCGAGGTGGGCGGCCCTCTTGCGGTTCCAGCGTGCCCTCAAGGTAGCCCAGATGCTCCAGTTTCTTTAGAAAAGCGTAAAGCTGGCTCTGTTCCAGGCGACAGATCGTACCCAGTTCTTGATCGGGGGCAAAGGCGCGATGCAGCTCGTAGCCATGACGTGGTCCATCCCAGAGCAGCCCCAGCAGGGCATATTCAGCCGGTTCGCTAATCTCCATGCCTGTAGCCCTTCGTTGGTCTGCTGGCAGCCAGGCCAGCAGGCTTCTTCCCCAATCTCGTGCTTCTGTCTGAGTATAGCCAACAAGCGCAAGTGGGTCAAGCAGAGCAGAATCACTCGCAGCATCTAAAATATGAGCTACTCTGTAGCACAGGTGTCCCTCCAGAGCGTATAATATTAGCGAAGACCAAATGAGCAAGCAGGTCTTTGTGAGGAGGATTTTTATGCTGGATACGTTGATAGATGAGGAGAGCGGAGGGACGATTTCTGGCGATGTGACCCTGTCTGATTCACCCCCTGCGGAAACGCCAGTGCGCATGATCGCCGTATTGCCTGGTATTGATCGCCAGGTGCATGTAGAGCGCCGTATGGCGCTGGGGCGGGAGATGTGGGCTGTTGCGGAGGATGAGTGCTGGCCGGGAATGGTCATGGAACTGCGGCGGCTATCGGCGGATATGACAGTGATGACGTGGGATGGTGAGGTGCTGCTCTTTGGCCCTGATCTGGTACTTCGGCCTTTGCCAGAGCAGGTGATGGTGGGTCAGGTAGGTGGACTGGGCCTGTATCTGGTCGAGCAGGATGTGATCTCACATGAAGTGCTGGCGTTGGATCGCGCGGTGGTGCGCGCCTCCAGCAAAGAGGAAGCCTGCGCGCTGGTGGCGCAATGGCTAAAAGAGGAAGCTCTGCGACTTGACCGGGAAGTTGCTGATCTGGAGGGCCTCTTTGCGATGGAGCTTGGAGCGGCTGACCCGAACGATCTGGAGCATGGAATCGTTGTAGCGCGCTCACGCGAATAAACGTTTGTACGCCGTCATTCTTTCCTGGCCTCGTAGCTGTTCAGGATAATCTGGCAGACTTCTTCGGGTGAATCAGTGATCTGCAAGAGGTCTAAATCGCCTGATGAGATTTTGCCTTCAGCCAGCATGGTTTCCTTGATCCAGGTGAGCAACCCGGCCCAATAAGACGAACCAAAGAGGACCAGAGGGAAATGCTCGGTTTTGCCTGTCTGGATAAGTGTCAGCGCCTCAAAGAGTTCATCCATTGTGCCAAAGCCGCCGGGGAAAATCACAAAGCCTTCCGCGTATTTGACAAACATGGTTTTGCGAACGAAGAAGTAGCGGAAGTTAATCGAGATTTGCACGTAAGCGTTGATGTTTTGCTCGTGTGGTAGCTCAATATTGCAGCCGATAGATTGCCCTCCGCCCTCAACAGCCCCCCAATTCGCAGCCTCCATGATGCCCGGTCCGCCGCCAGTAATAATGCTAAAGCCTGCCTGGGCCAGATGCCTGGCGCTCTCGCGTGCGGCTTGATACATGGGGTCGTCTGGATGTGCGCGGGCTGAGCCAAAGAATGTGACCGCCGGGTAGATATGCGCCAGCGTATCAAATCCCTCGACAAACTCGCCCATGATGCGCAAGACACGCCAGGGGTCTGAATGCGTGAAATCAAAGGCGAACTCTTCTGGGATGCGCGTGGGGCGCTGAAGCAGTTGCTCATCCGAGGTGGGGCGCCCCAGACGTGTTCGTCGGTTCAGGCTGGCATTGGGAATAGGCGGCACAGCATGGTGAGCTGGCGGTGCTGCTCGTCTATTCTTCGATGCGGTAGGCTGGTTGTTCTCAGGCGGTGGCTCTGGGTGTTTGCTTTGGGGCATAAATAACTAGCGCTCCTCTTCTTCAACTGGATACTCAGTCTAACGCAAAGGGCTGATCTCTGTCCAGATGAATTTCACCACCGATCAGCAGGCGCTTTGGCTCCTGACGGGCAATCCATGAACACTGCCTGGCAAGCTCGTTAGCAAGCACTGATCGGCACTTCGGCGCATCTCCTATTCTGTGCTTTTTGTCTTGAATTGGTCTTGCTGGCACCAGAGCGCAGCCAGGGTGAGAGCAAGCCAGAACATCAGGCGGCCAGTTGTAGAAGACCAGAGATAATGGTCCAGTTGAGCGGAGACCAGCAGCGCGACGATGGCAGCGGAAGCCGCCAGCCCGATAGTCGAGAGTTGGAAGCGGCGACGCCAGGCAGCCCAGAGGATGCACAGCGGACCGACCAGCCAGAGGAGCAGCCCAAATATCCCTGTTTCGACCCCAACCAGCAGTGGGACGTTGTGAACGGGCTGCTGAATAGCGCTTGTAGGGGGATAAGAGAGTTCGACAAACGGCATATTGCCCGCGCCTACTCCCAGCCAGGGGTACTTCGAGAGGAAGAGAGCGCTGGCCTGGAGCAGCGCTAGACGCTCATCCACCGAGCGCTGCTCCAGAGCTGCTTTGTCCAGAAGCAGCCGGGACTGAAGAACTGGACCGAATGTTGCCACCAGACTCACCATTACGCCAACTCCGAGCAACCCCAGCAGGGCTGGTCGCATCCAGGCGCGGCCAGTCTTGGAGTGCCAGCCATTGTGCTGGCGGATCGCTGGTGTGTCGGGGGCGCTGGCTCTGCGAGCAGCGCGGCGCCGCAGCCAGAAAAGCCAGGAGGCCCACAGTGCCCCGGCCAGCATGCCCAGCCAGGCAGCACGCGAAAAGCTCAGAAGGAGCGCCAGCAGCCCCAGCGCCAGGGCCGCGAGCATCACCCAGGCTCGCAGGCTGCGCCAGGGCAGGCACCGATAGCCTCCAGCGACGAGCGGGACCGTCAGGCAGAGAAATCCGCCCAGAATATTCGGGTGGGGAAACGTGCCATAGCCGCGCAGCCAGCGCGCTCCGTTGGATAGCTGCACGACGACTGCGCCAGGTTGTGATGCTGTGGCGTTCGCCTTCCAGCCGAAGAGGAAGGGGGCAAACAGCGTTGATTGTGCCTGCACTTGCAGCAAACTTACGGCGCCCTCTATTACCAGCAGCAGAGCCAGAGGCGCGATGACAGCCCATATGGGCGGGCGCAGGTTGATTACAGCAACCATGAAGAGCGTTAGTAGAAAGAGGTGCATTGCAATCTCAAGAGAAATTGGAGGGACAATGGCCTGCGTCGCGCTGAGTGCTGAAAGCAGCGACAGGCTAAACAGCGGAAGGATAAGATAGGCCGGGCCAAATCTGAGTGGAGCGCGTGCCTGACGGGTAATGGCAGCGAAGATGCGGGCGATCAGCCACAGCGCGACAGCGGCAGGCATGCTGATGTCGCTGGCATCGAGGGCGATCAGTGGGTAGTGCCCGGCGCTGGGGGCGGATGATGGAAAGAGCAGCGCGTTGAGGGAGTACCAGTAGCCTATCAAGAAGATCGTCGTTATCAACGCGGCGAGCGCCAGATAATCCAGCCCCCAGGCCAGCCAGCGCAATGGCTGATTGGTCGCTGCTTTCGTTCGGGCGGGCATGCTTCTGGCAGCCATATAGCTTACTCCCTCTCGTCGGCCAGCACAGCAGCCACGCGCGCATCAAAGAGACGCAAGATGCGTGCAGCGTGCCCCTCGAAATGGCCTTTGCATTGTTGAGAGGAGAAGCTGGCTTCTTCTGGAGCAAGTGGCTGTCTCTCATGCAGCAGTTTGTTCACTTTGCGGCGCATCTCCCAGCGATCCAGCGCTGTGCCGAGTCTCCCGCCCAGCAAACGCTCGCACGGCCATTTGAGCAGGCGCGCGGCAAGCGGCAGCCGGTCCAGCGGAAGTGCAGCAGGAAATGGGTCTATCTCGGCGTTAGGTAAATACTCCAATGTCCAGCGATTGCAGTTGCGAAGGCGATGATGCCAGGCCGCGCCATAAAGCGGCTGCATTTGCACCAGTTCACGGGCGCTGTAGAGATTGCGTTCGGCAAGCTCCAGCGCGTCAGTGGCGATCAGATAATTTGGGCAGAGGGTGACTTTGAACAGCGCCGCCAGGCGCACAACCAGAATGGTCAGCGCTCGTGCCAGCCAGACCCGCCCCGGTGTTGTGATGAGAAAGAGATCGATATCATCGGAGGCTTCTGCATTTTGCACAGCCAGCGAGCCGGTGACAGCAATCATGCGAATATATGGCAGACAGCGAATCAGCGCGGCGCAGCGGCGGGCTATCTGCCACTTTTGTGCCGAATGCGCGGTACGACGGCGCCAGACGGTTGCAAGCTCCTCTCGCCCGGCCAGCATGCAGCGCTCCTCATCAATAATGATGGTTCCCTCCGCCTGCATCTCTTCAAGCGCTCGATCAAACTGAGCAGGCGAGATACCCGGCAACTCCAGCGCGCGATAGAGGCTGGAGCGCTCTGGAGGGTCATCGAAAATATCGGAATAGGCCAGCGCTCGCAAGATAGCCTGGCGCACCTGTTTTGTCGTTGCTCTTTCTCCCGTGTCAACCGCTGGCGAGCGGGATGTTGAGATCATAGTGTTATTCCATTTCTTCGGTTTTCACCATGAGATCAGGCGCTGGAGCGCCAGCGACAAACCAGCGCCAGTGGGAAATTGGCAAACTGACGGGCGAAAGCAGCCATATGGGCACGCTCAAATGCCGGAACGAGATCGGATGTCAGTCGTGGCTCACGCAGCGCTTCCAGCGTCAAATTGGCGGCACAGGCAGCGGCCAGATAATCTTCATGCAAATGGGTATGTGTCTCGATGTGGTAGATATGCCGCTGCCTACCTTCAGCCGTCTCGAAGCGGCAGCGCCCGCCAGTGAGCGCCCCGAAGGGGTGCATCTCCGACATCAGCAGCACGCCGCCCGGCTTGAGAATTCGACTGAATTCGGCAAAGGCTTGCTCCAATTGCGACGTTTCCAGATGCGCCAGCGCGAGGGCCACAATCGCCAGATCGCAGGAATGGGCAGCCAGCGGCAGATCAAGCAAATTCCCCTGCTTGAACAGTATCTCTGCTCCAGAGGATGGCGCTGCTAAAGCGCGCGCTCGCTCCAGCATAGCTGGTGATTGATCGACGCCAATGACCTGTCGCGCGCCATGCGCCGCCAGCAGGCGGGCATAGCGACCTGTGCCGCAGGCCGCATCGAGAGCTACTATTCCTTTGCACGAGGGCAGCAGCGCTCGCATGGCGCCAGATTCGGCCAGAGCCAGCGGATGCCCATCCATATCCTGCTCGTAGGTGGCGGCCCAGCGGGCATAGCCCTCAAGCACAGCAAGCTGCGTGGGCGGGGTCGCCCGTCTTCCCAGCAGGCGGCGCAATGACCTTACATCTCTCGCGCCTGAAACGATAGAGGCAATTACGGAGCGGGGAGTCCGCCTGCGCGGACTTGGTGGCGGAACGCCTCTAGCCGCGATTTTAATCGCCAGGGGGGTGGAGCTTCCCGCTGCTGATGCTCTCCTCATGCCCGTGCCTCCTGGAACGGCGGGAAGACCGGGCGGCTTTTGCCTGCGCGCGCCGGGCGCCAGCGATGCTGTTTCCAGGATGGGCGCGGCCCCGGCAAGGGGATTTCGCCATCCAGCAATCTGGAGAAAGCGCGCCCTGCTTTCCAGATCAGCCGCAGTTCGTAGGGATAGCGAAAGAAGCCCACCTTCCAGCGCAGCGAGCAGAACGCTTTGAGCAGGTTGAACGCGATTGGCCCAACTGTTCCTGGGGCTTTATTGGCCCAGACGCGATTGCTATATTGCACCACAATCTCAAAATCGTGCAGGAATCTGCCGCGCCTGCCTTCCAGCCAGGGCGTGTGGGGGTGGTGCATGCGCCCAAAATCGCGCCAGCGGCCCTCTAGCCAGCCCTCCAGCGTTGTTGGCGCAGCAAAGTGATGCTCGGTCGCCAGGTCATAGTTGCCCGTATCGGGCAGGGGCGTATAGACATGAGGGATAAAATGGCTTTTGCGGTTGAGATTGCGCAGCGTCTTCATCAGCGCCAGCGATGCTTCAATATCTTGCTCAGGGTGCGGCGGATAGCCCAGGACGAATGAGAACTCTGGCAAGATACTGTGCCGCTTGAAGATTTCGGCCAGCCGCAGTGTATCGGCAACGGTGCTGGCCTTGCCCATGACCTTCAGCGTTTCATCGGAGCCAGATTCGGCGCCCACAAAGATACCAACGCAGCGACTCTGCTCCAAAAGCTGCCAGGTAGATTCCTGAAATTGGACCAACCGGGCGATAGTGCCCATTGCCCACCATGTCACCGGGCTACCCAGGGCAATCAGACCCTCCGCGATGCCGCGCACGCGCTCTTCCCTGACGAAAAATTCGGTGTCGCCAAAGGTAATGCCATTCGCGCCATACTCCCGCACCAGGAATTCGACATCTTTGACGACGCGCTCCGCGCTGTAGGCGGCCCATTTGCGCCCGCCAACGGCGGGAATAGCACAGAAGCCGCACTCATAGGGGCAGCCCTGGCTGGAGATGTAAAAAACGTTGCGGTCGGCGTGCCAGGTGGGCGCAATGTAGCGCGGAATATCCACCAGATCATAGGGCAGCGGCGGATAGCGATTCAGGTCTTGCAGGAAGCGCTTGCGCTCGGTGATGAGCTTGCCATCGCGCAGATAGATCGTTCCAGCAATGCCCTTGAGGTCAGCCGTTGTGCCGCCGCTGGTGTAATGCGCCAGCAGTTCGGCAAATGTCACTTCACCATAGCCTTTGACCAGCACATCCACGACGCCAGCCTTCAGGCAAGTATCGGGATACAATGAGGGGAAGTAGCCGCCCCAGATAATCGGCAGGTCGGGATAGCGCGCTTTCAGCAGCTTGCTATGCTCGTAGGCGTTGCCCACCTGATCGCCGGGCATGACGCTCATAGCAACCAGCAGCGTATTCTCGCTAGCGGCTGCCAGCAGCTTCTGCAAGGCGTCTTTATCCACATTGGCATCAAAGATGATCGGCTCCAACGCCTCGCGGTCCACCATGCGCGCCACCGACATCAGCGGCAGCGGCATGCGTGGGAAGCCGTCGAAACAATAGGGCTGATAGAAGAGAACCTTACGGCGGGCACTCACAGAGCTACCACCTCCTTAGATGCGGGATGTTGAACGCCTGGCCTGACTGGTCAGTCGGATGCAGGTTCAGCCGCCAGCCCTCCCAGGGGCGCAGTAACCCGAAAAGCGCTGCCCAGAGCAGGATGACTGCGGGCAGCACGAACATGAATGGCAGGCATTGTCCAACCACCAGCACCATTACCAGGGGTACGCAGAGGAGCGCTGGCCGGAGCAGGCCGCGTACCCAGACAACACCCAGGTTGGCGCGCTGCGCCAGCAGCAGATAGCCAAAGAGCGCGCCCGCTTCAACAATTAAGGTAGCGATGCTCGCGCCCAGAACCCCATACGGAGGGATGAGCAAGGCGTCCAGCACCAGCGCCAGCGCCAGATTCGCCAGCAGGACTGCCAGCACATGGCGCTGGCGATCATGCACAAAAAGCGCTGTGACCAGCGGTACATAACTGAAGATGATAGGCACAGCCCAGATCACCAGCCGCAGTGGAAGCGCCGATGGCAGATAGATTGGGCCGAAGACCAACCGGGCTATATCTTCGGCGCGAAATGCAATCAGCAGGCTTGCCGGTAAGCCAATACTCAGCAGGAGTGTAATCGAGCGTTCGACAAAGTGCGGCGAATAGTGCCGCGCCAGCGCAGGCAAGGCGATGGCGTTCCAACTGGTTGAGATCAGCCAGAATGATTCAACAATCTGATAAGGCGCACTGTAGTAGGCAACAGCCTGCCCGCCGCGCGCAGCGCTCAGAAAGAGGGTATCCACGCGGAAATAGAGTGTGGCGGCCAGCGCGCCCAGTCCCAAGGGCAGAGCCGCTGCCAGGGCCTGTTTCCACGCGGAAAGGTGACGTCTGAAGTGCTGGCCGAATGCCCGGTGAGCGACCTCTTCCCTGAAAGCCTCCGCGTCTTTGGAGATCGTAGGCTCTGGCGTGCGCGTATGTGAGCCAGCATGGGTTTGGGGAAACAGGCAAATAATGTGCCCATAATTGGGCGTAGTTGCAGTAGGAGCCATCAGCCGCCAGAGGCGAATCTGATGAACAGATGCCAGAAGGCGTTCCCTTACTGAGAGAAGCCAGCCAGTCCAGACATACAGAGTTGCCAGCCCGTTGAGAACCAGCGCCCATATTGCCAGCGCGATTGCCAGCCAGGCGAGCGCCAGCACTCCGGCGTGCCAGACCAGCAATACAACCAGCGTGGCAGCCAGCCCAACGAGATTGCTCAGAGCATCCAGCCAGCTTGCCAGCGCAGCGCGGCCCAGCCCTGTCAATGTGGCGGCCAACGCAGCAGCCAGCGCATCCGGCACCAGCAGCAGCCCGGCAATCAATGCCAGGCGCGTATCCACCAGCGCCGGAACAAGGAGAGCGATTCCGACCAGCAGCGCGTAGGCCGACAACGCCAGCAGCAGCCGCAAGGGCGCAAGGCGTATCCACCAGACCCCGGCTGTCTCGTCGCGTCTGGCAATCTCGCGCGTAGTCAGGGGATTTAGCCCTGCGTTGCCCAGAATGGTGCAGAAGCCAACCAGTGTTAAAACAGCGGTATAGCGGCCCATGTCTCCTGTTGGCAACTGGCGAAAGAGCAGCAGCGCCGTGAGGATGGCAGCGCCTTTGGAGACGATGGCGCCCGTGGTGGTGGCAAGGAGACGTTTAAGCAACATGATGGAGTTTAGCCTCGGCGCTTGCTGCCTGCTTTGCCCCAGCCTGCGTCGCTACGGTCAGAACGCGCGCCAGGCGGGGGTCTCTGCCCTCGCTGCGCCAGCCATGCCACCACGTCAGCACCTTCAGGGCGGCCAGCTTGGGGATGTCGCGCAGGTTGCGGCGATCCAGCAAGCGCCGCTGGCGGAAATATACCAGTGTCGTTAGATAGCTGACCATGCGCTTATAGAAGATGCCCGAAAACTCTGCCGGATGCAGCAGGCGGTTCTCGCTGGTGTGTTTCCAATCTTCGCCCTCGTGGCCCAGATATTCCTCAACGGCGTCATAGAAGAACGTGCCACGAATAGGATGGGCAACCGAGATCGAGACTGTTTCGGGCAGGGTATCCAGGAGCAGCTTTTTGGTGAGCAGAATATCGGCGCGCTTCTCGCCAGGATAGCCCAGCATGATATAGAACGCACGCTTGATGCCGCGTTCTTTCATCAGTTGAGCAGCGCGATAGCTTTCCTCCACTTTGATGTTTTTGTTCATCGCGTCGAGGACTTTCTGTGAGCCAGACTCCACGCCGCACCAGATGCGCGTGCAGCCAGCCGCTTTGAGATTGTCCAGCAGTTCCGGCGTCAGCAGGTCCACGCGGGAGAGGCACTCGAACGGAATCACCGCGTCGCGCGCTTCCATTGCCGCCCGCCAGCGTAGAATCCAGGGTTTATTCACCCCAAAGATGTCATCGGAGATGCGGATATGGTCCGGCTTCCACTCGTCTTTGATCCGTCTGATCTCCTGGGCGACCATTTCGGGATCGCGCAGGCGATAGTTGCGGCCAAAGACGGCCCGGCTGCACCAGGCGCAGCCAAAGGGGCAGCCACGCGACGTGATAAGATGCAGCGAGGCGTAGCCGTGATGCTTCTTCCAGATGTGCATATACTCGCCCAGGTCAATCAGATCGCGGGCAGGCTCAGGCAGCGTGTCCAGGTTGCGCATCAGCGCCCGCGAAGGGGTGCGTGTCATCTTGCCCTGTTCGTCAAGATAGGCAATGCCCTGAATGCTGCTGAGCGGTGTCTGGGTCTTGCCCGTCAGATGGCCGAGTAATTCGTTTAACGTATGCTCTCCCTCGCTGAAGGCCACGTAATCGGCGCCGTAAGTGGTGAGATAGAGGTCAGGGGCAACGGTGGCATCCGGGCCGCCGCAGATTACTGTACAACCGCGCTCTTTCGCGCCCTTAATCAACTTTTCTGCCGAAGGGCGGCAGATAAACATGCTGTGGAAGCCAACGATGCGGGCGCCGCTTTCTTCTAATGCGCGAAAGAACGCCTGCTCATCCAGGCGAAACGTGTTGTCATAGACTTGCACACGATACCCCTGCTGGCGCACGTAGGCGGCAAGATACAGGATGCCCAGCGGCGCGTATGGCTTCATGTTGCGCAGTTCGGTGAGATCGCGGTTTAGAAAGTAGGTGTTTGCCAGTAATATATCAGCGCTCATGCTCGCTCCCTGTTCCTCTCGTCATGGTGGTTCTGATAAGCTATTCGCTGCTGCGTTACGCATGCCTGGATGATTGATACTCATCACCAATCGCCAATTGTACTATGCTGGTCAAGCTAGCCCTCAGAGTATATACAGGCGCCAGCATAGGGGCTGGTGGCGCGGGCGATCTCTAGCTTTGCCTGCGCGGGGCTGGGGCAAACGCAGGGTGTACCTGGAGCGGGAGGAGCCTGCGAAGGCAGACTTGGTGGCGCGGGAGCCGCCTTTCTCCGCAACCTTCAGTCGCCAGGTTCCGCGCTGGGGAGATATAATATGCGTGGAGTGCTGGTAGAGAAGCAAAGATGCTTTGAAAACGACGATGAGCAATGCGCTCTTGTGGTTGAGCGATTGCCAGATACACAAAGGAGTATCAAGGGAATGGCGACTGTGGCAATGCGATCAGAGGTCTCGCAGTTTCTTGAGGGCAAGAAAGGGCTGCTGATTGGTGGGCAGTGGGTTGACGCGGCTTCTGGCGAGACCTATGAGACGCTGAATCCGGCAACTGGCGAGATACTGACGCGCGTAGCTTCGGCAGGTGTTGAAGATGTGGACCGGGCGGTCAAAGCGGCTCGCGCAGCTTTCAACGGTCCCTGGCGGAAGATTACGCCTGCGGAGCGCGGCAAGCTGCTCTGGCGGCTGGCAGATTTAATGGAGCAGCGCGCCGACGAACTCACGGAATTAGAGACGGTGGATGGCGGCAAGGTGCGCCGGATTGCGGGCATCGAGGTCGCCATTGCTATCGATCATTTCCGCTATTACGCGGGCTGGCCGACAAAGATTGAGGGCAATACAGTTCCCGTTTCGGCTCCTGGTATCCTGAACTATACACTGCGCGAGCCGGTGGGTGTTTGCGGGCTGATTGTCCCCTGGAACTTCCCTATCGTCATGGCATCCTGGAAGCTGGCGCCCGCGCTGGCGGCAGGCTGCACGATGATCTTGAAGCCGGCTGGCCCCACGCCGCTGACGGCGCTGCGCGTTGGCGAACTGGCTTTGGAGGCTGGTTTCCCGCCAGGAGTTATTAATATCATTACCGGCCCTGGCGCGCGGGTGGGCAGCGCGCTGGTGCGGCATCCCGATGTGGATAAAATCGCGTTCACCGGCTCAACCGAAGTGGGCAAGCAGATTGCGCGCGAGTCGGTTGATAATGTGAAGCGGATTTCGCTGGAGCTTGGCGGCAAATCGCCCAATATCGTTTTCCCCGATGCTGATCTGGAGGGCGCGGTCAGGGGCGCGTTCAACGCGATCTTTTATAATCAGGGCCAGGTGTGTACGGCAGGCTCGCGCCTCTTTGCCGCGCGTTCGATTGCGGAAGAGTTGACCGAGCGACTGGCAGATCGGGCGCGCAAGACGACCTTGGGCAATGGGCTGGACCCCAAGGTACAGATGGGTCCAGTTGTCTCGGAGACACAGATGCAGACGGTGCTGGGGTATATCGAGAGCGGCGTGCGCGAAGGGGCAAAGCCGGTCTCTGGCGGAAAGCGTGCCACTGGCAATGGCCTGGATGCTGGCTATTTTGTTGAGCCGACCGTCTTTAGCGGCGTGGTTGATGAGATGACGATTGCGCGCGAAGAGATTTTCGGCCCGGTGGTCGTGGTGCTGCCCTTTGAGAGCCTGGAAGAAGTGGCTGAGCGCGCGAATAACAGTCCCTATGGCCTGGCGGCAGGTATCTGGACCAGCGATATTAGCAAGGCGCACAAGCTGGCGTCGCTGCTGAAGGCGGGGACGGTATGGATTAACTGCTACAATGTCTTTGACGCTGCCTCGCCTTTTGGTGGCTATAAACAGAGCGGCTATGGGCGCGAACACGGCCATGCCGCGCTGGAACTGTATACCGAAGTGAAAAGCGTCTGGACGAAATACGATTGAGTTCTCCTTCTTGATAGGTCTGCTATACTGGGAGTAGGCGATGTTGCCCTGCGCCCAGTATTTTTTTGAGAGAGGAAGTTAAAGCTAATGGCTGTTGGTCACGTCATCTCTACCCTGCTGAACGATGGAACGGAAGTTATGGGGCCAGACATCCTGCTCTGGCACTATCCAAGGAATGATATTGTAAGCGGCTCACTTCTTACCGTTGAAAGCAATCACTTCTGCGTTCTCAAGTCGCGTGGCGCGATCATTTACATCTATGAGACCGGGCAGTACCCAGTAGTGACGCCTGACAAGCCGATTTTTGGCACGATCATTCGAGACTTCTATGGCGGTCAAAGCCCCTGGCAGTATGAAGCGCTCTATATCAACCGCGCCAAGCTGGTGGTGAAGACGACGGGCCTGGCGCTCTCGCGTGAGATGGCCGAGATGGCTTACGATGTGGATTATTATATCCATGTCAACAGCCAGCAGGATGCGATGCGTCTGGTGCAGCATCTGCCTTATTCCGGCCATACGCTGACCACGCGGGAAGTCAACACTTATGCCGGGCCGGTTGTTGAGCAGGCCGTCAATCAGATCGTGCAGGTGACTCCGCTGGAGTCGGTCAATGAGAAGATTCATGAACTGACGCAGCTCGTTTTCCAGCATCTCCAGCAGTTCCTGATGGGCTATGGGATCACGCTGGATACCGTCAAGGTGCTGGTCTTCCCACGCGATGAGCGGATGCGCGCGTTGATCTCATTGAAGGCGTTTGGCTTGAGCGAGCTTGACGCAGTGCGCTACTATACGGCGATGGTGATGGCGCAGAACGGCGTCATCTCGGCTCCCAATATGGCGATTGGGCAGCCGTTCAACATCACCACGACGCCAGTGCTTTCAACAGACAAGGTGGCGCCTGTAGCGGCCAGTCCGTCGCCAGTACATCACACGCCACCCAAGGCAGGTAATCCATGAGCAACTATCCCCAAGGCGGCGGGCTATCGAACGATCCGGTTGTCCAATTTCTGCAACGGGCGCTTTCTGGGTTTGGCTACAACTTTTATAACACGAAGGAGCAGGCGCGCTCGGACGATCTCCTCGTCCGAGCCAGGGCCAGTGGCTTTCTCAGCGATGCTGCGAACTGCCTGATGACGCTGGCGGGAGATTACCAGATGCGGCATATCCCACCGCTGACTCGTGAACACCCTGATCCCCCGCGCGAAGCGTTGGCGGCGGTTCAGGAGATTCGGACGTTGCAGCAGGAGGTTGCTGACCTGGAGGGTCGTGTGCGCGGCATGGCGGTGCCCACTGCTGACCGGATTTGGGGACGTTTCCGCGCAGAACTGACGATCTTACGTCAGCTTCTACAATTTGATCTTGATCTGGTCCGAGGTTCAGAAGCTATCTATCAGCAGGCGAGCAGCGCGAGCGTCGACACCTGGATTGGGGCATCTGCTCAGGAATTTCGCGGCATGCTTCGTCACCTCAACCAGATCGCCCTGGCACGCGAGCAATTTTTACGTATGCCAGTGTGAACATCCCCCTCTCGCCGCCTGGAAGGCAATACGCGCAGCGGTATTGGCATGTACTGCTCTCTTCCAGGTGGCTAATGCGGGGGCGCCGCAATATCGCATCTTTCAATGCAGTTTTCTGCTCAACGTCACACTGTCAACCTCCAGAAAGCACCCCGGATTCGGTAGATACACTCTTCTATTGATCTTGGCATCCTGCTGCCAGCTTCACCCTCCAGACCTCCACAGGCGACAAACCGGACAAAACGAGAAAGGAACATGAATAATGAACCAACAGCTATTCGAGGCGGGACTCGCGCAGCGGCGGGCCGTGCTAGGCGACGAGTATGTCGAGCAATCACTGGCAACGATGAACGATTTCAACCGCCCACTGCAAGAGTTAGTGACAGAGATGTGTTGGGGGACGATTTGGACACGACCGGGGTTGCCCCCCAAACTGCGCAGCCTGCTGAATGTTGGGCTGCTGGCGGCCCTGAATCGCCCCCACGAACTCCGTTTGCATGTGCGGGGCGCGCTCCGTACAGGATGTACAAAAGAAGAAATTCAGGAGGTATTGTTGCAGGTAGCAGTGTACTGCGGAATTCCAACGGGAGTGGATGGCTTCCGGGTGGCCGCCGAGGTCTTACGTGAAGCGGAAGGTTAACGACACAAGAAGGCATTGGCACTCAGAGCGAGTGTAACCATTCCCAGGCAAAGCAGCACGGCGCCCGGCCAGCCCAACCAGAGGAAGGCGAAACCGGGAACAACAGCCCCCAAGCTTCCCCCTATGTAGTAGAGCGAGAGGTATAGGGAGGCTGCCGTTCCCTTGGCTCTTGTCGCCTGCTCATTCAAATATAAGTTCACTGCCGGGACTGTCGAGAACATGCCCAGGGTAAGCAGACCCAGTCCGACTAGCACGACGGGAAAGGTGGGAATGAGCGTGATGATGAGGCCAAGGGCAGCCACCCCCATGCTGAATGCGATGGAGCGCCGGGGTCCGAGGCGTGTTGCCAGGATACCTGCGACGGGAGAGAAAACTCCTGTGAGCCAGAGGGTATATACCAGACTCAGAGCCTCGTTGGGCAGTTTGAATTGTGGTCCCGTCAAATAGTACGGCAGGTAGGTAAAGGCCCCGATGAAACCGAAGAAGAGGGTGAATCCAATCACGAAGGTTCCCATCAGTCGCCGATTGTGGAGGTGAACACCTATGTCAGCAAACATCTGGCGGAGAAAGTATTCACTCCCAAGAAGGCCAGATGCTGCCTGAGTCTGATGTTTCAGGTTGGTGTGCTGCTTGCTGTTGGTCTGTGGCAAGAAGAACCGCATAGCCAGGGCTGCGAGCAGGGTGGGCAGTGCAAAAGCGAGCATCGCCAGCCGCCACCCATAGAGGGCTGTGAGCAGGCTGCTGCCAACGCGGGCTATCAAACCACCCAGGACTGTGCCACTCACATAAATGCCCATTGCCAGCCCTTGTCTTTTTCCGGTAAAGGTCTCGTGAACATAGGCAATGGCAACACTGGTCAAGCCCGGTATCAGCAGCCCTTGCAATGTGCGGAAGAGGATCAGCGCGGCAAACGTTGGGGCGAGACCGCACAGCAGCGTTGGAATCGCCAGGAGTGTACTGGCGCTGACCATGACGGGTTTGCGCCCGATGCGGTCAGAAAGTGGTCCATAAAAGAGGGAACCAACTGCCACTGCCAGAACGAGGACGGAAACGGTAAATCCCGCTGTCGGGGCGCTCACCTGAAAAGCGTCGCTGAAGATAGGGAGAATTGCCTGAGTGGTATACATGTTCGCAAAAATAAATGCAGTGGCAAAGAAGAGTGTGGCTAACGCTCCTGCTGACGCCTGCTTCTCCCCTACCAGGGGAGTGGCGGAACTCGTTCTGAACGGTATCTGCCGCGCGCCCATTGATCTATCCCTTTCTATACGTGGTTGGCGGCTGCGACGGTGGGCCAGACCCGGCGCAAAATCTCTGCGAAGGTTGCGCGCTCGGCAGGGGTGCCGACCGTCACACGGATGCAGCGGTCCAGCGGCGGCGCGCCGGGCATCCGTATAAAGACGCCCTCGGCAAGCAGCGCTGCCAGCAGGGCGCGCGCCCGAACGGGTCCGCCAACGTCAATAGCGACAAAGTTGGTGGCTGATGGCAGGGGTATCAGCCCCAGATCGCGCGCCAGCATTGCGTATTCTTGCCGCCCCTCGGCAACAGCTTGTATCACGCTTTGAAGATGATCTGTATCGGCCAGCGAGGCCAGCGCGCCCGCCTGCGCTATGATATTCACGCCGTAGTGCAGGCGAATCTTTTCAAAGGCGCTGATGATGTCAGCGGTGCCAATGGCGTAGCCGATTCTGGCGCCCGCCATGCCGTGCGCTTTGGAGAATGTGCGCAGGCGCAGCACGCGCGGATCATGTGCATCAATCGGGAGCAGCGCCTCGGCGGGCGCGAAGTCAATATACGCCTCATCCAGAATCAACAAGCACCCGGAAGGCAGGCTGTCGAGGAATGCTTTCAGGTCGGCGGCTGTATGCCAGGAGCCGCTGGGGTTATCGGGATTTGCCAGATACACCAGGCGCGCGCCTACGCGCCGGGCTGCGTCTGTCAACGCTTGCAGGTCGTTGCGGTCGTCACGATAGGGGACACGCTCCAGCACGCCTCCATAGCCCACGACATGATAGTTAAAAGTCGGATAGGCGCCGAGCGATGTGACGGCTATTTCGTTTCTATCAAGGAAGGCGCGAACGATCAGCCCCAGCAGGTCGTCAATGCCGCTGGCAACAACAATCTGCTCCAGCGCGACACCGTGATGGGCGGCCAGCGCCGAGCGCAGAACGTAGCTCTGTGGGTCAGCATACCAGGCAGATTGATTGCTGGCTGCGTACATCGCTTCGCGGGCACGCGGCGACGGGCCAAAGGCGCTTTCATTAGCCCCCAGCCGCAGTATCAATGGGCGACCGCTCTGGCGCTCAAGCTCCTCTGGTCCAACAAATGGGACTGTTGCGGGGAGACCGGCTACCAGGCGGGTAAGTGGCGCTCCGTTGCTCATTATGTTCTCCTCAGCAGAGTGCATTCAGTGTTTTTGCAGGCTCATTCTTCTGGAAGCAGGCGGGCAATCTGCGGCGCGTAGCCGCGTTTATAGACCATGACCGTGCGCTCGAAGGTGATGACTACCTTCCCATCCTGGTTATAGCCGGTCGTCTTTACGGTGATGATGCCAACGTTTGGTCGGGACTTTGACTCGCGCTTCGCCAGCACTTCGGATTGCGAGTAGATAGTATCACCCTCGAAGACCGGGTTGGGGAGGCGCACCTGATCCCATCCCAGGTTAGCAAAGACATTCTGCGAGATGTCGGTGACGCTTTGCCCCGTGACGAGTGCAAGCGTAAAGGTTGAGTCTACCAGCGGTTTGCCAAACTCAGTTTGCGCGGCATAGTGATGGTCAAAGTGAATGGGTGCGGTGTTCTGGGTCAGCAGGGTGAACCATGAATTATCTGTGGTGGTGATGGTGCGCCCAAGTGGGTGCTGGTATACGTCGCCAACCTCAAAGTCTTCAAAAAATCGGCCTCGCCAGCCCTCTTTTATAGCCATACGTCGGTATGTCTCCCTTTGCTCGCTAGATTGCGCCCTCTGCGCGCAGCCGGCTGATCTGCTCGTCGGTGTAGCCGATGGAGCGGAGGATTTGTTCGGTGTGTTCGCCCACTGCCGGAATCGGGTCCATGCGCGGCGTAGAGCCGCGCATGATGACTGGCGGCAGCAAGGCTCTGATCGGCCCGTTGGGCGTGTCAACCTCCCGCCAGCGCTGGCGCGCCGCCAACTGCTGATGGTCCCAAAACTCTGACATGGTGTTCAGGTGAGCATTGGCAATCTGCGCCTGGTCCAGCCGCGCGATGATCTCTTCGGCGCTCAGTTTGGAAAACACGGCATCAATGATTGCGTGCAGCGCCTCGCGGTTTGCCGCTCGCCGGGCATTGGTCGTATAGCGCGGATCGGTTGCCAGTTCCGGTTGTTCCAGGACTGTTGTGCAAAAGCTGACCCACTCGCGCTCATTTTGCACGCTCAGGATTAAGAGCTTCCCGTCGCCAGCGCGAAACGGGCCATACGGCGCGATGGTTGGATGATTGAGTCCGCTGCGAGGCGGCGGTGCGCCGCTGTAGGCGGCAAAGTACGCAGGATAGCCCATCCATTCGCCAAGCGCGTCAAAGAGCGAGACTTCAAACGTTGTTCCCTGCCCGGTGCGCTCGCGCTGATAGAGAGCAGTGAGGATTCCGGCAAAAGCGTACATGCCAGCAGCAATATCAGCCGCTGAGATACCCGCTCGCGCGAGCGTGTCAGGGGTTCCCGTCACGGAGAGCAATCCGGTCTCTGCCTGCACGAGCAAATCGTATGCCTTCTTGTCGCGGTATGGCCCGGAGGAGCCATAGCCGGAGACTGAGCAGGCGATGAGGCGCGGATGGCGCTGCGCAAGCTCCTCCTGACCCAGCCCCAGCCGCTCGGCGGCGCCAGGCGCCAGGTTCTGCACAAAGACATCTGCCTGTTCCAGCAATTGTTGCAGGATGTGTCTGGCCTCTGGATGCTTGAGGTCCAGCGTCAGGCTTTCTTTTGAGCGATTGAGCCAGACAAAATAGCTGGACTGTCCGCGCACGGCTGCGTCATAGCGGCGCGCAAAGTCTCCATCGCCGGGGCGCTCCACCTTGATGACACGCGCTCCCAGTTCGGCAAGCTGGCGCGTGGCGAATGGAGCAGCTACTGCCTGCTCAAGCGAGAGAATGGTAATGCCTGCGAGTGGTAACATTTCTTCTTTCCCTGGCGCTCATGGATTGCTCTTGCATGCTACCGAAATGAACGGAGCATTGTCAATGTGTTTGACTCTTGCTGCCTATCGGCGCGGCAGGTTGTACAATATTGGAAGATAGACTATCACACGCGCATAAAAAAAGGCCACCAGCCCTCCTCTGCCCCGACATTGGCAGCCAGAGGGGCACCGTGCGCAGCAAAGGAGTTTATTGTATGGCAATCGCGGAAGCAGTAGCTCCCGATGTGTATCGCATTGTCTCGCCATTGCCTTTTCCCCCAACGACCGTCAACCTCTATCTGCTGCGGCATCGTGACGGCTTCGCGCTGGTGGACTTTGGCTGGCATAGCTCAAAGTCGTGGGGTGTCCTAGAGGACGGCCTGGCAGAATTGGGTATCGAGCCTGGCGATCTGACTCATCTGCTGCTCACGCATGTCCATCCCGACCACATGGGCGCGGCTGGTCGGCTAAAGGAGGCCAGCGGCGCGCCGATCTTTGCTCATCGCCTGGAAGAACCATTTATCGCCAGCCGCTACCGGGCGGTGTCGCCGCTGCTGGAAGAAGTGGCCCAATGGCTGCGGCATCACGGCGCTCCTGCTGAGCAGGTGGAGACACTTTCGCAGGTTTCGCTCCAAATGCTGCATGGTGTGCAGCCAGCAGAGATTGATGTGCTGCTGGAAGGCGATGAGACGCTGGATATTGGCGGCATCGAACTCACGACACTGTGGACGCCGGGCCACTCACCGGGACACCTGTGCTATTACGATGCCAAACGGCGCATCTTGCTGGCCGGAGATCATGTGCTGCCCGGCACGACGCCCAACATCTCGCAGCACCCTCAATCGTCGCCTTCTCCGCTGGATGATTTTTACGCGGCGCTGCGAATGCTTGAACAGGTGAATGCGACGCTGACGCTGCCGGGTCATGGCGACCCGATACAGGATCATCGGGCGCGCATTGCCGAAATGATCGCGCATCACGAGCGCCGCAAGAATCAGATGCTCGCGCTGCTGACCAATGGCCCTCGCAGTGGCTGGGAAGTTGCTATGACGGTGTTTGCGTGGGTACAGGGCAATCCGTTTCAGGAGCGCCTGGCGTTGATGGAGACCCTGGCGCATCTTCAATCGCTTGCGCATGCCGGGCGGCTTCGCAAGGTGATCGACGATACTGGTACCGTGCGCTGGGAGGGCGTCAAGCGCATCGTGGAGTTGTGATCCGTTGCGCTGTTGATGATTTTTCAGGCGCTCGTTGATATGCGTTCTGCTTGAGGAGGTTTTGATGCCCATGAATGCCCATATGTCGCTCCCGGCCTTCGATGACTTGCCAGTGACGCCTGGCGCTCCGGCGCGCTCGGCCTGGGGACTGTGGGGCCAGGACGACGAACTGGGGACGCTCAATCTGCTCACGCCGGAGCGAGTAGCCCATGCTGCCCGGCTTGTCAGGCAGGGCAAGGTATTTGCGCTCAATTGGGAGCTTGAATTGCCGCATCCGCCGCTGTTCGGGCGGGAAGCGTTGCAGCATACGATCAAGCGCCGCCGCGAGGTTGTGAATGATGATGTCTATCAGATGTTCAACACGCAGTCGTCGAGCCAGTGGGATGGCCTGACCCACTATGGCAACACCACCTATCACAGCTTCTATAACGGCGTTACGAATGAGCAGATCACTGGCGGGCCAGATACGCGCAATGGTATTCAGGTCTGGGCGCGGCGCGGCATTGCAGGCCGAGGCGTTTTGATTGATTATCAGCGCTGGGCCAGCGCGCAGGGCATCAGCTACAACCCTGGGGAACGGCATGAAATTAGGGTTGATGCCCTTCAAGCGGCAGCGCAGGCGCAGGGGGTGGAGTTCCAGCCTGGCGATATTCTGCTGGTGCGGTCAGGATGGATTGCCTGGTATCTGACCCAGGGTCAGCAGGAGCGCGAGGCGCTGGCGAGTCGTCCTCCTGTCGGGGTCGGTCTTGCTCAGGGGGATGAGACGCTGCGCTTTTTGTGGGATCAACATTTTGCTGCCGTCGCAGGCGACGCGATTGCTTTTGAGGCGTATCCAGCGCACCCGGAGCGCGGTTTCATGCACGAGACGCTGCTGGCGCTCTGGGGTATGCCCATCGGCGAAATGTTTTATCTGGAGGCGCTGGCAGAAGCGTGCGCGGCTGCGGGCGCCTATGAATGCTTCCTGACTTCGGCGCCGCTTAATAAACTTGGAGGCGTGGCCTCGCCGCCCAACGCACTGGCGATCATGTAGCGTCTTTCCACGTCACCAGCACATCGAGCGCCTCAATTGTTGGGCCGGAAACGAGCAGAGGGTTCACTTCCAGCGCGTCCAGATGCTCCTGAAATCCCAGCGCGACCTGGCTCACCCGGAAGATCACATCGGCAAGTGCGGCCATATCTACCGGCGCTTGCCCGCGTGTGCCGCGCAGCACAGCGGCGCCACGCAGTTCATGGAGCATCGTTACAATCTCGCTGCGGTCCACCGGCAGTACGCGCACGCTGGTATCCTTGAGCGCTTCCGCCCAGATGCCGCCGAGGCCAACTGCCAGGACGAGGCCCCACAACGGGTCACGCAGGACGCCGACAAGCAGTTCTGTGCCTGCCGGGCGCATTGGGCTGACCAGGACGCCCTCGACGGTTGAGGGCAGCAATCGGCTGTGTGCCAGGTTCATCAGGGTACGGAAGCCCTGTCGGACTGCATCTTCAGAGGCTCTATCAAGCAAGACCCCGCCAATATCGCTTTTATGAGCGATGGCGCCTGATTGAATCTTCAGAGCGACGGGGAAGCCGAACGTTTGTGCTGCCTGTACGGCTGCCTCTTCGCTGGTGGCAAGCATTCCTGGAACGAGAGGGATGCCCTGCGCTTCCAACAGCTTGCGGGCCTGGAATTCAGACCAGGTGCCACCTGGGGATGCGTCCAGGATGATCTTATCAGGTATCGCTGTCTGCGAGGGAGCTTCCTGCGCCGCGCGATAGACTTCGGACCACCAGAGCGCTTTGCCCAGGGCGGTCATGCCATGTTCCATGCCGCCAACGAAGTGAATGCCCGCGCGTTCGACAATAGAACGGCCAAAGGGGGTCAGGTCAATGCAGGTGTTTGCCAGGACGACAACAGGCAGCCGCGCCTCGCGCACGGTCTTGCCCAGGAGGTCATAGCGTTCCAGCAGCGGTTGAAGCTGGGCAGGCTCGACGCGCGGAGGGTCAACCAGGCAAAGAACGAAATCAAAACCAGGATCGTCGATGACGATCTCCAGGGCACGCTGGGTCAATAATCGATCAACGACGACATAGCCGGTCACGTCTATGGGGTTATGGATGGTGGAGAAGGCGGGCAGCAGTGCCCGCAGCCGCTCGACCGTTGCCGGTGCGAACTCTGGTAGTTCGATGCCTTCTTGCTGAGCGCGGTCGGAGAGAATATCGCAGGCGCCGCCGGAAGGGGTGACGACGCCCATGCGACGACCGGGCAGCGGGCCAACGTATCCCAGCAAGCCCGATGTGATGAGCAGGTCTTCCAGGGAATCGACCCGAATGATGCCCAATTGCCGGAAGGCGGCATCGTTGACGGCATCATCGCCTACCAGCGCGCCCGTGTGCGCGAGGGCAGTACGCGCGCTGAGGGCGCTTCGCCCGATCTTGAGCGCGACAATGGGCTTCTGGCGCTCCAGCGCTTTTTGCGCGACGCGGCGCAGTTCATCTGGCTGGCGGATAGATTCCAGAAACAAGGCAATCACTCGCGTTGCTTCGTCTTCGATCAGGTAATCGATGACATCAGTGGTTGAGATCATGGCCTCGTTGCCCATCGAGACGAGCAGGCTGATGCCGATGGCGTGGGCCTGCGCGAGCGTCAGGATGGCGCTCGCTAGAGCGCCGCTCTGGAGAACAACGCCGACCGGACCCCGCAGCAAAGGCGGTGTGACAGGCAGGCCATAGGGGGCAAGCTGCGCGGAGGCATTGATGAAGCCGTTGCCGTTTGGCCCCAGGAGCAGCAGGTCGCGCTCCTGGGCTAGCGCCAGCAGTTGCTGCTCCAGGCGCGCGCCTTCGGCGCCTGTTTCGCTGAAGCCTGCCGTCAAGATGACCAAATTGCGAATGCCTGCTTCTGCCGCCTCTGCGGCAACAGGATACAGTTGGGAGGCTGGCACCATGAGATAGGCCAGGTCAATCGGCTCAGGCAGGTCACGGAGCGATTTGATGGCTGGTTCGCCGTGTACGGTTTCGTGGCGAGGGTTGACGCAGTAGAGCGGCCCACCGCCGAAGGTTTTCAGGTTGGCGAAGGTGTTCAGTGACCAACCAGAGTTATCTGTGGCGCCAACAAGGGCGATGCTGCGCGGATGGAAGAAGGCACGCAGCCGTTCTGGGGTGATGCGCTGCGTCTGGGGCATATCGGCCACCTCTCTGCATGGGCCAGGCGTTCTGCTCAGCCTCGACTGAACGGCAGTATTCAAGAGCCTGGTGAGCGCGCTGCATTGGCATCAAGCTGCTTTGCTGGAGAAAGTATGCCAGAATTGGAGCCAGAGGGCAAGGACTTACCAGAATACCATGTCATTGAATGTTGCGGCATGGGGGTGGTACACTATAAGCTCAGATTGGTCTCTAACGCGAGAAGCGAGAAGCAGCACATGACCATTTTTGTCGGCATTTGTGCCTCATTCCTCATCTTGACCGCACTTTGGGACGCTTTTGAGACGGTGATCCTGCCGCGCCGGGTCACACGGCGGTTTCGGCTTTCTGTGATGGTGGCTCGCCTCACCTGGCGCCCGTACTCGGCGCTGGTCCGTAGGGTGCCGAACAGCAACCGGCGAGAGACCTTCCTGAGCTTTTACGGCCCGCTGGCATTGATTCTGCTTCTGGGCGCCTGGGCGCTGACCATCATTCTTGGGTACGCGCTGCTGCAATGGGCGTTTGGTTCGGTGTTTCTGGCGCCAAATGGCGCGTCAGGCTTTGGTATTGATCTCTATATGAGCGGTACCACCTTCTTCACGCTTGGCCTGGGCGATGTCGTACCCCTCAGCGCGGCAGGGCGGATCACTACGGTGCTGGAAGCAGGGACCGGCTTTGGCATTCTGGCCCTGGTCATTGGGTATCTGCCGATACTCTATCAGGCGTTTTCGCGGCGCGAAGTCAATATCTCGCTGCTTGATGCGCGCGCTGGCTCACCGCCCAGCGCGGTCGAGCTGCTGCGCCGGTATGGGCAGGGTGAGAACCTGGCCGGGTTGGTTACGCTGTTGCAAAGTTGGGAAGTCTGGTCAGCAGAGTTGATGGAGAGCCACCTCTCGTATCCATCCCTGGCGTATTTCCGGTCTCAGCATGAACATCAGTCCTGGGTGGCGGCGCTGACCACGATTCTGGACGTGTGCGCGCTGGCGATGGTCGGCATTGATGGTATTCCAGCGCAGTCAGCACGCCTTACCTTTGCTATGGCACGCCACACGGCTGTCGATCTCAGCCAGGTGTTCGATACCGATCCAGCGACGGATTTCTCCAGGTGCCAGCGACCGGCTGATCTCATGCAGATACGCCAGGTGCTGAGAGCGGCTGGCGTGTTTTTGCGCGATGGGCCAGAAGCCGATCAAAAGCTGGAAAAGCTGCGCGGCATGTATGAGCCGTATGTTCAGGCGTTGGCCGACCGCCTCTTGATGCCCTTGCCTCCCTGGCTGCCCCCACCAGATGCGGTCGATGATTGGCAAACCAGCGTCTGGCAACATTCCAGCCCTATGCCGGTCTAGCGTTGGTTTCCTGCAAAGCGGTCTATCCTGCTTTCTGCTCAAATGCCTCCAGGCGGCATAGCGCTGATCTGTTTTTGCTTGTCGCGTGCCTGCCCTGGCAACGCACCGGGCCAGCCGCTGCGTTACGGGCGGCACTCAACTGGCTCTGATTGTATCTCCTGCACCGATTTGCGCGGTCTGCTACAATGGGGGCAAACGGCGGTAAAGAAGGAGGTCAGCATGATTTATAGCCAGGTCGAAAGCTTGCCCCGTGACCAGCTCAGGAAACTGCAAGATGAGCGCTTGCGCCAGATGGTTGGCTATGTCTATGAGCGCGTCCCTTTTTATCAGGAGCAGTTGAACCGCCTTGGCCTCAAGCCTGCCGACATCCGTTCGGTAGACGATCTTCCCCGGCTGCCTTTCACTAAAAAGCAGGATTTGAAAGATCAGTATCCTTTTGGCTTGCTGGCTGTGCCCAGAGAGCAGGTGATTCGCGTTCACGCCAGCAGTGGCACCACCGGCAAGCCAACGATTGTGAGCTACACCAGAAATGATATTGAACTCTTCGCTGAGGTGATGGCGCGCTCTTTCATCGCTGGAGGCGCCCGTCCTGGCATGCTGCTGCACAATGCCTATGGCTATGGCCTCTTTACTGGTGGCCTGGGCATTCATTATGGGGGCGAGAAGCTGGGCATGACCGTTGTGCCGGTTTCGGGAGGGATGACCCAACGACAAATTATGTTGATTCTTGACCTGAAGCCGGAAGTCCTCTGCTGCACGCCCTCGTATGGTCAAACGCTGGCCGAAGAGTTTAAGAAGCTCGGCATTCCACCGGAAGAGATGAGTTTCAAATACGCGCTGTTGGGGGCTGAACCCTGGACGGAGACGATTCGCGCGGATATAGATGCTGGCCTGGGTATCCGCTCCACGAATCTCTATGGGCTGAGCGAAGTGATTGGGCCGGGTGTTTCGCAGGAGTGTATTGAGGAGCGCGCGGGCAGCCACATCTGGGAAGATCATTTTTATCCTGAAGTGGTGGACCGGGACACCGGGGAGCCATTGCCGGATGGGCAAGAGGGCGTGCTGGTGTTCACCAGCCTGACCAAAGAGGCGATGCCGCTGCTGCGTTACTGGACGGGCGATATTACTTACCTGACGCGCGAGCCGTGCGCGTGTGGCCGAACGCATGTCAGGATGGGCATGATTCGTGGCCGCTCCGATGACATGCTCATCATACGCGGGGTGAACCTCTATCCAACCCAGATTGAGGAGGCGCTGAAGGACATCCCTGAGATTGTTCCACATTATCAGGTCGTGGTACAACGCGAGGGGACACTGGACGAGGTTGAGGTCAAAGTTGAGGTTGTTGAAGCGCTTTTCCGCGAGATTGCGCAGGAGACCCTCTCCGATGCAGTGGTGGAGGCCGATCATCGCCTGCACGGCCTGCGAAATCGCATTCAGCAAAAGATCAAGGGCACAGTTGGCTTGAATATGAAGGTAACGTTGATGGCTCCTGGCGCCGTTGCCAGAAGCGAGGGCGGCAAGCTCCGCCGGACGGTTGATCTGAGAAAGCTGTGAAGGGCAGGACCAATGGCAACATTAGAACTTGAAACCATGCGCTGCGAAGTGGAGGGCCATCTGGGACGGCTCCGTTTGAATCGCCCGGAGGCGCTCAATGCCGCCAATTGGGCCTGGGTGAATGATCTTGTCACCGCAACCGATTATCTGGCTCAGAGCGAGGCGCGTGTAGTGATCGTCAGCGGCGAAGGGCGCGCTTTTTGCAGTGGCCTGGATGTCAAAGAGTTGGCGCAGGGAAACCTCTCACTTGAGTGGTTCGCTACCTGGGAGCGCGGCGTGATAGCCCTGGCTGATCTGTCTGCCATCACGATTGCAGCCATTCATGGCTATTGCCTGGGCGGCGGCCTGCAAGTGGCGCTGGCGTGCGATTTGCGCATCGCCAGCACCGACGCGGTACTGAGCATTCCTGCGGTCAAAGAAGGGGTGGTTGCAGCGCTGGGGCCGATGCGCCTTGCCCGGATCGTTGGCGCCGGGCTTGCCAAGCAGCTTTGCCTGCTCGGCAGGCGCTTTACGGCTGAGGAAGCGCTGGCGTTTGGCATCGTCATGGAGGTGATGTCGCCTGCCAGCCTGGAGGAGCGTTCGCTGATGCTGGCCCAGGAATTGCTCGCTATCCCCTTTACCGCGCTTCGCCACACGAAGCGTCAGATCGATCAGGCATTTAGCCAGGATACAGCAGCGCTCCTGAAGGAATTGTTGGTGGCGCAGGAGGATTGCCTCCGTTCGCCAGAACACGCGGCAGTTATGTCAGCCTATCGTGAGACACAGGCCAGACGCCGTTCCAGGCAGGGCTAATCAGGCAGAAGACACCTATGGCTGTAAAGGGCCAGAGCGCAGCGCAACCAATCGACGCGGATGCTGAGCCAGCATCAGGTTTCAGCATGCAGCGGCTGGGCGTGATTGCCGAGCCAAATCCGAACGATCCCCGCGAAGCCTGGGGCATCTTGAACCCTGGCGCGGCGCGTGGGCGCGATGGGCAGTTATACCTGTTTCCACGAGTGGTTGCTGAAGGGAACTTCTCGCGTATTGCGATAGCGCGCGTGCTGTTTAATGCTGAAGGGCGCCCGGCAGGAATTGAACGGTTGGGCTATGCCCTGGAACCAATTGCCCCTTACGAGCGTAACCCCAAATCGGGCGGCGGCTGCGAAGATGCGCGTGTGACATATCTGCGCCCATTAGACCTCTATGTCATGACCTATACTGCCTATACGCTTTTGGGACCGCGTGTTGCGCTGGCGATCTCTCGTGATCTTTTCACCTGGCAGCGTCTGGGCTTATTACACTTTGCGCCCGGCTGCCCGGTCGATTTTTACTGCTATGGCGACAAGGATGGTCTGTTTTTCCCTGATGTGGTCACTGATGCACATGGCCGCCAGGGGCTGGCGCTGATCCATCGCCCCACCTATCGGATTGCGCAGGCTGATGGCACAGTGCATCTCGTTGTACCTCCAGGCGTGACTGACCGCCGCCAGAGCCTCTGGATCGCCCATCTCTCGCTTGAGAAGGCGCAGGCCGATCCATCGGCGCTGACCTGGGTGGAGGATACCCATCTGCTGGCGGTGCCTGAGCAGCCTTGGGAGAGTATCAAGATTGGCGGAGGGACACCGCCAGTGATGACTCGTTACGGTTGGTTGGTGGTGTATCATGGGATTTCCGGCCAGCTTGTTGAGGGCGCGCATCTCCAGGAGCGCCTGCGCTATGCAGCAGGGGTGATGATATTGGATAAGCAGCATCCTTACCGGATACTCTATCGCTCAACCGCACCGCTCTTAACACCGAAGGAACCGGCAGAGCGCGATGGGATTGTGCCCAATGTAGTTTTTCCAACCGGCATTGACCAGCGCCCGGAAGCAGGCGATCCTGAAGGGTTTGATGTCTATTATGGCATGGCTGATACTCGCATTGGTGTAGCCCGGCTGCGTCTGCCGCAGACGCCTCCGCCCTGGCATAGTCAACAGATTACCCCCTGTTGATAAGGGATGACGTGGTTGCGATTGGGACGTAGAGAAGAAAGGCAGTGTATGCAAGAGGCGTGGGATCAGGCAGGGCCACAATCAGCCGAGGACAATTTTACCGTACTTCTGGAAAAGCTGGCGCAGCCAGCCGCCTTTCCGTTTGCTGTGCCTGCTGGCGAGCCAATCGACCTGCGCCAGACGCATGCCTCCGCAGTCTTGCTGGTAAAAGATCGCGCCTATAAGCTCAAGAAGCCAAAAAACTTCGGATTCTTTGATTACTCAACGCCAGCGCTGCGCCGCCACTTTTGCGCGGAAGAGGTGCGGCTGAATGCGCGGCTGGCGCCGGATGTCTATCTGGGTGTGGCGCCAGTGCTGGCGCTGTCTGGTGAGCAGGCACGTTTTGGCCCCACGCTTCCGGCGGAACAAACGCCTGCGCCTGGCGCGCTGATCGAGGATGGTTTGGTGATGGATTACGCGGTCGTTATGGAGCGTCTGCCTGATGATACGACGCTGGAAGCGCGTGTGCGGGCTGGAACCGCCAGGCCGGAACTTCTCGAAGAGATAGCGCGCTTTATTGCCGCCTTTCATCAGCGAGTACAGACTGATGCCCATATCGCCTCGTTTGGCGAGCGCGCCGTGATCGGCGGCAATTGGGAGGAAAACTTTACTCAAACACTGCCGTATGTAGGCCGGGCGATTGATCCTGTCACCTACGACCATATTGCCAGTGCCATCCGCCATTTTCTTCAGGCCCGCGCATCGCTCTTTGCCAAACGAATCTCCGAAGGGCGTATCCGCGATTGTCATGGCGATCTGCGGCTTCAGCATGTCTCTATCCGCGATGGAGCCGGGCATTCCAGAAGTCGGCTGGCGGTGATTGATTGCATTGAATTCAATGAGCGCTTTCGCTATGGCGATGTAGCCGGAGAGGTTGCCTTTCTCACGATGGAGCTTGATGCGGCTGGCCGACCTGATCTCTCGCGCGCGTTTATCAACGCCTACGTTCAGGAGACGAGCGATGAATTGCTCCGTGAACTGTTGCCGTTTTATGCGTGCTATCGCGCTTATGTGCGTGGGAAGGTTCTGGCCTTTGAATTGGATGAGCCGGAGGTGTCTGCGGACCAGCGCGAGGTTTCCCTTCAACAAGCGCGAGCGCTTTTCTCGCTGGCGGCAAGCTATGTGAGCGATGCGCCTGGCCCGACCCTCCTGCTGGTTGGGGGGGTAATGGGAACAGGAAAAAGCACGCTGGCAGCGGCGCTTCAGCATGAATTAGGATGGGCGTATTGTTCTTCAGATACCATGCGAAAGCGCCTGGCTGACCTTCATCCCGCGCAGCCGCAGGCGGCGGACTTTGGCGCGGGCATCTACAGCCGCGAATGGACGGCGCGTACCTATCAGGCGTTGCTTGATGAAGCTGAGAGGGCGCTTGTCAGTGGGCGCTCTGTCATCCTTGATGCGTCCTTTGCGCAGCAGTCCCATCGCTCGGCGGCAGCTCGATTGGCCGCCAGCTATGGAGCCAGGGCTGTGTTTGTCGAGTGTGTGTGCCCGCGAGATGTAGTGCTAGAGCGGCTTGCCCGCCGCTGGACAGCCCGTGTTGCTGGAGGAGCCGGGGCGCTTGCCGAAGCCTCTCGCGCTTCCGATGGCCGCCCGGACCTTTACGAGCGCCAGCGCGCAAATTGGGAAGCATTCAGCGCCGCGCAAGCGCCGGGGCTGGCACATCTCCAGGTGGATACCGCCGGGACGCTGGCGGGCAGCGTCGAACAGGTACTGGCGGCGTTGGATATACCACGCTTCGCCTGCTGGCTCTAATATCCTCTGCGGCGGGCTTGCCTGCGCAAGCGCGTTATGCTATACCAGAAGCCAGGCAGTGGGAACATCTGAAGGGAAAGAGAGCGGCAATGACTTATCAACAAGTAGCCGGGCGAGTTCATCTCCCTGCCGGAAAGACGATTGCGGTCGGGTTGGGTGTGGACTTTGATGCGCTTTCCCTCTGGGATGGCACCTTTCATATGCTCTCTCCCGAATATCTCTCGCGCGGCGAGTTTGGGGCTGAGGTTGCTGCCCAGCGGTTGTTGAAACTGTTTGCAAAGCACCAGATCAAAACAACCTGGTGTATCCCTGGGCACACAGCAGATACCTTCCCCGACCCCTGTAAGGAGGTGCTTGCCGCCGGGCATGAGATCGCGCATCATGGCTACGCGCATGAGAATCCGACGCAGGCAGATCGGGAAACCGAGCGGCAAGTGCTTGTGCGCGGCCTGGAGGCCCTGGCGCGTCTTGGCGTGAGGCCGCGCGGTTATCGTTCCCCTGGCTGGGATGTCAGCGATCATACCCTGGATTTATTGGAGGAACTGGGCTTTACCTGGGACAGCAGCCTGATGGCGAACGACCTGCACCCCTACTATCCCCGGCGCGTGACCCGGCCCTCAACAGCACGCTATGGCGATTATGAGGTGGCAACCAGCGCCAGCGTTTTCAGCCAGCCCAGCCCCATTCTGGAGCTTCCCGTCTCCTGGTATCTGGATGATTTCCCCGCGATGGAGTTTATCGCGGGAAGGCAGGCGGGCTTGATGGCCGTGAGCCAGCTTGAGGAGCGCTGGCGGGCAATCTTTGACTATGCCATTGCGGAAGAGGAGGGGTGCTGTTATCTGCTTACCATTCACCCGCAAACGAGCGGTCGGGCGCATATGCTGCCGATGCTGGACCGGCTGATCGCTTATATGCAGGCGCAAGGGGCGGCGTTTATGACGCTGAGCGAGATTGCAGATGCTACCGAGATTCAGCCCCCGTATCCTTGATGCACCTCGCGGTGCCTGCGAGTGATCCATTGCTTCTATTTATCCTCAGATCAAAACCGCATGATGAGGAGCCAGATAATGCAGATTCAAGAACTGCTGGGCCAGCTTATCTCTATCAACTCTGCCTATCCGACCCCCACGCCTGATTCACAGCGGCCAGGCGAGCAGGAGCTTGGAGCGTTCATAGAGGCTTTCTTGCAGAGGCAGGGCTTTGCTGTTCAGCGCCAGCCGGTGGTTGATGGACGTTTCAACATCCTGGCTGAGAAGGGGCAGGGCAGGCACGCGCTGCTCCTCGCTGGGCATATGGATACCGTCCCGGCGGCTAAGGGATGGAAGACCGATCCCTGGCAGCCTCAGATAGAGGGAGATAGGCTCTCTGGGCTGGGAGCGTGCGATATGAAAGGGGGCCTGTCTGTCATCTTACAGGCTGTTGAACACTTCCAGCCGCGCGCTTATACGCTCAAGCTGGCCTTTCTGGTGGACGAAGAACATATCTCGCAAGGCGCGTACACGCTCATCCAATCGCCCTGGATGCGGGGTGTAGCGGCAGTGCTGGTTCCTGAAATGGGGACATCAGGCGGGCAGCAGCTTGGTCCCAGCGTGATGACGCTGGGCCGTCATGGGCGCGTGGACCTGGACATCCAGATTCGCGGTCGCTCGGCTCACGCCGCCAATGCCGAGGCAGGAGTCAGTGCCTTGCTGCGCGGGGCAAAAATAGCGCTTGCTCTGGAGCAGTTGCCGCTGGCAGTACATCCGCAACTGGGCCGCGCTCGCGCGACTATTCGGCGCTTTGTCTCGGAGGCCGGAGGACTCTCTATTCCAGAGGTGGCAGAACTGCGGATTGATCGGCACCTCGTTCCCCCTGAGACAGCCGAAAGCGCCCGGCAGGACGTTGAACAACTCATTGAGCGCCTGTATCAAGAAGGCACGCTTCCCTATGACCCCGCGCTCCCCATCACGGTGCGTTTACCAGAGCGCCCAACACCTTATCTCATGCCCTACGCGGTCTCTCCTGATGCCCCCTTTGTCCAGTTAGTCGAGCGGGTCATCCGCGAGCAGTTTGGCTCTGTTCGGTATAATTACGCCTTCTCAGTGGCCGATGAAAATTATTATGGCGCCACCTTGGGACTCCCAGTGGTGGTACTTGGTCCCACTGGAGGAAATAATCACGCGCCTGATGAATGGGTCTCCCTCTCCAGCCTCAACGAATTAATCAGGCTGTATCAGCAGATACTAGCCCAGTTTGAGGGATTTGCGCCACCAGTAGCCCCATAGGGCTACTGGTGGTTTGTGAGCGCACCTGCTTGCTGAGCACAAAACGGTCAAGCGGCAGTCTGCCCCAATAGTTCGTCTACCTCTCGCAGTTCGTCTGCCGTGAGGTGCCAGTCGGCTGCCCGCGCGTTGGCGATGACTTGCTCCGGGCGTGTGGTGCCAGCAATGATAGTGCTGACGCCGGGGCGCGCTGCCAGCCACGCCAGCGCGAGTTCGCCAACTGTGTGGCCCCGCGCGTGTGCCCAGGTGTCAAGCCGCTGGACGGCTTCAAGCGTTTCCCTCTTGAGACGTGACTCGAAGCGGGGGTTGTTATATCCGCGTGTCCCCTCTGGGGCTGGTTCGCCGGGCTTATACTTCCCGGTCAGCACGCCAGCAGCCAGCGGAAAGTAGGGAATGATGCCCAGCCCAAACTCCAGGCAAACCGGCACCAGGTCGCGCTCAATCTCGCGCTGCAACAGGTTGTACTCTGGCTGAACAGAGACGAATCTGGCGAAATGCGACCGCTCGCTGATCCAGAGCGATTGAACTACTCGCCACGCGGTATAGTTGGAGCAGCCGATATAGCGAACCTTTCCCGCGCGGACCAGATCATCCAGCGCGCCCAGCGTCTCTTCAAGCGGGGTGGTCTCGTCGAAGCGGTGAATCTGGAAGAGGTCGATGGCTTCGACGTTCAGCCGCTTGAGGCTGGCATGGCAGCTTTCGATAAGATGCTTGCGCGAGGAGCCTCTATCGTTCGGCCCTGTTCCCATGCCGGACCCGGCTTTGGTTGCAATCAAGATGTGATCGCGGTGTGGAGCGATAGCTTTTCCCAGGAACTGCTCGGAGACGCCCGCGTTATAGACGTTGGCGGTATCAATAAAGTTGATGCCCAGTTCGACTGCCTGATTCACAATTGCTGCTGCGCCTGCTTCATCCACCGAACGCCCGAAGACGTTTCCGCCCAGCCCGATGACTGAGACACGCACGCCAGATCGTCCTAGCTGACGGTATTCCATATGAAGAGTGTTTCCTCTGCCTTTCTGGTTGTTGGATACCCGTATATCATAGCATAGCACACCCGGCCAGGCCCATTTCGTCTTCTGCTGCCCCCAGTATTTCTCTCCCTGGATAATGTATAAGACTGAGGCAGAAGAGGTGCCAGTGTTCCCCAACAACGTTCTGGGGCCACGCGCCTTGAGGAAGGCGGGGAAGATGCGGTATAACAAAGGTGATCTTTTTTGGCTCGCTGGCTGCACAGGGAGGCGCATGGGCATTATTCTGGGTCTGGCGGCGGCGCTGGGTTGGGGGACTGCTGATTTTCTGGCGCGTTCTGCAACACGTCTCATAGGTACCTATCGTACCCTCTTCTTCATGCAGTTTATCGGCCTGATGAGCCTGAGCATTTATCTGATCGCCTCCGGTGAATTTGTGCGGCTGCTCGGCAGCACGAGCTGGCAACCCTGGGCCTGGTGTGTGGTGGTGGCGCTGCTGAATGTAGTGAGTTCGCTCGCGCTCTACCGCGCGTTTGAGATTGGCGTCCTGATGGTTGTTTCGCCAATTGCGGCCAGCTATGCCGCTTTGACAGTGGCGTTGGCGCTGCTCAGTGGTGAAACCGTGAGCCAGGTGCGTGGCATTGGAATTGGCGCGGCATTGATTGGAGTGGTGCTGGCCGCCACGTCGATGGCCCCTATGCAGGAGGCCAGCGCGGAAGTGAAACCCAAACGCCAGCGATTGACCAGAGGCGTCGGGCTGGCGATGCTGGCAGCGCTGGGCTTTGGGATGATGTTCTGGCTGTTGGGCTTTCAGGTGGCGCCTGCCCTTGGGGGCGTCGCGCCCATCTGGCTGATTCGGCTGGTGACGCCTTGCGCGCTGATGCTTGGCGCCGCGCCGACGCGCCAGTCGCTGCATCTGCCAGCGTGGCCGGTATGGCGTCTGATTATCGGCGTGGGTGTGCTGGATACCGCTGCCTATGTGGCAAACACGATTGGCTTTGCCACCCATCAGGTTGCGGTGGTGAGCGTGCTGGCTTCTCTGTTTAGCACGGTGACGGTGGTGTTAGCCTGGCTTTTCTTGCGCGAACGCCTGCGCTGGAATCAATGGGTGGGAATTATCAGTATTTTTATCGGCATCGCGCTGGTGAGCGTGTAGAGCATCTCTCCCAGCCAACGCGCGCTGGCGGCGTTCCATGAAAGAGAACAAACAATGAGTGATAGAACAAACGCAACACATATGTGGACTGAGGACGCTTCCCAGCAGTTCATTGAACTGGCGGACGTGTTTGTTCCGGCGCGGGAGGAACAACTGGCGATCCTCCTGGGCCTGATGACGGCGGGCAGGGATGAAGCGTTTCAGGTTGTGGAATTGGGCGCCGGGGCAGGCGTGCTGGCGCGGGCTGTTCTGGAGCATTTCCCACACTGTCGCTATCTGGCACTCGATGGCTCTGAGCGCATGCGCGCATCTATGGCGCAGTCGCTGGCAGCCTTTGGCGACCGGCTTCAGATTGGCCCCTTTGAGTTGGTCGAGCAGGCATGGCGAGAGGCGCTGCCCGCGCCGCTGCGCTATGTCCTCTCGTCGCTGTGCATTCACCATCTGCCCGGCGAGTATAAGCGCCAGCTCTTCAACGATCTTGCAGGGCGCATTGAGCCGGGCGGCGCGCTGCTCATCGCCGATATTGTCGAACCTGCGACGCCAGCAATTGCCAGACTTTATGCCCGGCAGTATGATGACATTGTGCGGGCGCAAAGCCTGGCCGCGTATAGGGACTTGCGCGGCTTTGAGCAGTTTCAGCAGCAGAAATGGAACTATTTTATCCACGACTATGGCGTGCCTGACTCCGGCGATTATCCGTCGCTGCTGAGCGATCAACTCGCGTGGCTGCGCGAGGCGGGCTTTCGCGTGGTGGATGGTTTCTGGCTGCGCGCCGGGCACGCGGTTTTTGGCGGATATAAATAAACGCTCTGGCCTGTAAGGCTTGAGAGCGCATCATTGCTCAAGCGAGGCTAACACATAGAGGGTGAAAAAATCAGATGGTTTCTTTTGAACAAGTTCTGCGAGCGCGCGAGGTGATTGCCGGGCAGATTCGGCAGACGCCCATGTTTTCAGCTACGACGCTGGGGCAGATGGCGCCTACGCCGGTCTCGCTCTTTTTGAAGGCGGAAATCTTCCAGAAGACGGGTTCGTTTAAGCCACGCGGCGTTCTCTATCGACTTTCGATGCTGACGCCAGAAGAGAAACGGCGTGGCCTGGTTGCTGCTTCGGCGGGCAATCACGGCCAGAGCCTGGCCTGGGGCGCGTCGTCGCTGGGTATCGCCTCTACGATTGTTATGCCCGAACACGCCAGCCGCAGCAAGGTTGCAGCGGCGCGGGGCTACGGCGCGACGGTGATCCTACACGGCAGCAGCAGCCTGGAGGCGCACCGCCAGGCGCGGGCGCTGGCAGAGGAGCGCGGCCTGACGTTGATTCATCCCTATGTGGATGAAGGCGTGATTGCCGGGCACGCGACGCTGGGCCTGGACATCATTGATGATCTGCCAGATGCTGATGTGGTCGTCTTGCAGATAGGCGGCGGCGCGCTCTGCGGGGGCAGCGCGCTGGCAATCAAATCTCGTAAGCCCAAGACGCGCGTGATCGGCGTAGAGCCGGTGGGTGCGGCGCGGCTGACGGCGGCGCTGGCTGCCGGGCATCCGGTGACGCTGGAGAGCGTGAAGACGCGCATCGATGGGCTGGGCGCGGGTTATACTGGCGAGGTGAATCTGGCCCTGTTCCAACGTTATGTCGACGCGGTGGTGCAGATCGAGGATGAGGCGGTAGATCGGGCGATAGCGCTGCTGGCCGAACGCTGCAAACTGGTCGCCGAGCCAGCGGGCGCGGCAGCGGTGGCGGCGCTGCTCGTGGGCAAGGTTCCGGTGAAAGTGGGCGAGAAGGTTGTAGCCGTCCTCAGTGGTGGTAATATTGATCCAGCGCGGCTGGCTGGTATTCTCGGCGCTGCTAGCGCGTGACGGGCAAAGCGCCTGGTATGATTCAGATGAGGAGGCATAGCCGGAAATGGACCCAAAGCAGATGGTGGCGCAGGGATATGACCAGATTGCCGAGAAACACCACTGGTGGGCTGGCCACACGCGCGCGGAGGAGCGCCAGCAGTACACCACGTTCATCGTAGAGCAGGTGCCAGGCGGAGCCAGCGTTCTCGAACTGGGGTGCGGCGTTGGTTTGCCAACGACACACACCCTGGCCCAGCACTTTCAGGTGACAGGAGTAGATATTTCTGCCAGACATATCATGCTGGCCCGGCAAAATGTTCCCAATGCCACCTTTCTGCACGCTGATATGACCGCGCTCGCTTTTCCGCCCGCAAGTTTCGACGCGGTTGTCGCCTTCTATTCATTGATCCACGTTCCACGCGACGAACAGCCTGGACTCTTGCGCGACATTGCAGGCTGGCTGAAGCCTGGTGGGCTGCTCGTTGCCACGATGGGGGCGTCGGATGTTGCGGAAGATATTCAGCCCGATTGGATGGGCGCTCCCATGTATTGGAGCCACTTCGATAGTCCAACTAATCAGCGACTTGTTCAAGAGGCGGGTTTGCAGATCGTCAGGGCAACTGAAGAGACAGCACCAGAGGATGGTGTTCCCATCACTTTTCTTTGGGTGGTAGCCCAGAAGCCTCAAGAGAGCCAGTAGAGCTTCGCCGTTGTACCAAGGAGGTCTATAGATGCTTGATATGCCGCCAGATGTAACAATACGGCAGGCTGCGCTCGCTGATGTGCCAGCGATTGCCGAAGTCCATGTGCGCTCCTGGCAATGGGCGTATCGGGGTCAGCTTCCAGACGATGTTCTTGATCGCCTGTCAGATACGCTTGCTCGTCGCATCGAGCGCTTTAAGGTGGAATTGGCGAATCTTCCGCCTGATGATCGCTGGTGGGTTGCCGAGCAGGCCGGGCAGATTGTAGGCTTTGCTATCACCCAGCCGAGCCGCGATGCCGATGCGCCCCCCATGACAGGTGAGGTAGCGCTGATTTATCTGCTGTCGGAGGCGGCAGGCAAAGGGATTGGTCGCGCGCTTTTCGCGCATGCTGTTGACGACCTGCGCGAACGTGGATACCATCAGGCAACACTCTGGGTGCTGGAAAGCAACCAGCGCGCTCGAAGATTTTATGAAGCGGCTGGTTGGGTTCCTGATGGCGCTGACAAGACCGAGGAACTCTCTGGCGCGCTCATGCACGAAGTGCGCTATCATATAGCCTTATGATGGGCTAGTATTCATAGTATTGATGCAAGCAAAGGAGCAAAAACATGATTCTGCTGGATGGCAAAGTGGCGATTCTCACAGGTTCTGGTCGCGGCATTGGCGCGGCGGCAGCAAGACTTTTTGCATCGGAGGGCGCGTCGGTGGTCGTCTGCGATCTGGATGCCGCGCCTGCGGAAGAGACGGCCAATGCAATCAAGGCAGCGGGCGGCAAAGCGATTGCTGTGCCCGGCGACATGACTGACCCAACCTTCCCGGAACAGTTGGTAGCAAAGACGCTGGATACTTTTGGCGGCCTGGATGTCATTGTGAATAACGCTGGCTACACTTGGGACGCCGTGATTCATAAAATGACCGATAAGCAGTGGCAGGCCATGCTGGATATTCATGTCACCGCGCCCTTCCGGCTGATTCGCGCCGCCGCGCCGTTCATCCGCGAGACGGCCAAAAAGGAGGCTGAGCAGCAGGGCCGCGCCAATGCGCGCAAGATTATCAACGTGAGTTCCGTCTCCGGCACCCAGGGCAACGCGGGCCAGGCCAACTACTCGACGGCTAAAGCAGGTGTGACCGGCCTGACGAAGACGCTGGCGAAGGAGTGGGGACAGTTCAACGTTCAGGTGAACTGTGTAGCCTATGGCTGGATTGAAACGCGGCTGACACAGGCCAAAGAAGGCGCCGAAAAGATTGAGCGCGCGGGCGAGGAGATTTCTATTGGCGTGCCCGGTCAGATGCTCCAGATGATGCGCATGATGGTCCCGCTGGGCCGCCCAGGCACGCCAGAGGAGGCCGCCGGGCCGATGCTCTTCTTTGCCTCGCCGCTTTCCAACTATGTCTCCGGCATCGTGCTGGAGGTGCATGGCGGGCGAGCGATGTAATAAGACGGAAGAACGGGAGAAACGATTATGCCAATGAGTGTGTGCCCGGCGGCGATAGTGGCTGCGCCGCTTGAAGAGGTCTGGGCGCTGCTGGTGCAGCCGGAGACATATGATTTGTGGTGGGATGCCCATACCGAGCGGATTGTGCCAGAGGGGCCAGCCACGCCTGGGCAGGTGGTGTATGCCTGGGCCTCAGGGCTTGGCAAACGTTGGGAGGTCCAGGCGAAGATCGAAGAGATCGATACCAGAAAGCATCAGATTGCCTTCACGACCACACTGCCGCTTGGCGTCCAGGCCCATAATCGTCTCAACTGTGCAGCGCTGGATGAGCGCTCGTGTCGGCTGCAATTTGGCTGAGATTTCACCTTCCCTCCTGGATGGCGGGGTTGGCTTCTGGAACACCTTGGTAGACGGCAGTTTCATCGCGGCGTCGAAGACTCCCTCCACCGGCTGAAGGGCGCTGCGGAGGCATTACATGCGAAGAAAGAAGCAGGGCGCTAAACTGGTTTGTGGGCGGAGGCTATAAACGAAGCCGAAAGTCTGGAAGAGGGCATTTATTCAGAGCGATAGGTCGCCCCGACAGGGGTGAATCCCCCAAGAGCGCCTTCTGCCAGTCTTTTCCGAGCCTCAAAGACTCTGCTTGTACTACTAGGCTTCTCTAGTTACATTTATGCTGATCGCTCGTTAGAAGGAGTGAAAGGTGCAGAGAAAGGGAGAAGCTATGACTGCCGAAGAAAAGCTCGCTCGCCATCGATTGAGTGTGCTGGA
>Ga0209062_1000813_pt1 | contig 73105 bp, 66 predicted proteins | sample Coa_R2_2_FD_187158 | JGI IMG/M metagenome (GOLD analysis project Ga0209062, IMG submission 187158) | Surface soil microbial communities from Centralia Pennsylvania, which are recovering from an underground coalmine fire - Coalmine... | ecosystem: Environmental > Terrestrial > Soil > Unclassified... | reverse complement strand
CACCGGCGCCGTAGCCTCCCCAGCGATGCGCGTAGAACAGCGACCACCAGAACAGCAGCGCCGACCCAAGAAAGCAGATATGTTGGCAGGCGTGGACCCACTCGCTGGATAACGTTGCCTGGAACAGCGCGGGCGCGTGCCAGATCCACAGCACGGCGGCATGCTGCCACCATGCCGTTAGCGGGTTGGTGAGAGCATGCCAGAGCTTCTGGACGGTGGGACGTTTGCTCCAACGGCCCAAAGCACGCCGCCAGGAGAATGGCACGCCCCACAGGAACGGGACCAGCGGACGTGAATAAGCAAGCAGCGGCGCGGCGATCAGCATCAGCAGTTCGTGCTGGGTCATATGCGCCGAGAACAGTACCTGGCCAAGAGAATGCAACGGCGAAATCAACGATGCGGCCAGGACCGTCCAGCCCGCCCAAAATGCCGCGCGTTTCCAAATGCTGCTGCGGTGCGATGCGCGATCTCCTTTGAGGTACAGCAGCGCCGTGAGGGCCAGGGGAACCACGACCCAGGGCTCGAAGCTCCACGCGCGCCAGAGGTCGTGCGCCTGGAAAGGTTCGCCCGTATGCGCGAACGCCGGCATCGGACCGAGTGCAACCAGAATCGCGCTTTTGCGCCGCATCACTGGTTCCGCGCGATGACGCTGGGAAGGGTCTGCGCCAGGATCACGATAAACGAAAAAGCGTTGATGAGCGCGCCGCCAAGTGACAGCGCGCGCCGGCCGGGCGTCGCTTCCACCGGCTGGTCGTGTTTCCATCGCCGCCATTGCCGCCAGCCGAAGTAGCCGACCCCTGCCGCGATCGCGAGGCTCACAACTGAAATGACGATCAGGACGAACCGTGCGTCCGGCGCAAGCGGCGCCAGAGCGAAGTTTGCCTCCAGGCTAACGAACCAGATGAGGGGTCCGGCGAGTACACGCAGCCACAGCGCAGCATCCAGGCTCATTACGGCGCTCCGAGAACGTGGGGTCCCCAGTAAATGACGGCGTACAACGGCACCCAGATCGCGACCAGGAAATACCATACGACGCTGTCGACGTGAACGCCCAGGCGCTGCTGTTCGCCATAGCGTCCCCGCGCGAGAATGACGATCAGCACCGCGGTCATGAGCAGGTCGCCCGAGATATCGATGGTATGCAGGTACAGGATGGCCCAGAAGATGGAGCCATGCAGATCGCTCGACCAGCTGAAGTTCAATGTGACCCATTCGTACGCGCGCATTCCCAGGAAAACGAGCGCGAAAGCCAGATTGACCAAGAGGCCGATGAGCATCCATTTACGATCGTCTCGCTTGGCGCCTTCGCTGGCCCAGTAAGATCCAAGCACGCTGAGCGCAAGAGGGATCCAGGCCAGCGTGGGAATCAAGGTATGCGGCAGTTGCACACCCGGTGGAGGCCAGACGCTGAAGCCGAGCCGGTAATAAAAATACATCGCAAGGAGGATGCTGAACATCGTCCCTTCGATAACGCACAGCAAGGTCTGCCCGAGCCACAACGGCGATTTGTTGGAGATTTCAAACGCCGGGAGGTCCGCCACGTTGAGTGTGCGAGCCTCGCTCATGGTTGAACCTCGAAGGGCCTGCGCGGCCAAAACCACCCGATAAACGCGATTGTCCCGAGCGCAGCAGCAACGTAGTACCAGGAAAATTGAACGATTGAGCCAGCGAGTCCGATCGTGACGCCAATCGCGGCCAGGAACGGCCAGATCGAGGGGCCGGCGAACACAAAGCGCCGGTGCGGCTGCGCGTCTACCAGAGTGGTCACGAGGCCTTCACGCCGGTCGTTGCGCAGGCCGACCACGGTGACGCGATCCTGCGCGGGAGTCCACATCGGCGTACGAGATGAGACGACGGGAAGCCGGACGAAGTTGAAGTTCTCCGGTGGCGAAGCGGTGGCCCACTCGAGAGTTGAGGCGTCCCAGGGGTCGGGCCCGGCGACTCGCCCCCGCTTGCGGCTCCTGATGACGTTCACCATGAAAACGATCCCGCCGAGCGCGATCGTGCAGGCGCCGATGGTCGCGAGCATGTTGGCCGGCTCCCAGCCCATTTCAGCCGAATAAGTATAAATCCGCCGCGGCATCCCCTTCAGGCCGAGAAGGTGCATCGGGAAGAACGTCAGGTTGAATCCGACGAACAGGATCCAGAAGGAGATCTTGCCCAGGCGCTCGCCGATCAGGCGGCCGGTGAATTTTGGGAACCAATAGTGGAATGCGCCGAACAGCGGAAATAAAGCGCCGCCGATCAGCACGTAGTGGAAGTGCGCCACAACGAAGAACGTATCGTGCACTTGCAGATCCAGGGGAACCGACGCGAGCATGACGCCGGTGAGGCCGCCGATCACGAAAATGAAAAGGAAGCCGAAGATGAAGTGCATTGCGGCGGTGAGTTGCAGGCGCCCGGTCCATATGGTCGCGATCCAGCAGAAGATCTGCGTGCCGGTGGTGATGGCGATCATCATGCTGGCTGCGGTGAAGTAGTCTTCGCCGATCTGCGGCAGGCCGGTAGCGAACATATGATGCACCCACAGGCCGAAAGCGACGAAGCCGGTTCCCACCAGCGACAGCACGATGGCCGGGTAGCCAAAGATGCGCCGCCGCGTATGCGTTTCCAGGATCGAAGAAAGCATTCCGAGCGCCGGCAGGAAGATGATGTAGACCTCGGGATGCCCGAAAAACCAGAACACGTGTTGGTACATCAGTGGGTCGCCGCCTTCAGCGGGATTGACGAAATGCGTCGCGATGGTGCGGTCGTTCAGCAGCATGACCGTGCTCGCGATCATCACCGCCGGCATGGCGAATATGACCATGAATGACTGAACCAGCATCGACCAGCAGAAGATCGGGATGCGATTGAGCGTCATGTTGGGCGCGCGCAAGCGCAGGATGGTGACAATCAGCTCGACGGCTACGCACATCGCCGAAATTTCCGTGAACGTGATCATCTGGGCCCACAGGTCGACGCCCTTGGTCGCCGAATATTGGGGGCCGGATAGCGGCGGGTAAGCGAACCAGCCTGCATCGGGAAGCGTGCCGACGAACATTCCCGCGTACAACAGCAATCCGCCGAACAGGTACATCCAGTAGCCGAATGCGTTCAGGCGAGGAAAAGCGACATTGCGCGTGCCGATCATCATCGGCACGAGATATACGCCCATGCCCTCCATGACGGGCACGGCGAACAGGAACATCATGGTAGTGCCATGCGTCGTGAAGATCTCGTTATAAAGATGCGGGCCGAGGAGCGTGTTGTCGTGCACGGCCAACTGGAGCCGCATCATGATCGCTTCAATGCCGCCGATCAGCAGAAAGACAAATGCCGTGACGATGTAGCGCATGCCGATGGCCTGATGCGTGGCGAAGGAGAACCATCCCACAATTCCGCTGGGATGTTGCCAGGCTCGGCGCAGCGCTTCGCGCTCTTCCAGTTCCGGCGCGGTGAGCGGCGGCGATTGGGCGGGCGTCATTGGAGACTCTCCAGGTAATCGACTAAAGGCTGCACTTCCTCGGAACGCAGAGGCAGAGTGGCCATGTGGTTGCCGGGCTTCACCGCTTGCGGATCGCCGATCCAGCCGGCGAGATTTCCTTTCGTGTTCGGCAAAGTTCCCGCCGCGATGGTGAAACGGCTGGCGAGGTGGCTGAGATCGGGCGCGACCTGTCCGGCCGCGGTGGTTCCGCTAATGGTGTGGCAGAGCACGCAGGCGTGATTTAGGAATATCTGCTGGCCTTGCACCTGGTCCGGTGTCGACGGCGGCACGGCAGTTTTCAACTGGTTGTTCATCCAGGATTCGAACTTGTCTTCGGGTTCCGCGACCACCCACAACGCCATATGCGCGTGCTGTAGTCCGCAGAATTCGGCGCATTGTCCACGAAATCGACCGGCTTGGTTGGCTTCGATCCATTGCGTGGTCACGCGCGATGGAATCAAATCGGTTTTCCCTTGGAGGCCGGGCACCCAAAAGCTATGGATCACGTCGTTGGATGTTTCGCGGATCAGGACGGGGCGTCCGACCGGAATGTGAATCTCATTCGCCGTGACCACGATGCGACTGGCGTCGTCGTTGAGGTAGCGCACGTACCACCACCATTGATTACCGGTCACTTCCACCACCATGCCGTTGGCGCGCGATTGCGGTTGAGAGACGGCGTGGCCCGTTACGATGCTGGCCACGAGCAGCCCGAACAGAATCAGGACCGTTACCCCGCTGGCGGCGCCCACGCGCTTGGCAAGCGTCCATTCGGTTGCCGCGGGCGGGCGATGGGTCTGTTCCAGCAGTTGCGAGTCAACTCCACGGTTGCGGCGGAAGAGCGGAACCAGCCAGGCCCCGAATACGAGAAGAAAAATGATCCCGAGTAAAACGGAGAAGAACCACCAAAGGTTTGCAGTGCCTTGTGCATGCGACCCACCCGGATCGAGGGCGGATTGCTGCGGCCCGGCGCATGCGCTGAGCAGCAACGGCAGGCACCAAGCCGCGCGCTTCATTTCGTTACTCCTTTGACCTCGTTCTGAATGGTGCCTGGCCGTGTTTCGAGTGTATCGGCGCGCGCCGGCGTCGCGGTTCTCGGCTCCAGATTGTTCAGCGAGCGCACATAGGCGACGATCTGCCAGATTTGATATTCGGGGATCCGGCCACCCCAGGCGGGCATGCCGTTCGGCCGGCCCTTGATGATCGTGTCGAACAGATTCGCCGGCTCGCCTCCGTATGTCCAGACCTGCTTGATTAACGGCGGACCGATTCCGCCGCCGCCGTTGGCGTGGCAGCCGGAGCAGTTGTACCAATTGAACAGCCGCTGGCCTTCGGAGATCGCGTAGGCATTTCCTTCCACCGGATTCGTCACCACAGGTTGCGATTGCGAGCCGCCCGGTTGGATTTCGCTCTCGCGCGCAGCGCCGCTAAAGACGGCCAAGCGAGCTGGAGAAGGGCGCACGTCGACGCGCTGCTCTTTGCAGGAGGTTAGCGCGAGAAGGCCGGCTAAGGCTGCAAGGATGCGCATGGAGTCTTTTCCTCCGGCTCGAGCGGCACACTGTATTCGGCGAGCAGGGCTCGAATCGCTGGGCATTCGCGCTCCAAGACCTGATCGATCTGCGCCCGCAGAGACGGTTTGTTCTTACTCACGGCCGCGGTAATGTCGAAGGCGAACGGAATTCCCGCGAACGCGGCAGGGCGGACGGAAGTTATTTCCAGCGGCGATTTGGCGCGTTTGGCAAAGTAGCCTGCCACGGGTCCCCACACGATGGCCACATCGACCGCACCGGTATCGACCGCGTCGACGATCCGCGCGGCGGGATTGGGTTCACCTTCGGGGCCGAACAGGCTGAAACCGGCCAGGTTGGCGGATAACCCGCGGCGTGCCAGGACGAGCGCGGGCGGCGCGTAATCGTCGCCCACAATCTGCGCACCGATGCGGAGACTAGAAAAACGCTCGTCGAAGAGCGACGAGATGGATCCGACGCGATCGCGGCGCGAGATGAAAACATAGCTGGAGCGATAGTACGGCTTTGTGGTCAGCGCCGATGGCAGGCCGGAAGGCGCGCCGAACCAAACATCGCAGTTCCCTGCATCGAGAAACTGCGCGACCGACGCTTTCCGTTCGGGCCACCACACGAACTCGAGCGTGGCGTCGAGGCCGTTCGCCACAATTTCGGCCACGCGATTATCCAGACCTTCGCGCGCCTGGTTCGAAAATGGGAGGTTCTGCGGGTCGGCGCACACCCGCAGCACAGCACACGTTCCGGCGCAGGCGAGCACCAGCAATCCGCTAAGGCAGCGAAAAAACATACAGGGTGCCGCCTTTCGTGGTGTACTTGGGCAAATCGGCCATCGCGTTCAAAAATCCAACCGCCCCGGTGCCATCCTGCGCATTGAGGCCGCCGGCGACGATTGCGCCGGACCATCCGCCGACGCCGGCCAGCACCGCCACGTATTCTTTACCGTCCGGGCCTTCGTAGACGACCGGCTGGCTGATGATTCCCGAACCGGTCTTGAACTGCCAGAGAAGCGATCCATTGCGCGCGTTTAAGGCTTTGAACCAGCCGTCCATGGTGCCGTAAAAGACCACGTCGCCCGCAGTCACTACGGTGCCGCTCCAGGCGGGGAACATTTCCTTGACCGTCCAGACCGTTTTCGCGTGCACCGGATCCCAGGCCGAAAATTCCCCGCGGTTGCCGCCCGGGCCCGCGTACATGCGGACGTTCGCTCCGACATAGGGCGTGCCGGCGATGTAGTTGGCCTGGGTGCCCTGATATTCCATGCACAGGTTGTTGTGCGGGAGATAAATGAAACCGGTCTTGGGCGAGTAGGCCGACGGCTGCCAGTCCTTGCCGCCGGGCGCCGCGGGGCAGATATCGCGAACTGTTTTAAAACCGGTTGTCTTCGAAGGATTGATTGTGAGGTGGCCGGTTTTCAAATCGACCGACTCGGTGGTATTGACGAACGCAAACGTCTCGGCCGAAAGCACCTCGCCCGTGGCGCGATCCATGATATACATGCGCCCGTTGCGGTCGGGATGAGCCAGCACTTTCCTAGTCTGCCCGTTGATGTTGAGGTCGAGCAGGATATTCTCGTTCACACCGTCGTAGTCGTGAACATCGTGCGGGTTCATCTGGTAAGCCCAGATGGCCTCGCCCGTTTCAGGCCGCCGCGCGAACAGAGTGGACGTCCACTTGTTGTCGCCGGGGCGCTGATCGGCATTCCACGGACCGGGATTGGCCGTGCCGTAATAAATCAGATCCAGATCTGGATCGTAAGAGATCCAGCTCCAGGCCGACCCGCCACCGATTTTCCACTGTTCGCCCTGCCAGGTCTTCTGACCTAGATCTTTTCCCTGGTCCGCTTTGTAAAACGGCTTGAAGTTCGCGCCGATCAGAACATCCTTGTCTGGGCCCGTTGTATACGCTCGCCAGACGATTTTCCCGGTATCGGCGTCCAAGCCGCAGAGCCAGCCGCGCACGCCGAATTCCCCGCCGCTGTTTCCCACGATGACCTTGCCCTTGGCGACAATGGGCGCCATCGTCATGGATTCGCCCTGATTGATATCGCCCAGCTTGGTTTTCCACACTTGCTTGCCGGTTGCAGCGTCCACGGCGACGGTGTTGTTGTCCAGCGTGTTGTAGTAGATCCTTCCGTTGTAATAAGCGGCGCCGCGATTTACGACATCGCAGCAAGCGACGCCTTGCGCGCTGGCCGAAGGTTGAGGATCGTAGGTCCACTTGACGGGTGCTCCCGGCTGCGTCAGGTCCAGCGCGTACAGCAGATTCGGCCACGGCGTGACGATGTACATGGTGTTGTTCACCACCAGCGGTGCGGCCTCATGGCCGCGAGTCAGGCCTGTCGAGAACGTCCATGCTAAGCGCAGCTTCGCTACATTACCGGTATTGACCTGATCCAGGGAGCTGTAGCGCGTGCTCGCGTAGTTTTTCGCGGGCATTGTCCACTGGCCGTCGTCGGGTGGATTCTGGACTTGAGGAAAAGCAATAGCGGCAAGAAAAAATGGGACGAAGATTCGAAACAGTTGCGCCAGACCTTCCAGCGGGAAGATTTGCAACATAATTGCAAAAGGCCCCCACGCTGTAGATAGGGCCTGGCGCGAATTAGTTTCTAAACGCAGCTTTACTTAGCGAGCTGCCATACGTTTTGCCAAGCCGGCAGGTCGCGTCAGACCACGTTCCGGCGTCCGGCCAACAGGCTGATTACGAAGATCACGAGGAAAATGAAGAACAAGATCTTCGCAATGCTGGCTGCCCCCGCGGCGATCCCACCGAAGCCGAAAACGGCCGCGACGATGGCAATGACCAAGAACACCCACGCATACCAAAGCATGTATCGCACCTCCGCAGAGGATTTGAGCAAGAGCAGTGCCACTCAGCGTTAGATCGAGGTGAGGCGCAGAACGTATTCACTCATAAGGCGTACCGCACGCCCCGCCGCCGGTAGCTGCAAGAATGACGCTGCGGCACGATGTAATTTCAGCAGCCGCGGCCTGTGTCACCGGCACAAAAAGCCGGCGGCAATCTAGTGCTTCACCGAAAGGATTGCGCCAATCGGCGATGGCACGCCTCCGATCGTGGCTTGGACCGGCCAATCTCCGTCAGCGAGCGAGTCCGGCACTTGGATCGCAACTTGAAACAGACCGGCGTTGCCTGGCGCGAGCGCGGCGCCGTAAACGGCGGCCGGAACATTATTGATGATCACCATCGGCGGCGGCGTCGAGTAAGTTTGGTCTCCCGGCACCTGCACTCCCAGCGGCGCTGGAGGAGTGGTGGGCCCGAATCCGGTGCCCCAAAGTATGATCACTTCACCCGGCTTCGCGGCAACCGTTGGAGTTCCGGAAAACGTTCCGTTTTTGACGGCCCAACTGAAATCCTGCCGGGTAGCCACAGCCTGACTGCCGGGCCACGAAAAGAAAGCAGGGGCATACTGCAATACTTCGGCCGTGAACGGCGGGCTAGAAACGGAGCCATTCGTCACCACCACGGGTTGCGGTCCTGGCGAGACATCGGGTACCAAAAAATTGATCTGGTTGCTGCTGACATAGTAGATGTACGCTGGTTTTCCGCCCACGGTTATCGAAACTCCGTCCAGCGTTGCCGGAAGCCTGCCGGCGACAATTGCTTTATCCCAAGTATCGGCTGCGGCAGCCAGTCCGGTGCCTTTGATGGTCGCCCACGAGTTCGGCGAGATACCCGGCTGCAGGCTGGCGCCATTCAGCACCGCACAAACGTAAGGTCCTCCCGGCGCAGCGAGGCCAGTGATCTTAACCACGAGATTGTGACCAGAATCGGCAGCGTAAAGATTACCGCTGCAGTCAAGCGCCAATCCGATCGCGCCCACGCTGGTATTTGCGGCAGGCCCGCCACTAATAACCGGGCCGGGGTGGGCGCCCGCGATGGACGTGATGATGCCGGCTGTATCCACCTTTCGAATACGGTTGTTGCTCGTGTCGCCGATGTACACGTTCCCGGTGCCATCCACGGTTACGCCTTGCGGCCCCTGCAGTGTCGCACTCGTGGCCAATCCACCATCTCCGGTTGCACCCGGTGCTCCCGTCCCCGCAAACGTGGTTATGATTCCGCCGGCGGTTACCTTCCGAACGCGATTGCCCTCCGTAATATAGATATTTCCAACGCTGTCTACACCCACAGCCGTTGGAGTACTAATCTGCGCTGAGGTCGCTAATCCGCCATCACCGCTTTCGCTGGGCAGGCCATTCCCGGCTACCGTCGTAATTGTTCCGTCCGGCTTCACCATCCGGATTCGTTTATTGGCCGTGTCAGCGATGTAGAGATTTCCCACGCTGTCCGTCGCCAGCCCAAACGGGTTGTAAATCTGAGCCCGCGATGCCGGGCCGCCATCGCCTGAATACCCGGGTGTGCCGGTCCCGGCGATAGTGGTGATAATGCCGGCCGGATCCACTCGCCGCACGCGATTGTCAATTCGCTCCGCGAAGTAGATATTGCCCGCGGCATCCACTGCAAGGCCCCAAGGCAGGTGGATGGCGGCGTTGGTGGCCAGCCCGCCGTCTCCGGATGAAGCGGCTGTTCCGTTCCCGGCAACCGTGGTGATAATACCGTTCGTGTCTACTTTGCGGATGCGGTTGTCCTGGTAGTCGGCAATGTATAGATTTCCGAGAGAATCAAAAGCTACCGCCGTGGGTTCTGCGAGAGTGCTGTTTAATGCTGGCCCGCCGTCGCCAAGTTGCGACGGATCCTTGCCCGCAACAATAGTTATCGTCTGCGCCTCGCAAAGCGGCGCGGCCAGCATGCCGGCCAAGAGCGCGATTATTAAACGTGTAGGATGGGTCTGCATTGGTGACTTTCTCGCATCGATCCCGGCTGGTATTTCTACGCCCCAATCAGTAATGGCTGCGGGATCCCATTACTTTCAAAAATCCGGCACAACCATAAGTACGCGACGCAGCGGCGCTCGCGTCCAAGGAATTGCCCTTGGAGGTCTCGACGCCCGGCATCGTGGCGAGCTTGCCAGCGGGTATTGAGTCTCGCCCTCGAATGGTAACCTCGATGAAGCCATGTCCAACTCCACACTCCATCCCGACCTCCACGGCCGTGTCGCCATCGTGACGGGTGCCAGCCGCGGTATCGGCAAGGCGCTCGCCATTCGCCTGGCCCAGGAAGGCGCGGATGTTGCCATTGCCGCCAAAAGCGAGCAGTCCACCGAAAAGCTGCCCGGCAGCATCTATGAAACGGCCGAAGAAATCCGCGCGCTCGGCCGCCGCGCGATCGCCATCCCGACCGACGTGCGGGACGAGAACGCTATCCGCAACATGATCGACCGGACCGTGGCCGAACTTGGGCGGATCGACATTCTGGTCAATAACGCCGGCGCCATCTGGACGCGGCCCATCCTGGAAACACCGCCCAAGCGCTTCGACCTGATGGTTGGAGTCAACGTCCGCGCCGCTTACATCGCCTGCTATTACGCGCTCCCGCACATGGTCAAACAGAAATGGGGACACATCCTCAACATGTGCCCGCGGCTCTCGGTGAAACCGTCGCCCGGCAAGGTCGCCTATATGATCTCCAAGCTCGGCATGGCACGCCTGGCAATCGGGCTGGCCGCCGAGCACCAAAAGGACAACGTTGCGGCCAACACGCTCTGGCCGCGCACCATCATCGAGAGCCAGGCCTCCATCAATCTCGGCATGGCCGACCGCTCGCAATGGCGCACGCCGGAAATCGTCTGCGATGCCTCCCTCGCCATCTTTGCGCAAGAGCCTTGCTCCTCCACCGGCCGCGAGTGGATCGACGAGGATTGTCTCACGGAACTGGCGGGCGTTACCGGCTTCGATCATTACTGGTGCGAGGGCAAGCCCCCCGCCAATCCGATCACCATCGACGCGTGGTAAGCTCCGCAGCCGATCCTGAAACGCGTAGCGCGCGGTCCTGGCGACGAACGCATTCATGATACTGTAATCCAAACTGCGATAAGCTTAGGGATTAATCTGCGGTGCGCTAGGGGAACATCATGGACGAGCTGAAAATCGAGACGGTCCGCGGCGCTTCAGGAGCCAGCATTCTAAGGCTCGCAGGCCCGCTTACCATCCAGACGCTGTTCGAATTTCAGGACCTCGCACGCCGGGAATCCGGCCCCGCAATGGTGCTGGATTTATCGGGCGTTCTGTACATGGACTCGGCTGGTCTGGGCGCAATTCTGGGCGTGCTCGCTTCCTGCCAGCGGCATGGCCGCGGCTTCGGAGTCACGGGTATCACCGAACGCATCCGGACGTTGTTCACCGTTGCCCATGTGGACGGAATGATTCCTCTCTTCGACAGCGTGGAAATTGCGGAGTCGCGGCTGAAGCAATCAGCCTCGGCCTGACGCTTACTCGCCTCTTCTCCGCGCATACTACCCTCGTCATTTGGTATGATGGCGGCGTTTTCCTGAGGTGAAGTAACCATGGGTACCTGGAGCATCAGATTCTGTATCTTCTTTATAGGCGCGGCCGCTCTGTTGGCGCAGCACGAATCCAATCCGTTCGATGCGCAGATCGGCGCGCGGATTTACCTCAACAATTGCGTGTATTGTCACGGTCCTGACGGCGATCAGGTCCCCGGCATCAAGCTGGGTTCCGGCAAGTTCAAACACGCCACCACCGACGCCGAAATCACCGACATTATTCGCAAAGGGATTCCCGGCACCGGCATGCCGGCCCAGACCAATATGCCGCCGCAGCAGGTGCGATACGTGGTCGCCTACCTCAGATCTCTCGCCGCCGAACCGCCCAGCGATCTGCCGCCCGGCGATGCCTCGCGAGGCAAGGCCATTTTCGAGGGAAAAGGCGGATGTCTCAATTGTCATCGCGTCAGAGAGAGCGGCGCGTGGGTAGGTCCGGACCTAAGCGACATCGGTTCTGTGCGGCGCGTCGCGGAAATGGAGAAGACGCTGCTCGATCCCGCAGGCACGCTCCTTCCGCAGAACCGTTCTTTCCGTGCTGTCACTCGGGATGGGAACGCGGTCACCGGAAGAATTCTCAACCAGGACACGTTCACCTTGCAGCTCATCGATGCGCGCGGCCGTCTGCTTTCATTGCAGAAGTCGGATTTACGCGAGGTCAAGTCGGTGGACTCGCCTATGCCTTCGTATAAGGACAAACTCAGCCGGCCGGAACTGGCCGACTTGATCGCGTACATGGTCACCCTGAAAGGCGCCCGTTGAAAGGACATCTCATGCACCGCATTAGTCTATTCGCTGTCTTAACCGCCGGGATGCTGCCCGCGCAGGTGACTTTCGATCGCCTTCTGGATGCGGCCAAAGAGCCGCAGAACTGGCTCAGCTATTCCGGCAATTTCAACAGCCAGCGCTACAGCGGGCTCACGCAGATCACGCCAGCGAACGTCAAAAATCTGGAGCTGCAGTGGATGTTCCAAGCCCACTCGCTGGAAAAATTCGAAGCCACGCCGCTGGTGGTGGACGGCATCATGTACACGGTGCAGGCGCCCAATGACGTGGTCGCGTTGGATGCCGTTACCGGCCGGATTTTCTGGATGTACTCTTATAGCCCGGATAAGGACGCGCGGCCCTGTTGCGGGCGCGTGAACCGCGGCTTGGCGGTGCTTGGCAACACATTGTTCATGGGAACGATCGATGCGCATCTGATCGCGCTCGATGCCAAAACCGGCAAGCCGCAGTGGAACACGCAAGTCGGCGATCCGGCTTCCGGATACGCCATCACGCACGCGCCTCTGGTGGTGAAAGATAAGGTGATCGTGGGCGTGGCCGGCGGCGAGTACGGCATTCGAGGCTACATCGCGGCCTTCAACGTCAAAACCGGCGATGAGGTCTGGCGCTTCTACACCATACCGGGGAAAGGCGAGCCCGGCAATGAAAGCTGGGCGGGCGATTCCTGGCAGCACGGCGGCGCCTCCATCTGGGTCACCGGCTCCTACGATCCCCAGCTCAACCTTACTTATTGGGGAGTCGGAAATCCCGGGCCGGATTGGAACGGCGATGCCCGCAAGGGCGACAACTTGTACAGCGATTGCGTCGTTGCTTTGGACGCGGACACCGGTAAGTTGAAATGGTATTACCAATTCTCGCCGCACGATGAGTTCGACTATGATTCCGTGCAGGTCCCGGTTCTGGTGGATGGCCAGTGGCAGGGCAAACCGCGCAAAATGATGATGTGGGCCAATCGCAACGGCCTGTTTTACGTGATCGATCGGAGTTCGGGCCAGTTCCTGCTGGGCAAACCGTTCGCCAAGGTTACCTGGATGAATGGGTTTGACGAGCGCGGGCGTCCCATGAAGGTTCCCGAGGCAGCGTCCAGCAAGCAAGGAACTCTGATCTTTCCTGGCAATCAGGGCGCAACGAATTGGTACAACCCTTCATACAGTCCGCGCACCGGACTGTTCTACATCCCGACGTGGGATAACTATTCGTCGTTCTTCGTGAAACAGGACCAGGATTACACCAAAGGGCAGACCTTCGGTGGTGGTGGGCCAAGGAACTTGACCGCGCCGATTACCACGGGCCCCTTCAACTACCGCAAGGAAGGCGAGCAATACGGCGCAATCCGTGCCATGGATCCGAACACAGGCGAAAAGAAATGGGAGTTCCGCATGGACGATGTGACCGATGCCGGCGTGCTCACAACCGCGTCGGACCTGCTGTTCAGCGGCGGACGCGAAGGATATTTCTTCGCGCTGGATGCTCGTAATGGTTCGCTGCTGTGGAAAACGGCTGTCGGTGGCCACGTCGCTTCGGGTCCGATGACCTATTCAGTCAACGGGCGCCAGTACGTCGCCGTCGCCGCCGGCAACTCGCTGTTCGCTTACGCGCTGCGGCCGTAGATCTCCGATCCAGAAAACGATCCGCGCAACCAGAAGCCATCGCAAGTGGCCAGAGCCAGAACTGTCGATGGGGTCTGACGTACGCCCCGAAACTTCCACCCACTCCGCACAAGGCGCGTGATGCTCTAGCCCACCTTCGCGATCTCGGGTATGGGAATCCTCCCCGCACTCCGGCGTACAACGTTGAAATAAGAGGCCTGCAACGTTACGTTACGTGTTGAAGCTTGTGCGAAAAGAGTGCTCAAAGTAAACTGGTCCCCGAGTTTCGCAATCGCGGATGGGAGCACTTGTAATGTCCATAGGCCCGAAGCAATGGAGCTGTTTTTTATTGCTTTTCGGGGCGCAGCTTGCAGCGCAAAAACCCAACTGGACCCAGCAGAGCCCTCATAGTTCTCCGGCCGGGAGAGGAACGGCGCTTCTGGCCTACGATTCCAAGCTCAGCCAGGTCGTCCTGTTCGCCGGAGCCACGGCCAACACCGCCGTCGCGAACGACACCTGGACTTGGGACGGCACCAACTGGATCCAACTCCATACGGCGCAATCGCCTCCGCCGCGCTCCAACTCCGCCATGATTGACGATTCTCAACACGGCCAGATGGTGATGTATGGCGGATGGGTGGCTGCCAATAGCACGTATCTGAACGACACCTGGATATTCGATGGCTCTAACTGGACCCAATTTCAGCAAAACAGCCCACCGGCACGCGGTTTCCATGCCATGGCGTACGATGCTAAGCACGGCCAGGTCATCGTGTTCGGTGGCAAGGATGTCAATGGCAACCCATCGAACGACACCTGGCTCTTCGATGGAACCAATTGGACTCTGGCGCACTCGCAGTTTAGCCCGGCGCCCCGATTCGGTCTCGCCATGGCTTACGATGCCGCGCATGGCCAGGTCGTCCTGTTTGGTGGAGCCAATAATTCGACGAATTTCGGTGACACCTGGACTTGGGATGGCACCAACTGGAAACAAAGCACGCCTCAGAACAGCCCTCCCGCCCAGTCATTCCACGAAATGGTCTACGATTCTGTGCACGATCAAGTGGTTCTTTTCGGTGGCGGAGCGTCAAACACCGACCAAACCGGCGTCTTCAACGACACCTGGCTTTGGGATGGTTCCAATTGGACGCAAGCGGCGCCCGCAAACAGTCCCACGGCGCGGAACCGATTCGGTATGGCATTCGACTCCGCGCATGCGCAAGCTGTCTTATTCGGTGGCAGGGATGCGGCTAACGATTTTTTGGGCGACACCTGGACCTGGAGCGGTGGCGCGGTTACCCCGCCTCCGCCGACACCCACCATTTCCTCGGTCGAGAGCGCCTCTGGATACGGCGGCTTCTCGGCAGTCGCGCCCGGATCCTGGGTCGAAATCTACGGTTCGAATCTGGCGCCGGTTACGCGCCAATGGGCTGGATCGGATTTTAACAACGGCAACGCTCCCACTTCGCTCGGCGGCGTCCAGGTCATGGTCGGCGGCCAAAACGCGTTCGTCGAGTACATCGCCACCAATCCGGGTCAAATCAACGTGCAACTGCCGTCGAATATTCCGGCCGGTGGCCCGCTGCCGATTACGGTCATGAACGGCACTGCAACGAGCAACGCCGTTAATGTTACGGTCCATACCGTTGAACCGGGTTTGCTCGCGCCATCTTCGTTTGTGATCGGAGGCAAGCAGTATGTGGTCGCTGTGCTTCCCGACGGGGCGACGTACATTCTTCCGCAGGGAGCCATCTCGGGTGTGGCATCGCGTCCGGCCAAACCCGGCGACACGATCACGCTTTACGGGATTGGATTCGGCGCGGTGACGCCGGCCATTCCCGCGGGTCAAATTGTTACCCAACAAAATCAGCTGGTGCAACCGTTGCAGATTATGTTCGGCCAGACGCCGGCGCAGGTGACCTACGATGGTCTGGTGCCGAATTTCGTGGGGCTCTATCAAATTAATGTGGTGGTGCCTCAGGTTCCGGATAATCTTCTGACACCGCTGACATTCAATTTAGGGGGCATCGCGGGGACGCAAACCCTGTACATCGCGGTACAGCAGGGCTCCTAGCGCTCGTACTGCGGAATTGATGGCCAGCCCTATCTTCCATTGTTTCGATCCGCATTGAGGGCGCCGACAAAACGCAACGAATCAGAGCCGTAGCGCCGGCTACGGCTCCGCCCCAAGTCGTTTCTTTCTTAAACCGAAACCAAGTGAGCGAGGCCTTGCATCCCATTCAAACTTGCCGCAGCCCGGCCGTATGCCACACACTGAATGCTGCCGGCACCGCGTTCCCGAATGCCATGAAGAAGCTAATACTGTTGTTTTCCACAATTCTCGCTGTAAACGGGTGGGCTCAAAGCCTCTCGATCACCGACGTGACCACCACTGGGCCTCGCGACCACAATTTTGCTCCCGGTACGAACATCTATGTTCTCGGTTCTTTCCCACATCCGGCCGCTGGGCGTGACTTCTCGATCACTGTGGGAGGCCAAACTGGTGGTATCAATGTCGCCGCCACTGCGGCCTTATTGATTGCCACGATTCCCATCGGAACTCCGGCGGGTCAAACCACCTTAACAGTGAGTTGGCAGGGACGAACCTCGAACGCGTTTCCCATAACTATTTCGGCCATGGCGCCCGAAATCGAGGGTGCCGGAGTGGTTGTCAGTGCGGCGCCGCTGCCCGAGTACGAGCCTTACTATCCGTTCTCGGACGCCAGCACGAGCCAAAAGATCACGCCGTCTTCGCCTGCCGCGCAGGGAGAACCGCTGAGAGTGGATGTTTACGGCTTGGCGCAAAATACGCCGCCATCGGTAACCCCTACGGTGACCGTCGCAGGGATTACTGCCCAGCTTGCCGGGACACAGTCGCTTGCGCCGGGCCACGCGACCATCTTCTTTGTCGTTCCGAACAGCGCGCCGCTGGGCATTGATCCGGTGGTGGTGAATCTGGCGGGGGTCGACAGCAATACCGCCAGCTTACCGGTAGGATCGGCTCCTGCGATCGGCGCGGTGCTCAACGCCGCCAATTTTGCCTCCGCGGGAACGGTTGCGCCGGGATCCATAATTTCGATTTTCGGCGCCGGCTTCGGTAACAACGACAATCTGGCTGCGTTTCCATCGACGAACGTAAACGGCCTCAGCGTGCTGTTTGGAAGCACAGCCGCGCCGATCTTCGCTTCCGCTGCCAAGGAAGGCCAAATCAATGTGCTGGTGCCGACCGAACTGGACAGCGGGAATATTAGTCTCACGGTGCAGACTGCAAGCGGCACTTCGCAGCCGTTTTCCCTTAAAGTTGTACCGGCGGTCCCCGCCGCATTCTTCTACACCGATCCTCTGCTTACTTCGCGAAGAAACGCCGTCGCGGTGGTGGCGAACACGGCCTGGATTGTCCTGCCGCTCTCGATGGCCGCCAATCTGGGCTTGCCGACCAACTGCAGCGCGCTCGGTGCGGCGGCGCTGTGCGGCCAGCCGGCGCATCCCGGCGATTATCTTCAGATCTACGCCACGGGATTGGGAAAGGCCACTCCTAACGGCGATCCGGGGGGCGCCGTGCTTCCCAGCGGCCAGGTTGCGCCCGCCAGCGGCAGTCCTCTCTATGTCACCGTCGTGACTCCCGCCGTCACCATTGGCGGTCTACCCGCTACGGTGATCTTCAGCGGTGTCGCGCCAGGTTATGCAGGTCTCTATCAGGTGGATGTTCAGATCCCCAGCGGCGTCGCGCCGGGCGATGACGTGCCGCTCGCGATCTCATCATCCGCCGGCGCCACCGATACAACCACGATCGCGATCAGTGCTAAGCAATGACATAGCGCATCGGAATGAGCCGGCGCCTGCAATTCGTTCTCGCTTTCGTAGCTCTCGGGTTCGCCTGCGTGCCCCGCGTGCGCCCAATCCTTCGTTCAGGGCGTCGCTTAACGCTGCGGCTCTCGCAAGCGGGTACCAGGTTCCTTCCACGCCCGGCTATGCAGCCGGCAGATGCGTGACTGGGGATTTTAACGGCGACCATAAACTCGATATCGCGATCATTTGCGCGTACAGGCCGGAAATCGCGGTCCTGTTTGGAAACGGCGACGGTAGTTGGCGGCGACGGGCGGCGCAACCGCTTTCAACACTGCCGCCATCGCGATAATAGACTTGATGCCCTACACGACAATCGATGCGCGCCGTTGTTTGGTGCTGGAATCGCTGATTCTGGCGACCGCGTGCTTTTCTGCTAACGGCCAAAGCGCTTTCCAACCCTCTTTCAATAGTGCAACTCTTCCGACTGCATGCCCGGTTTCCGGCGGGTTTGGAGGTGGGCAGGTCGTGATCGGGGATTTCAATGGCGACCATAAACCAGATATAGCCGTCGTTTGTCAGTATGGCTCGCAAATTTCCGTGCTCTTTGGAAATGGCGACGGCAGCTTTAGACCCCCTGTCCTGAACGGGCCATTTCCCACCGCGCGAGGCCGCATACTCGCACTGGACGTAAACGGCGATGGCCGCACTGACCTTCTCCTAACGAGTTTTGGACAGCAAGTGCTTACCGGGGTGCCTACCTGCTTTGGGGGATCCGAAAGTGGGCATGGCAATGACCTGATTCCGTTGATCTCAAAAGGAGACGGGAATTTCAATCAGTTACCTTCGATTCCAACCGGCGGTTTCTACACGCTCTGGGGCGCTAGCGACCTCAACGGCGATGGGATTCCGGATTTACTATTTAATGACGATACGCAACTAGACGTTGGATTCATGCTGGGCGTCAAGGGCGGAACGTTCTCGCCGCTGACGTCGATTTCGACGACGCCCGGTCTATGTTCGAATTTGGGGACTGTAGCCGATTTCCAGAACAATCGTAAGCCCGACCTCATTGTCAATTCGGGAAATTTTGACGGATCTTCTCCGGCAGTATTTCGCTTTGCCAATAACGGCAACCTGTCCTTCGCGATGCCCGTCGCTTTGGTATCGAGCACCAACCAGAGTCTCGGTGCAAACATTCAAACCGCGGCGGCCGATTTCAACGGCGATGGCATATTGGATCTGGGTATAAGCACTGAATTCGCGAACGCCGCTCCTTTTTTCGTACTATTCGGAACCACCCCGGGTGCATTCAAGCAGGCGCCAGGATCGCTCAACCTTTTCCCGGCCTCGCAGTGGCTGACTTTGGACATCAATGGCGACGGCAAAGCCGACCTCGCTGAACTAGGCAGCGGCGGCCTCCATTTTTATTTATCGAACGGCGACGGAACGTTCCAGCACATTTTTTATGGTCCCGGCGTGGCGGACTTTGTAGCCGATTTCAACGGGGACGGCAAACCAGATCTGGGTGGCGTGGCCGGAAACTCGGTTGTGGTGATGATCAACACCACGGTTTTTGCTTCCGTCACCGGCGCGTTGAACGGCGCATCGTTCGCCAAAGGTCAGGCCGTGACGCCGGGATCGCTAGCCACCATCTTCGGTTCCGGCTTTACGGCTCCGAACGTAAACGGCAGCGCGAGTTCCATTCCCCTGCCGCTCACTCTGCAGAACGTCTCGGTGACGATGGGCGGCATACCCGCGCCGTTGTTGTTCGTCAACGCTACTCAGATCAACGTGCAGGTGCCTTGGGAACTGACCGGCAGCACGGCGGATATCGTAGTTACCGCAAATGGAACTGCTTTGCCGCGGTTTCACGCACCGATTGCGCCGGCTGGTCCAGGAATTTTCACCACACAATCTGGAACCGGACAAGCGATCGCGATTAACAATGCCGATGGATCGCTGGCCGGTCCATCCGGCTCGATCCCCGGTGTGGCCCTGCATCCGGCCAGCGCGGGAGACGTACTGCTGATCCTTTGCACCGGCCTGGGCGCAGTGTCGCCGAACGTGGCCGATGGCGCTGCTGCATCGGATGCAGTGCGCAACTCGCTCGTGACCCCTACCGTGCTGATCGGCGGCCAGCCTGCCCAGGTTCTGTTTTCCGGCCTGACATCCCAGTTTGTGGGGGTCAATCAAATCAACGTGGTGGTTCCGGACGGCGTAACTGGCACCGTGCCGCTGCAGATCAGCCTCGCCGGAATCACGACGTCGGATCAAGTGACGGTTGCAATCCAATGAAGGCATCCCTAAGCGCATGAGAACCACAGCCCGGACGATTCTTGTCTTGATGCTCGCCGGCACGGCCCACGCCCAAACTTCGTTTCAACTGTCGTTTCAAACCACTACACTCGCAACCGGCTGTCCAACATCGTCGAAGCCGGGTATCATAGCCGGGGATTTCAACGGCGACCGGAAAACGGATCTTGCTTTCTTGTGCGAACCTCAGCTAACGGTACTCCTCGGAAAAGGCGACGGCACGTTCAACGCTCCGGTGGTCGGATCCTCACCCGCCCATCTGACCGCCAATCCGAACCTCTTCCTGAATCAGTCGCCGATTCTGGCCGTTGATGTGAACGGCGACGGCCGTGACGATCTGGTCTTCACCGCCACCGGCGGGCCCGAGCTCCAAAACGTTCCCACCTGTTCCGGCAAACAAAGTGGATCTAGTAACACGCTCGTGACGCTGCCTTCGCGCGGCGACGGCACGTTTGGGCCTCCGAACCTGCTACCCACGAACGGTTTTTATGTGCTTTGGGGCGTGGCCGATCTCAATGGCGATGGGATTCCAGACCTGCTGTTCAATGACGACACGCAGCTTGATCTTGGCGTCATGCTTGGCAGCAAGGACCATGGATTATCCTCAATGGCCTCCGTTCCTGCTCCCACGGGCGCATGTATCGGAATCGATGCCGCTGGCGACTTTAATAATGACCGTAGAGCGGACCTCCTGCTCTACACCGTCCAGACACTCAACAAAGGGCTCTCCTTGCTTGTGATGAACACAGGGAATCTTACGTTCGCGCCCCCGGTGACGCTCGGACCGGCTTCGCCTCTCGCCGTGGCGGATCTCAATGCCGACGGGAACTTGGACATAGTCCGGCTCCTCTCGTCGCCGTCAGAGTTTTCGGCGCTGCTGGGAACAGGAACAGGGTCGTTTCAGGCGCCGAAGGTGTCCTTGGTGAACCTTGTCTCTAACGACCCTATTGCCGCGCTGGAGCTGAATGGCGATGGAAAAGCGGACTTAGTTCAGGCCGGATCCGCCGGCACCCGGTTCTATCTGTCCAACGGCGACGGCACATTCCAACTGCTAACCGGCACGCCCGGCGTCGATCCTTTCAACCTCATTCAAAATCAACTCTACCCGTACAGCTTGATAGCGGACTTCAACGCAGACGGCAAGTCCGACCTGGCAGCCGTTGTGGGGAACACCTTACGCGTCTATTTGAACAGTTCCACAAACCTGGGCGTGACCGCCGGCCTGAACGCGGCATCGTTCGCCAAAGGCCAAGCGGTGACGCCCGGATCGCTCGCTACCATCTTCGGCTCCGGCTTCACGTCTCCCAACGTGAGCGCCAGCGCGGCTTCAATCCCGCTGCCGCTGGGGCTGCAGAACGTTTCAGTGACGATTGGCGGCATACCCGCGCCGCTGTTGTTCGTCAACCCCACTCAGATCAACTTGCAGGTGCCCTGGGAACTGACCGGCAGCACTGCCGATGTCGTCGTGACGGCGAACGGAACTCTGTTGCCGCCGTTTCACGCCTCTATCGCGCCCGCGGGCCCCGGCGTTTTCACCGCACAATCCGGCACCGGACAAGCGATCGCGATTAACAACGCCGACGGGTCATTGGCCGGTCCATCCGGCTCGATTCCCGGTGTGGCCCTGCATCCGGCCAGTGCAGGAGACGTGCTGCTGATCCTTTGCACCGGACTGGGCGCAGTGTCGCCGAACGTGGCCGATGGCGCTGCTGCATCGGACGGAGTGCGCAACTCGCTCTTATCCCCTACGGTGCTGATCGGCGGCCAACCGGCGCAAGTTTTGTTCTCGGGCCTCGCGCCGCAGTTCGTGGGCGTAAATCAAATCAATGTCGTGGTTCCGCAAGGCGTGACAGGGATCGTGCCGCTCCAAATCGCTCTGGGAGGTATCACCACTTCCGATCAGGTCACCATCGCCGTGAATTGAAGCAGGCCGCGATTGCTCGAGTGTTCGAGCGCGCGGCAACCCCGTCAACTCAGCAGGCCCCCGTGACCGAGCCCAGCAATCTCCCAGCCGGAGATGCGATAGCGGGCCAGCATTGAAGGCAAGATCAAATCCACGACGTTGGGCTTGGCCGACCGGAAGCAGCCCGGCGCCGAAATCACCGGAATTTCATCTTTATAGCCCAGCAATAAAAGATTACCCGGCTCGACCGGCGCCAGAAACCGTTCGATGGTGCATCCGGCTTTCACCATCGCACGGCCCACCACATCCTCGGGCCCGGCCGGCGCCGTGGTGGATGCGATCAGAATGCAAGTCGGACGCGCGCGCAAAAGATGCTGCAGCGACCGCGCCAGCGCGCCTTCCTCTTCCACCGCCGATAGCACGAATCCTGCGCTGGTGCCCAACCGGTCCAGCCGCTGCCGCATGATGTTCTCAAACAACTGCCGCGCCCGTTCCCCCGCCAATGGATCGCAATAAAGCACCGCGACAGTGGGCGTTCGAATCGGCCTCGCCTGCAAAATCGGTCCGCGCTCCTTCACAATCGAGATCACCGCTTCCAATTGCGGTTGGGTAATCGCAAACGGCGCGCTCTTTACGGTCGCGATGCGCTGGCCGGCATGCGCATACGAGAAATTAGGCGAGGTCGCTATGACCATGCTCGCGGCGCAATTTATCTGTTTCAAAAGCTCGTCATCCACCAGGACACAGCTCGGCTCGGTCGAAAATAAGTTGGCCCTTCCTCCCGCGGCGAGCCGGATTTCGAGCGATCCGCAGCCGATCTCGCTCGCAACCTGCATCACCGCTTCATCTTCGCCGATCTCCCCTTCCTCCAGCTCGGTGACCCAGACCTGCTTCATTCCTTCGATCTCGAGCATCTTCGCATCTTCGTCGCTAATTACGTGGCCCTTGGCCAAAAGCTTTTTTCCGCCAGCCCGGAAAATGGTACAGCAGAGTACCCGCCCTGCTGCCTCTTTTACATCGATTGTTTGCGCGCGCATCCCAGTCCCGTCCTTCGCACCCAAATTATACTCTTCCTATGTGGGAATACCACAATAAATTCTCAGTAATCCGAAATAGCCCGTTCGAGCTATAGATGCATAACCCGGCTGACATTCTCTGTCGGAGCGCCCATGGAGCTGCGGTAGCTTTGATCCAGCGGAGAAGCGGGCTCGGAATTGGGAGGATTTGATGGCTTCCGTTCGACGGCAATTGTCCCCATTATCGAATATTTAAACTAGTAGAGCTGCTACCCAGCCTTTGGGCCGCGATCGTCGGACAGCGATTGCGCTAGATTTGTTGTGGTAGTTGAACCAGTTCTCGTTCTGAATCTGCAATACCGGCCAGTACCGGATGGGGGCGCAGCGCCTTCAGCATCGCGATTTCATCGCAACAGTGAAATTTCGGGCAGCGAAGACAATCCTTCCATACCTTCAAAGGAAGTTCGCCTCTTTCTACGTCTACGAAGCCCATCTTGCGGAAAAAATCCGGTACGTATGTAAATGCAAAAATTGCATGTAGACCGTTAGCGATAGCTTCGTTTTCGAGTTCCTGGACGATTTGCCGCCCGATTCCCGCTGATTTTAGCTCTGGATCGACCGCCAGGGAACGCACCTCTGCGGACGTCGGAGTGTAGAAGTGCAGCGCTCCGCAGCCGGCCAGCCGCTGGCCTGAATATGCCACCGTGAAGTCCCGTATGTTCTCGGACATCTCAAATTCTGTTCTGGGCAGCATAATTCCATTTGCAGCGTAATTGTTGATCAACTTCAGCAGTTCATGGATGTCGGCCATCGTCGCTTTGCGCAACGCAAGCCCCTGCGTCTCCGGATGGATATCCTTTGACGGTACGCGTAAGCTAAGCATGCGACCGCGCTCCTCTGCGAGCAAGCAGGCGCGTCCCAGCGCTCTGGCCTTGCAACAGCCTGCTAATAATATGGGGCGCCGCTCCCGGCGCGATGAAAATTTCGTCTACCCCGCTGCTCGCAGCCTGCGCCGCTGCATCCAACTTGGCGCGCATTCCCCCGCTGGCCGTGCCGCTATCGATCAAAGTTCTGCAATTTTCCAGAGAAATTTCCGGAAGGATAGCTCCATCCTTCCCTTTAACGCCGTCCACATCGGTCAAGAAAAATATCTTCTCGGCCTGAATGGAAGACGCTACCGATACGGCCATCTGATCCGCATTCACGTTATAAAAGCGGCCTTGCCGGTCCCCCGCCAGGCACGCGACCACCGGTAAATAACCTTTTTCCAGTAGCAGCGCCAGTAAACGGCCGCTGGATGGAATCGGCTTTCCGACGGCTCCCAGCTCCGGGCCCATGGGCTCCGCTTCGGCCAGCAACGCATCCATGCCCGTCAAGCCCACTGCGTTGGCGCCGGCCGCGATAAACGCCGCAACCAATTCTTTATTCACCGTCCCGCCCAGGACTTTCAGGACTGCGTCCAGAACGTCCGGAGTGGTCACTCGCAGCCCGTGAATGAACTGGCTTTCAATGCCCCGCTCCGCCAGAAAGCGCGTCATCTGCTTGCCGCCCCCGTGGACCACCACGACGCCCGCTTCGTCTTGCGCCACCTCGCCGATTTCGCGCGCCAGGCGGAGCCTGGATTCTTGCGAATCCAACAACGTCCCACCCAGTTTGATTAAAATCTTCACAACAGGCCCTCAGTTTCTTCGAGGCCCAACATTAAATTCATGTTTTGCACTGCTTGGCCTGCCGCGCCTTTCATCAGGTTATCGATCACACTCACCACCACGCCCCGTCCCGTACCCGCGTCGAACCTTACGCCAATATCGCAGAAATTCGTGCGATCCACTGCGCGCACGTCGGGCATTACGCCGGGCTGATACAGGCGCACGAAGCGTTCTTCCTTGTATCGCTGGCTGTAGATTGCCGCCAGATCGTGCACGCCGGAAATATTTCGAGTACGGAAATAAATCGTCTCCAGAATCCCGCGGTCGATCGGAATCAGGTGCGCCGTGAAACTCAATTCGCCTTCTTCTAACTTCGATGCCATAAGAATTTCCGGCACGTGCCGGTGGTCCAACACCGAGTAAGCCGAAAAATTCTCGGTCACCTCGCAAAAACTGGTCTTGAGCGCCGGCTTACGTCCAGCGCCGCTGACGCCCGATTTCGCGTCGCACACGATGCCCGCGCTCCGGTCCACAATCCCGCTGGCTACCAGCGGCTGAATCGCCAGGTTGGCCGCGGTCGGATAGCATCCCGGATTCGCCACCAGCTTCGCCCCCCCAATCCGCTGCCGGCAAAATTCCGGCAGGCCATACACCGCCTCGGGCAGCAACTCCGCGGCCGTATGTTTTTCCTTGTACCAGCGCGCGTACGTCGAGACGTCCCCCAGCCGGAAAGCGCCGCTCAAATCGATTACCCTGACACCGCCTTCTACCAGTGGCGGAGCCAAGTCCATCGATACCTCAGCCGGTGTCGCCAAGAAAACCGCCCCGAGCCCTTCCGATTTCGCCACGCCCCGCCCAAACGGAACTCGCGTGGGCGCCAGCGCATTCAACGGCTGCGGCCGTTCCTCCGCATCGGAACGATGCTCCAGCAACACCGGCTCGACGGAAGGGTGGTGCGCCAGCAGCCGGACCAGTTCCGCGCCGCTGTAGCCTCGAAAGCCGACCACGCCAGCCCGGAACCGCTTAGAATAATTATTCATGCCTCTGAATTATTATACCTCGGCGGACGTGAACGGGGTGACCATGAGTCGTGAGCGGGCCGTACGCGAAATTGCCCCAGGTCGAACCCGCGAACTCTCGCCTGGGATGCTTACTGCTGCTACCAATTCATCCTGGAACAATTACTAGTAATACTGGAACAAATACTAGGTTGTACGGGAACAATCGCTAGGTATCTCTGGCGCAATTTGTTTGCTGCACGTAGCGCGATAGATCAATATACCGCCTGGTCCGGCCCACATTCGGTGTCTCGAAGACACCGGCGCGCCGTTGTGCACGATCGCGATCGGCCGAACTTCGCGCTCTGGAGTTCGATAAAGCAAAGTGCGGACGACAGGGACAAGGAATCCAATAGATGCTGGGAGCGCTCGAAGCTGAGCCGCTCGACGACGCGGCGGCCCTCGCTGAGACTCGAATCGCTCCCAGCGCCTTCAACCGCGGCAATCCAATAACCTAAACGCAAAAGTCCGTAACGAACTGAACTGCCTCGATCAGCCCGCCCGCCAAGCCTACCCGATCGGATTGTAACCAAACTTTTCAGCACCGAAGTAGAAATGTTCGGCGGCGCTGGAATGAGGTGCGTGCTTTCACCCAATCATCAGCGCACAGACCCCCAATCGTTCGCTTCTATACGCAGGTAAGTACTTGACGGTGCGAAAACACCTGTTAGGCTTGAGATCTGCTAGGAGAGGGGACCCATGTGCCTATGCTGAGGTTCGGCTTGATACCGGTCGTCGCGACCATCGCCGCTGTGCTTTCGCTACCCATACGGGGCGCTGACGCGGACGCCCGCCGCGGAGCCGAATTTTTTGCGAAGCAAGGCTGCGTGAACTGCCATTCCTTGAAAGGGTCGGGTGCCGCGAAAGCGCCGGACCTGGGCCGGCGCCTCGATCGCGATTACACTCCCGCCGGTATCGCGGCCCGTATGTGGAGCCATGCTCCCGTGATGTGGTCGGCCATGAGCCACGCTAATATTGCCGTTCCGCAAGTCACTACCGATCAAGCAGCCGATCTTTTCGCCTACTTCTATGCCGCCCGCTTCTTTGAGAAACCCGGCGAAGCCGAGCGCGGCAAGCGCCTTTTCCAGGAAAAGCACTGCATCGATTGTCACTCGCTGACCTCTTCCGGGGGCGGAATCGGACCGCCAGTCGAGAAATGGGAATCGCTGCAGGCTCCCATTCTCTTGATCCAGCACATGTGGAATCACCAGAGTCAGATGCACAACGCCATGGCGGCGCGCGGCATTGCATGGCCGCAAATGACGTCGCAGGACCTGAGCGACTTGCTGGTCTACCTTCAGAACCTGCCGGAAACCCGCGCCACCGAGCATTTCATCCAGCTGCCTCCGCCCGAACCTGGCGAGGCTTTGTTCCGCGATAAGGGTTGCATCGGCTGCCACGTCGGTAAGCTCGCGCTGGAGAACCGGCTGGGAGACAGCACGCTAACCGATATCGCCGCGGCCATGTGGAATCATGCGCCGCAGATGCGCCAGCCTCCGCCCGAGCTGAATATCGCCGAATGGCGGCAGCTGATCAGCTACGTATGGGCCAAGCAGTTTTTTGCGACGCACGGAGATGCGGCCCGCGGGCGCAAGGTATTCGAATCCAAGAAGTGCGCTGTCTGCCATAACGATCCATCCTCCGGCGCGCCGAGTCTCTCGAAACCGGCCGAACCTTACTCGGCCATTACCATAGTTTCCGTACTGTGGCGGCACGGCCCCACCATGTTGCACCGCATGGAAGAGAAACATATCGGTTGGCCGCAACTCTCGCAGGATGAGATGTCGAACCTGATCGCATATCTGAACTCGCGTTAATCGCGCCGGATACTCGCCCTCGTTTTTCCGCTGCCGCTCTGACCTGCCGCGGATCTGGACGCAGACGTGCTTAACGTCTATCACCGGAAGGAGCCAAGAGCATGGACCAGGATGGCCGCCAGGGCTGTTGTGGATGTGAAAAATCGCGCGAAGCCCTCGCAGGCGGTGCCGTAGCATCGCCAAACTCGGAACAGAGCCGGCGGTCGCTGTTGTCGTGGCTGGTAGGCGGCGGCGTAGCTGCCTCGCTGATCTCTTTTCTATATCCCGTTATCCGCTTTCTGAATCCTCCCCATGTTACGGAAGCCGCGGTGGACGAGGTGTCAGGCGGCAAGGTCGCGGACCTCAAGCCGAACTCCGGTAAGATCGTGAGGTTCGGAAGCAAGCCCGCGCTGCTGGTGCGCGTCAGCGACATCGAGTGGAAGGCGTTTTCCGCCGTCTGCACTCATCTGAATTGCACCGTGCAGTACCAGGAAACAACGCATCAGATCTGGTGCGCCTGCCACAACGGCACTTACGACTTGATGACCGGACGCGTTGTGTCCGGCCCTCCGCCTAAACCTCTGGAAGAATTCGCCGTCCGCGTTCGCGGCGACGAGGTTGTCATTTCACGCCGGGCTTAGCGCATTGAGGTGAATGAAGTGACGGCCACCGAGGCGAAAATGAAAGCGGCGAGCTGGCTGGGCGAGCGCCTGGACCTAAGCGCCGTTCGTGAGCTGATCGAACACAAAACCGTTCCGGTCCACTCCGCCACGCGCTGGTATTACTTCGGTGGCATCACCCTTTTTCTTTTCGGCATCCAGGTGATGACCGGCATCCTGCTCATGCTGTATTACCGGCCCACCGTTGCCGAGGCGTTTGAAAGCGTGCGCTTCATAATGACGCGCGTCGAGTTTGGGTGGCTGATCCGATCCATCCATAGTTGGTCCGCCAACCTGCTGATCTTCGTCGCGTTCGTGCACATGTTCAGCGTGGTGTTTACGCATGCCTACCGGCGCCCGCGCGAACTCACCTGGCTGAGCGGCATCGCTCTGCTGGGCCTGATGCTGTTCTTCGGATTCAGCGGCTACCTGCTGCCCTGGAACAAGATTTCTTACTTCGCCACCAAGGTTGGAACCGACGTGGCCGCCAACGCTCCTTTCATCGGGCCCGCCATCGCGCGCTTCCTGCGAGGCGGCGAAGATGTAGGCGCGCCCACCCTAACTCGGTTCTTCGCATTTCACGTGATGATTCTACCGCTCTGCGCCGCCGCGCTCATCGCCGTGCACGTGCTGATGATCCAAAAGCAGGGTATGAGCACCCCGCCCTGGCTCTCGGCCTCCTCCGTGCGGCAGATGCGGTTCTTTCCGAATTTCTTCCTGCGCGAATTGATGGTTTGGTACTGCGCGCTCGCCGCTCTGGGAGCGCTGGCTGCCATCTTTCCTTGGGAACTCGGCGAAAAAGCCGACCCGTTCGCTTCCGCCCCCGCCGGCATTCGTCCCGAGTGGTATTTCCTGGCGCAGTTCTACACGCTCAAACTGATTCCCAGCCATGTGCTGATCTTCGAGGGCGAGATTCTCGGCATCCTCGGTTTTGGTCTGCTTGCGGCCGCTTGGGCGGCGCTGCCGTTCTGGGGTGTGGATCGCTTGGGCGCCGCGCGTACCCGCCTGGTCACCGGCGCCGGAATCGTGATGGTGAGCTATCTCGCGGTGTTTACCGTGTTGGGGTACATCAAATGAGAGCGCCGGCTATTGTTCTGCTGCTCGCGCCCCTGGCTCTGCTTGGCCAGCAGGCTGCCAAGAATTCGTGCCTGGATTGCCATTCGGCCTTGGATGGCGCCGCGCAGCGTCCCTCGTTGCTGAGCAAGACCGACGTTCATACCGTCAATGGCCTGGGTTGCGCGGATTGCCACGGCGGCGACCGCACCAGCGACGATCCCAGCGTCGCCATGAATCCGGCCAAAGGCTTCATCGGCAAACCGGCTCGCACCGCCATCCCGAAACTCTGCGCCCGCTGCCACAGCGATCCGGATTTCATGCGCAAGTTCCGGCCGCAGCAGCGTGTCGATCAGTACGAGCTTTATCAAACCAGCATCCACGGTAAACGCCTGGCTTCCGGCGACTATACCGTCGCAACTTGCATCGACTGTCATAGCGTGCACGACATCCGCCAGGTCAAGGATGCGCTCGCCCCGGTCCATCCGCTGCGTCTTCCCGAGACTTGCGGGCGCTGCCACGCCGACAGTCAGAAGATGGCCAAGTACGGCATTCCCACCAACCAACTAGCCGATTACCGCACCAGCGTCCATTGGAATGCATTGAAGATCCGAGGCGATCTTTCGGCGCCCAATTGCGCCTCCTGCCACGGCAATCACGGAGCGAAGCCGCCGCAGGTGGAATCCGTCGCGGCCGTGTGCGGCAGTTGCCATGTCCCGTTCGGGCAGTTGTATCAGAAGAGCGTGCATGAGCCGATTTTTTCCGCGGCGTCGGGCGGCGGTGGTTGCATCGTGTGCCACAGCAACCATGCCATTCACCAGCCGTCCACCGCGATGCTGGAAGGTCCCAATGCGGTTTGCTCCCGCTGTCATGATCCCGGCACGCCCGGCGCGAACGCCGCCGCGCAGATGGCCACGTGGATCGATGGCTTGGACTCCTCGCTCAAACAGTCCGAAGCAGTTTTAACCAGCGCCGAAAAATACGGAATGGAAGTTTCCGACGCGCAGGCGCGGATCGGCGACGGCCGCGAGAACCTGGTAAAAGCGCGGCTGGCCCTGCATTCCATGCAGTTGAGCGAAGTCAAAAAGCCCGTCGACGCGGGCATGGCCATCGCGAACGAGACCTTGCGCGCAGGCCAGGCCGCGCTGCGCGAAAAAGATTTCCGCCGTTGGGGATTGGCGGTGTCGGTGCTGCTCATCGGCATCGCTATTTTTGCAATTTGGCTTTTGATCCGGCGAATAGAAATAAAGGGCGGCCATTGGCGCGACGCCGGCGCACCGGTCCCGAAATGAAGCTCGTCGTCTGTACTACAAATCTCTGAAGGAGCACTCAAATGAAACTGACCGCATTCGCAACTCTGTCATTAACTGCCTGCCTGGCCGTCGCCTACGCGGGCGCGCCGGAAGGTAAATCCGTCTACGTAGCCAAGTGCCAGGGCTGCCATGGCGCGAACGGCGAAGGCAAACCCGCCATCGCGAAAATGTTCAACGTCACCTTGCCCGTGCTTGGGTCGAAAGACATTCAAGCCAAGTCCGACGCGGATCTAAAAAAGACCATCGTCGAAGGCCACGGCAAAATGAAGCCGGTCGGCGGGCTCGACGACAAGCAAGTGTCGGACGTGATCGCATTCGTGCGTACGCTCAAGGACTAGCTGCGTCTGGCTCACGGTTGGCTGGCACGAGAACGTGTTGACGCCTGAAAGGAGAGCCAGATGCCACGCTCAAATCCAGATCGATACCAGCGCCGTGCCTGGATGGCGGCGCTGATCGTACTCACGGTCTTGGCCGGTACGTTGGTATGGCAGCGCTCGCGCTTTACGCGTGCTTCTGCCTATGTGGCCGGAAATCCTGATAAGGGAGCCGCGCTTTTCTTCGGAAAAAAGCAGTGCGCCACCTGCCACTCCATTAACGGATCGGGCGGTGCTGTCGCTCCCGATCTTTCCCAAACGCATCCCGGTACACCCGGCATGGGCTGGCTCACGGCCGTGCTATGGAATCACGCGCCGGGGATGTTCCGGCAGATGCGCCACGGCAATGTGGGCTACCCGCAGCTTGATGCGCAGGAAATGGCGCACGTGCTCGCGTTCTTGTACCGCGAGGCCAGCCGTGGCCGCCGCGGCAATCCGGAATCCGGTGAACGTGTCTTTCAAGAAAAAGGATGCTCACACTGCCATTCCGTGCGCGCCTCGGGAGCCCATGCCGCGCCCGACCTCTCAGCCGTTTCGGCGAACACCAGCATCTGGACCGGTGCGATGTGGAACCATGCTCAGGCTATGCTGCATCCCTTAACCAAGGCGCTCGGCCGCTGGCCGCAATTTACGGGTGAAGAGATGAACGACCTGGTGACCTATGCGGGCGCTGCCGGTAAATCCGCCGACGCAAAGGTTTCGCCGGGCGACGCCGGCAGAGGGCGGCAGGTATTCGAGCGCAAATGCGCCGAATGTCATTCCGTACGAGGCCAAGGCGGAAGCGTTGGCCCCGAGTTGGGACCGGATCGCGAGATGCCGCTCGGCGAAGCCGATTTCGCCGCCGTTTTGTGGAACCATGCTCCCGCCATGCTGCGGAAAATGGGCGGAAGCTCGCTACTGCTGCAAGCCGGCGAAGTAGCGGACCTGCACGCGTTCCTGGTCAGCCTGCGCTACTTCGAGCCTTCCGGTTCAGCTTTGGACGGCGAGCGCGCTTTCACCGAGCGCGGCTGCGCTCACTGCCACGGTCCAGCGGCGCAAGGCACCAAACTCGGCCCGCAGCTGCGCGCGGGCGCCGAACCGTTCACGGGCGTCTCGTTTACAACCGCCCTGTGGCGACACGGCCCGCACATGCTGGATCGCGCCGAGGAAACTGGCGTGGAATGGCCGGTCTTGCAACCGGCCGACATCGGTGACCTGGTGAGCTTCTTGAATGAGCCGGCGCGGAAGTAGCGCGAGCGCTATTCTTCTGGCGGTTTCATCGCAACAATTTCGGCTACCGCGCGTTTGTGATACGACTCGCGCGGTAGACCCTCGAAATAGTGCAAAATAGTCCAGCCTTTGAAATACGACCGCAATTCGGCAGGTATCGCGCGCGTCGGAGTGCCTTCCGGCTGATCGGGATCCGCCAGATGCACGATCATGATTAAACATCCGCCCGGCCGCAGGCCGCGTTCCATCGCTGGGATCAAATCGCGCTGAAGATAGTAGGAATCGACGACCAAATCGTACGCTGCCGGTTCGAGTTCAAAACCCCCGCGCTCCAGATCCGCCACGTGCGCATCGATCTGAAGCTGCTTCCTCCGCGCCTGCTCGCGCAGCAAATCGATCGCGATTGGAGATCCATCCACGGCTGTAACCTGCCAGCCACGCTCAGCCAGATACAGCGCGTTCCGGCCGGGCCCGCACGCCAGGTCCAGTGCGCGGCCTGGGTTCAGTTTTGCGGCAAAGTCCTGCACCAGCGGAGCGGGAGTTTCAAAAACCTGCTCGCCCGCCCGATACCGCTGCTTCCACTCCGCGAGGCTCAACTCGCGTCGCCGCGTTTCGCCGCGGCCTTAAAAACTTTCTGCAGAATTCGCACCGCACGATCGATTTCCTTCTGGCCGGCAATGTAGGGCGGAAGGAATCGAAGCACCGTATCGTGCGTCGCGTTGATCAGCAAACCATTTTGCATCGCGTCCAGCACCACCTGTTTGCCCGGAATGCCGAGATCCGCGCCCACCATCAGGCCGTGGCCGCGGATTTCTTTGATGAACGGAAATTTCGGCCGCAGCTCCTCCAATTGGTGGCGGAAATATTCGCCCACCTGCTGAATCTGCGGCAGCAGCTCTTCGAGAATGTCGAGAAACTCTAGCGCTACGCGGCACGCCAGCGGGCCGCCGCCGAACGTCGACCCATGCATGCCGCTGCCGATCGATTTGGCGGCGCGCTCGTTCGACACGATCACGCCCAGCGGGATGCCGCACGCCAGCGGCTTGGCGGCAACCATAATATCCGGCAGTACGACCGGATCCGCAAGTTGATACGCGAAATATTTCCCGGTGCGCCCGACGCCGCATTGAATTTCATCGAATACCAGCAGCGCGTCGTAGCGGTCCGCCAGCTCGCGCGCCTTCCGCGCGTACTCGGTGCTCATCGGGAAAATTCCGCCTTCGCCCTGGATCCACTCGATTACAATTCCGGCGGTCCGGTCGCTGACCATTTGTTCCAGCGCCACGATGTCGTTCGCCGGAACGAATTTCGCTCCCGGTAACAGCGGCTCGAAATCGCGCCGGTATTTTTCCTGCCCCGTGATCGAGAGCGCGCCCAGGCTTCTGCCGTGAAACGAATTGTGCAGCGAGACCACTTCGTATTTTTCGGCCGAGATCTTGCGGCCGTGCGACCGGACCATCTTCAGCGCGCCTTCCATCGCCTCCGTGCCGGAGTTGCAGAAGAACGTGCGTTCGAGTCCGCTGACCTTGGCCAGCCGCTCGGCCAGCGGCCCTTGATACTCGTGGTAGTACAGGTTGGAGCAGTGCAGCATCAGTCCGGCTTGCTGGCGGATGCACTTCACCAGGCGCGGGTGCGCGTGCCCCAACGCGTTCACGCCGATCCCGGTAATGAAATCCAGGTAGCGTTTACCCGACGGCTCGTATACGTAGCAGCCCCTTCCCCGATGTAAAACCAGCGGATAGCGCGCATAGTTCTGCAGCAGGTATTCGGACTCTAGCTTCTGGATGCGCTCCAGCGCGCTGGCTTCTGGCTGGACGGGTGAAACCGTGGACATAGCATTCATCATAACTGGCGCCGAAACTCTCAAGTTAGCGAAGCTGGCGTGTCGCGGCGTCATCGAATCGTCGCCGCGCCGTTCGTCATCGGAACGCTTCCAGCTCCGGTCACCCGCCTGGATCACGACGCCAGCTCAACCAGGATCGGTTGAGTCCCGCGCGCAAGGCGATTGCAACCGTTGTCTGAGAAGAATGGCATCGGGTGGTTCCCAACCAAGCGAGCGATAGAACGATTCAGCATCGCGCCAAACGTCAGCGATCAGAATCCGTTGGCCTCGATCGCGAAGAGCTTCCTCGACCGCCAGAACCAGACGGGTTCCGATGCCCCGATGCTGGATGCCGGCATCCACAATCAACTCACTTAGGTACGCCCGGAAGCCTAGATCGTGAGCGCAGACGAAGCCAAGAACCCGAGGGTTGCCTTCCCAAACGAAGGCGAGTCCTTTCGAAGACTGGATTGCCTCTTCAATGGTTTTATGGGACCACCATGGCTGCCAAAAACCAGGAACGGTTTCCATCAAGATTCGAATGCCGGGCACATCAGAGGTTGTCGCAAGGCGAAGCATTCTTTTAGTGTCGACGTGCGCCGCCGATCTCCGCCACCCGAACCCCGCCGTTGAGATCGCCGCCTCTTTCTGTGGCAGACTGGACGCTTATGGCGATCTGGCTGTCCGAGGCCGACGTGCGCGCACTGCTATCGATTCCGGAATTGATTGACGCGATGGAGGAAGCTCTGGCTGCGTTTTCCAGTGGGCGCGTAAGACAGCCGGTGCGGACTGTGATTCAGGCGCCGGGCGGGGTTTTCGCGTCGATGCCCGCATATGTCGATCCGCTGCACACCGCGGGCCCGCCCGCTATGGGTGCCAAGCTAGTGACCGTGTTCGAAGGCAATGAGCACAAAGGCCTGACCACTCACCTGGCCACAATTATCCTGCTCGATCCCTCCACCGGCGCGCTGCTCGCAATTTTGGATGGCCGCTTTATTACCGAAGTGCGGACCGCGGCGGTCTCGGCCGTTGCCGTGCGCTACCTCGCGCGCGAGCAGGTGAATGTGCTCGCCATCGTTGGCTCCGGGGTCCAGGCGCGCAGCCATCTGGAAGCGCTTTCACGGGTGCGGAAATTCTCCGAAGTTCGATGTTGGAGCCGGTCGCGTGCGAAACGCGCTACTTTCGTTTCCGAATCGGCGAATTATCCGATCCGCGCCGCCGAAAGCGCCGAGGCCGCTCTTCTCGACGCCGACGTCGTGGTGCTCGCAACCGCGTCTTCCACTCCCGTAGTCGAGGACGCGTGGGTCAAGCCCGGCGCCTGCGTCATCTCGGTGGGAGCCTGCTTCCCGAGCCAGCGCGAGATGGATCCTGCCTTGGTCGCTCGCAGCCGCTTGATTGTCGACGCGCGCTCCTCCGCCCTCAAGGAATCCGGCGACATCGTCCAGGGAATCCGGGAAGGACGGTTTACCGAACAGCACATCGCCGCCGAATTGGGAGAAGTGGTCGCAAACCCCAAGCTGGGCCGCGCATCGGAAACCGAAACCGTCATCTTCAAATCGCTCGGCTTGGCGGTCGAAGACCTTGTGGCCGCGGAATTCGCACATCGGCGCGCGCGTCAGAAAGGCAAGGGCTTGGAAATTGCGTGACTCCTACGATGCCGTCGTTGTTGGCGCCGGCGTATTCGGCTCCTGGACGGCGTATCATCTCCGCAAATCCGGCCGCTCGGTCGCGCTGCTGGATGCCTACGGTCCTGCCAATAGCCGCGCCAGTTCGGGCGACGAATCGCGCATCCTGCGCATGGGCTACGGCTCGGCTGAGATTTATACCCGTTTTGCGTTACGAGCTCGCGAGCTGTGGATTGAGCTTTTCGATGCCGTGAAGCAGCCGGAGTTGTTCCAGCAAACCGGGGCGCTGTGGACGCCCGCGCCCGGCGACCGGCGCGGCCAAGAAACCCGCGCGACATTCCGCCAATGTGGAGTCCCCTTCGAAGATCTGAATGCGGCCGAACTCCGAGCCCGCTATCCTCAGTTCCAGTTCGAATCCGAACGGACTGGTGTCTTCGAGCCGCAGGCCGGAATCTTGCTCGCTCGAAAAGCAGTGAACCAGGTCGTGCGGCACGCAATCGCAGCCGGCATTGAATACTTCCGCGAATCCGCCTCGGCGCCCCAAGGCCGGCGCGTGAAGTTGGCCTCGGACGCCACTCTCGAGGCTGGCGTGTTCGTCTACGCCTGCGGGCCCTGGTTGCCGAAGATCTTTCCTGATCGGCTGCGTGGCCGCATTCGCGCCACGCGCCAGGAGGTTTTCTATTTCGGCACGCCGGCCGGCGACCGCAGCTTTGCGCCGCCTCAAATGCCCGCCTGGATTGATTTCGCCGACCCGCGCTGCCCCTACGTGCTGCCGGAAATCGAAAATCGCGGATTCAAGATGGCCTTTGACCGCCACGGCCCCGACTTCGATCCCGACAGCGATGACCGGCTGGCCACCGGCCTCCCCGCTGCGCGCGAATTTCTTGCCGAGCGCTTTCCACGCCTCGCTTACGCCCCGCTGCTCGAGTCTCGTGTCTGTCAGTACGAAAACAGCTCGAACGGCGATTTTCTGATCGACCGCCACCCGGATTTCGACAATGTCTGGCTGGCCGGAGGCGGTTCAGGCCATGGATTCAAGCACGGTCCTGCCGTGGGCGAATACCTTGCAAAGCTCATCGACGGCAAAACCGCGCCCGAACCGAAATTCTCCCTCGCCTCCAAAACATCGGACCCAAGCCGCAGCGTTTACTAGCCTTCTGCCCGCCGCGAAGCCTGCCCGCACCGGCATTCACCACCGCTGTTCAGAAAATTGGATGTGCTCCAGCAGCTACTTACGAAGTCCCCACGCCTTCCGGCGCAAACTTGCGTGCTAGCATCGAACCGGTACAGCGGGCATGGGTATCCACCTGCCGCCTGGCTACCGGATCGGTAAAATTGGATTAAAAAAATCCTAACGCTCCGGGAAAAACCGCGAGATGCGTCAAATCGGTGCCGATATTTCGGCACTAACCACCCCGCCGCTCTTCGTCGCAACCCTGATCCATCCGGACTTGCTTCTTACGCGTACTTAGGATATGAAGGTAGAACATCGGGGATTAATGCCTATGCGACTTTTTGCAATCTACACTACAGTGTTGCTGACGGGACTGAGCACGGCATTTGCGCAAAATGACAGCGACCGCTTCTATCAAGCCATCCGCAACAATGACAGCTCCACGCTGACCAACTTAATAAAGACTTCGGATGTCAACACGAAGGACGGGCGCGGTAGCACCCCCCTCATGTATGCCGCCGCGTTCGGCAGTTTGGAAGAAATGCAAGCGCTGATCGCTGCGGGCGCCGATGTCAACGCCAAGAACGCATTCGATTCCACGGCTCTGCTCGTCTGCGCCAGCGACCTCGCTAAAGTCCAATTGCTGCTCGATAAAGGCGCCGACGTAAACGCCCAATCGAAGCCAGGCCGCACCGCGCTCATGATTGCAGCCGGACATAACGGCGCCTCCGACGTTGTCAAACTCCTGCTTGACCGGGGTGCGAACGTGAATGCACGCGACGCCTCCGGCGATTCCGCTCTCTTGGAAGCAACTTCTGCGGGCGATATCGCGATTGTCAAACTTCTACTTGAGAAGAACGCCGACGTGAACGCCGCCCAAGTAGGGATGGGCAGCGGCACTGGAACCACCGGTCTGACCCCGCTGATGAGCGCCGCCGGGGAGGGCAATGCCGAACTTGTGAAAATGCTGTTGGCAAAACGCGCCAGTGTGAACGCTGTCAGCTCGGCCAGAGGGCAGGAGGTTAAGAATGGCCCCCTCGCGCTTGGTCTTTTGACACCGCTTCACTTGGCCGTTGCCACTGGACAGGGCCCCGAAGCGGCGGCGCTGCTCCTGGCCGCCGGCGCTAAGGTCGACGCGCAGGATGTGCGCGGCATGACTCCCCTCATGCTCGCCGTCAGCAGCGATCGCGCCGACCCGCGCACCGTCAAACTCCTGCTCGACAACCGCGCCGATCCTCGAATTCAATCTAAAACCGGAGAATCCGCGCTGGACTGGGCCAGAAAATTCAACCAGCCGGATGTCCTGAAAATCCTGGGTCTCCGCCAGGCCTCTGTGGCCGTCCCGCGGCAGCCCGCCGCCGCGGCTAAACTGCCGTCCCCCCGGCAGGCCGCCGAGAAAAGTGTGGCTCTGCTGCAAAAGAGCGCCGGCAGCTTCTTCACCGAAGGCGGCTGCGTGTCCTGCCACTCGCAGAATTTGTCCGGCGCCGCCGCGAGTGTAGCGCGCGCTAATGGCATTCACATCGATGCAACGGCTGAAGCCGAACAGTTGAAAGCGGTCAAGCTGCAGTGGGCCTCGGCGGACCAGATCCTCATCCAGGGCATTACCGTTCCAGGCGAAATGGATACGGTCATGTATTCCCTATTCCAGTTGATTGCTGCTGGCGCTCCGGCTGACCGGGCGATCGACGCCATGATTCACAACCTCGCTTGGCTGCAGCGCAAGGACGGTAACTGGCATTTTTCCGGCATCCAACGCCCCCCGATGGAAGACGGCGATTTTTCCCGCACCGCGATCTGCGTTCGCGCGTTGGCGGCTTACGCCCCAGCCGCACGCAAGGCCGAATTCGAGCAGCGCATCGCCCGCGCGGCCGCTTGGCTCCGCGACAACATGCCCAAGACCACGGAAGATCGCAACATGCAGTTGCTCGGCTTGAAGTGGGCCAACGGCGACCGCCGTTTCATCGCCGAACATCTGAAACAATTGATCGCGCTGCAGCGCCCCGACGGCGGCTGGTCGCAAACGCCCGACCTGGCCAGCGATGCTTACGCCACGGGAACATCGCTCTACACCCTACACGAACTCGGTGTTGCACCTTCAGACCCGGTCTACCAGCGCGGTGTGCAGTTTCTGCTGCGCACGCAGTTGCCGGACGGTTCTTGGCATGTCGCCAGCCGCGCCCCCAAATTTCAGCCGTATTTCCAGAGCGGCTTCCCGCACGATCACGATCAGTGGATCTCGGCCACGGCCACTGCCTGGTCCAGCATGGCGCTCTCTTATGCCGCAACCGAAAAGCCGATGACTGCGTCGCTACATTAGGAGCATTTCCAGCAACTCGCTCCCGTTCTACCGTCCCGTGCTCGCTGGTATTGCGGCCTGATTCCTGGTTCTGTCACACTCAAAGGTTCATGCCAATTCGCTGTGCGGGAAAGCTCGCGGCTGCGTGTCTGCTTCCGTTGTTAGTTTTTCCGTCGCTACCTCAGTCCCGCATCGATGGCAACGCGCAGCAGTTTCCTTCTAAGGAAAAGCTGTCCTATTCGGTCGAATGGCGCCTGATATACGCCGGAACCGCGGTGCTCACGGTGGATCAGACCGCCGCGCGCGAACGCGCTCCCTGGCAAGTGAAACTGCATCTCGAGTCTGCCGGGCTGGTTTCCAAGCTCTACCATCTGGACGACAATTACCTGGCCGAGATGGACGACCAGTTCTGCGCCGCGAGCACGAATCTGGACGCGATGGAGCGAAACCGCCATCATGAAACAAATGTCCAGTATGACCGCGCGCGGGGTAAAGCGAACTACGTTGAGCGCGATCTGCTGAAGAACGCCGTCATCAAGACGGCCGAAACCGAGATCCCACCCTGCGTCAGCGACATCATCGGCGCGCTCTATAAATTGCGCACGTTGAAACTCGAGGCCGGCCATCCCGAACAGATCGCAATCAGCGATGGAAAGAAAACCGTATCGGCGCGCATCGAGCCGCAAGGCCGCGAGGTGCTCAAGACCAAGTCCGGAACGTTCAACACCATTCGCTGCGAAGCCAATATTTTTAATGGCGTGCTGTATAACCGCAAGGGCGAGTTTCAGGTCTGGCTCACTGACGACACCCGGCACTTGCCGGTGCAGCTTCGCGCGCGCATGGGCTTCCCTATCGGCACCATTACGTTGGAACTAGACAAAGAGGAGCGTTTGTGAAAGCGTTCTGGCTGGCGTGCATCGCCTTGTGCCTGCCCGCGCAGCCGCCAGAAGGCGCTGCCCCGCTCCTCAGCACGCCGCAACTCCTCGAGTCTTACGGCCGCGCGATTCAGTTGATGGAATCCACCGGTGTCGCGCTCCCGGATCTCGCCCGCGCGGGCGCGCCGCTGGTTGAGAATGCGCGCCAGATTCTCGCCAGCGTGCGTTCGGACCCGGCCGGCGCCGATTCGAACTACGCGTTCCTGGCGAATCTCCGGGCGTACGTCGCGCTTTCCGATGCCGTGCCGAAACCGTTTCCGTTTTCCCAGGAAGCGCAGAAACAGTTGCACGAATTGCGCGATGAACAGGCGCGCATTGAAGTGCATTTCCGTGCGCTGATATCGCAAAAAGACCGCCAGCTTCGCAATCCCGATCCCGATAATCGCGCCCGCTACGCCGAGGACGACACGCGGCTTGGCGCGCCCAAGGCCGGTAAGCCGCGCATCGTGTTCCTGGGCGATTCGATCACCGATTTTTGGCGCCTCAACGAATATTTTCCAGACCGCGATGTCGTGAATCGGGGCATCGCCGGACAGATCACCGGCCAAATGCTGGGGCGCATGGAGCCGGACGTGATTCGCCTTCAACCCGCGGCAGTGGTTGTGCTGGGAGGCATCAATGACATCGGGCGCGACGTACCGCTGCCGGCCATTGAAGACAACCTGGCGGCGATTGCCGATCTGGGGGATTATTACAAGATCAAAGTAATTCTGTGCTCGCTGCTGCCGGTCAGCGATTATCATAAGGATGCAAATCCGAACTATGAGCGGACGCGCACCCGCCCGCCTGCCACGATCCGCGCGTTGAACGACTGGATTAAAAGTTTTTGCGCCAAGCGCAATCTCATCTACCTCGATTACTACTCCAAGCTGGTGGATGGCTCGGGTTACATGAAAGCGGATTTGTCCGATGACGGCCTGCATCCCAACAGCGGGGGCTATCGCTTGATGGCGCCGGTGGTGCTGGAAGCGATCAACAAGCTGAGCGCGCCTACTCCGGTTGTCGAGCAGAAGCGGCGCCGGCTATTTGGGCGGTGAGGCCGAGCGCAGCGCTTCCAGTGTGAAGTCCTGCTCGTTCAGCGGCAGGTTGTAGCGGATGTTTTCCAGTTTCAGCACCGTGCGGATTTGGCGGCCGGGATCTTCGATTTCAAGCATGCGCGGCGTCCAGATTCCATCCACCTTCTGAATCTCGCTGTTGTGAATGCGCCGGATTAATTTGTCTTGCGTGTAATTATCGATCTGCGCGACCGCGTAGTTGTCCTTGCGGATCGAAAGCACGGATAGAGTGTACTGCGAAGACTTCGATTCTTTCGGACGCGATTCAATTTTCCAGCAAAGCGCGCCGTCGACGGTATCGGCGCCGGCGAGCTTATAGTCGAACTGGTTCAGGTCGCGCTCTTCAATATCCTCGAAGCTGTAGCCGGTGCCGAAGAAACGCGTGGCGCGGTCCTGCAGCGCGATGGGCCGGTCGCGCTGGATAGACGGGGTCCACATCCATTGTTCGGACGCGCGATCCGGATGATTCACGATTAGCAGCGTCACGCCGTTGACCTCGGGCGGTGCGGTGAAACGCAGGATCGCTCTGCTCGTGCCGAACGCGCCGATACGCTCGAAAAGCCAGCGCTTCACGCTGGACTTGTTGGAAGGGCCGATCACCTCCAGCGTGCCTTCGTATTGAAGCGATTTGGATCGCGAGCGATTCTGCGACTCGGCTACGATCTGCCGCGCATCTTGAGCCGCGGCCATAGCCACCACCGCCAGAAAGCAGCCAAGCAGTCTATTCATATTCGAGCGCCTCGACCAGCGACCCGCGCACGGCCGTCTCCCCGGGGCCAATCGCGGAGAGAAACGCGACGGCCAGAATCACGGGGACGAGCGCCAGCGCGATTTGATACGGGTACTCATAGCCGAGCCGCAGTCCTGCGATGTCTTCGGCCACGATCTTCAGGCTGAAGTAAAGCTGCAGCGCGCCGAACGCCAGCCCGAGGATCAGGCCGGCCGCCGCGATCGAGAGCGCTTCGAGCCAAATCGTATGGCGGATCTGGTTTCGGAGGCCGCCGACTGCTTGCAGCACGCCCAACTCGCGCCTGCGGTCCGTTATGGAAACGGTCAAAGTATTCACGATGCCAAGCACGGCCACGAGCACGGCGACGGCGATTTGCACGTAGGTGATGCCGAACCACTGGTCCGTGAGCCGGAGAATATAGCTGCGCACCTCGCGATTGGTCAGCACGAACAGGCGCCGGTCGGTCCCGAACTTGGACAGAATCCGCCGCTTCACATCGGCTTCGTTGGCCCCCGGCGCAAGATACACGCGAAAGACGTTCAACGTGTCATCGTTCCAGTAGCGGCGGTAGAGACTACGATCCATCAGGATACTGCCTTCCTGGTCTGAGTAATCGGTCACGATGCCGGCGATCGGGAGATGCAGCACACCCCGCGGGCTGGGGATATCGATCGTATCGCCGACTTTATAGCCGCGCAGCAGCGCGAAGTTTTCCGACGCTAACAGCGCGCGACCCTCGGCGGCGTCGCGGTACATCGTCTTAGGGTCGCCCGAGACCGGCGGAACGTTCGCGCGCCGGGTGATGGATTGCACGTCCGCCGCGACGAACAAGATCGGCGCGCCGTTCACTTGTATGCGCGCGTCTCGCACGCCCTGGGCGTCGGCGATGCCAGGGATCGCCCGTAGCGCAGCCTCCATGGAAGCCGGAAAGCGGAAATCGCGTGATGTCAGGCTTTCCGACGGCGTAACGAACAAATCGGGATTCAGAGCGAGGTTCAGCCATTTGAAGATGGAATCGTAGCTGGCGCGAGTGAGCCCGCCGAGCGCGACCACGAGAGCGAGCGAGAACATGAGCGCGGCGACTGCACCGGACGTGCGACGCGGCGCTTGCAGCAGGCTGTCGGCCGCCAAGGTTCCCTCCACGGGGCGCAGCCATTTCAGCACAGGCCGGAGAAAACGCGCCACCCAAAGCGCGAGCGAGGGCGTGAGCAGGAGCATCGCGAGCACAGACAATCCGTCCGCCAGGTACGCGAGCAGATGGTTCCTGCTGAAGAAGACGAACGCGAGCGCCGGAATGGCGAGCGCCAGAGCGGCCATGCGGCGGAGGCGATTTTCGCCGGCGCTCAGTTGCTGGTACTTACCTTTCTGCAAGGCCTGCACCGGATCGACACGCGCAGCGCTGCTGGCGGGAACGAAGCCCGCGACAACGCTGGTAACGATTCCCAGTACCACGGCGAACAGCATTAGTTTCGGATCGGTGGAGATCTGCTCAGCCTTCTGAGCGATCCCGTAAACCTCCCCGAGCAACGCGCCGATGTAGCCGGTCATGGCGCGAGCAATTGCAATGCCCAGCAGCAGCCCGAGAGCGGACCCGAACAAACCCGACACGGCGCTTTCGGCGAGAAAGAGCGCGCGGATTTGGCCGCGCGTGGCGCCGAGCGCGCGCAGAATGCCGATTTCCGATCGGCGCTGCGCCACCGCGATCTGGAATGTGTTGTAGATGATGAACATTCCGATGAACAGAGCAAACGCGCTGGTAATGTCGGCAGTCAGTGAGTAGATGCGCGAGATCGATTCGAACTGTTGGCCGCGCGCGGAAGGCTCTTCGACTTGGAATCCCGGGCCCAGCAGCGCGGCGATTTGCCGGCGCACGCTGTCGACGCTTGCGCCTTGCCTGACGGCGATATCGATGCGGTCGAATTTGCGGCCGCGGCCGAACACTTGCTGCGCGGCATAGACATCCATGATGGCGAGGTTGCCGCCGAACGCGCTGGTCAGGCCGCCGGATTTCATGATGCCGCGGACGGTGAAGCGCTTCTCGCCTTGCATGGTTTTCATCGGTACGGTGGAATCGAGCGCGAGGTGATTTTCGCGCGCGAACGTTTCCGTGATCATGAGTGAGTCCGGCTGCGCCAGAAAGACGAGCGGATCGTCCATGATGGCCTGGTCGCCGCGTTCGAGATCGTAGTCGCGGAGGGCACGATCTCCGGTCATATCTACGCCGAGGATCAAAAGATTGCCCTGGCCTGGAAGGCCGGTGCTCACGACGGCCTGGATAACCGGGACGGCGACGCGGACCTGGGAAACGGATTGCACGCGCTCGAGAACGTTTTCATCGAAGCCGGTTTCGCCGGCCGTGATCTGCAACTGTGTTGCGCCCGCGATACGATCTACGGTTTGGCGAAACGCATAGAGCACCGATTGATTGGCCGTATGCATGCCGACGAAGACGGCGACACCGAGCACAATGCCCGCGATCGTGAGGAGCCACCGCAGGCGGTGCCTGCGGACATAGGGCCAGCTAATGAGCTTGAGCAGAATCATGCAGCGGCACGCCCAATTTTCCGGCGCGGTCTTCTTCGATGCGGCCGTCGCACAGCGCGACAACGCGGGCGCAGCTTTCAGCGACATGCAGGTCGTGGGTGACGATCAGGATGGTGGCGCCCAGGCGCTGGTGGAGGTCGCGAATTAGTTTCAGAATGTCGGCACCTGTGTGGGTATCGAGATTGCCGGTGGGTTCGTCCGCCAGGAGCACCGGCGGATAGACAGACAGAGCGCGGGCGATGGCGCAGCGCTGGCGCTCGCCTCCGGAAAGTTCATCGGGGAGGTGATGGATTCGATGCGACAGGCCGACCAGCTGCAGCAGTTCGCGGGCGCGCTCATCGGTCTGTTTTTTTGGCCAGCCGCGCAGGTGCAGCGGAATGGAGACGTTCTCCAGGCAATTCAGCGTGGGCAGCAGGTTGAAAAACTGGAAAATGAAGCCGATCTTGTCGCGGCGCAGGCGCGTGAGCTGATCGTCGGAAAGCCCGCCCAGCCGCGAGCCGTCGATCTCGATTTCACCCGAGGTTGCCGTATCCAGGCCGCCAATCAGGTTCAGCAGCGTCGATTTGCCCGAGCCGGATGGCCCGACGATGGCAACCATCTCGCCGCGCGCGATCTCAAGATCAATGCCGTCAAGCGCGGTTACTTGAGTTTTCCCGCGGAAGACCTTGCGGATTTGAGCGAGCCGGATCACCTATTAGCTATCATGTCTTATCGCCGAACAATTCTGCACATGCGCATAGGGATCGACGCGGGCGGCACGTTCACCGATTTCGTGGTTTATCACGACGATGGACGGCTGGAGACGTTCAAATTGCGATCCAATCCGCGATCGCCCGCGAGCGTGATCCTGGCCGGGCTCAAGCAGGCAGCCGGGCGGCGCAAAGCCGAAGTGATCCACGGCTCGACGGTAGCGACCAACGCGCTGCTGGAGCGCAAGGGTGCACGCACGGCGCTGGTAACGACGGCGGGTTTCGAAGATGTGATTCATATCGGGCGGCAGAACCGGAAGGAGCTGTACAACCTGACGCCGCGCTTGAAGGTCCCGATCATTCCGCACAAGATGTGCTTTGGAGTGCGGGAACGCGCCTGGTTCGACGGCACTGTCGCGGAGAAGCCGCGGCGGAGCGAGCTGGCGCGCTTGAAACAGCAGTTGCGGCGCGCAGGAGTTGAGTCGGTTGCAATCTGTTTTCTGCACGCCTATCGGACGCCGGAGAACGAGAAGCAGGCGGCGGAAGCGCTGCAAGGGCTCGGCTACTTGTGCTGTTCGCACGATGTCTGCCCGGAGTTTCGCGAATACGAACGCTCGTCGACCACGTTGATCAACGCCTACGTCGGGCCGCTGATGGATCGCTATCTGGGCGAGTTGGAGAATGCCAGCCGGCAGCCGATTTCGATCATGCAGTCGAACGGCGGGTTCATGTCGACGCGCGAGGCGCGGCGGCACGCGATCCGAACCGTGTTATCAGGGCCGGCGGGCGGGGTTATCGGGGCTTTGGAAACCGGGCGGCTAGCGGGTTTTCCTCGCACTCTCGGGTTCGACATGGGCGGCACATCGACCGATGTTAGCCTGTGCGACGGCGTGCCTCGCGAGACGATGGAAGCCTCAGTCGACGGCTTTCCGGTTCGCGTGCCAATGCTCGATATCCACACTGTCGGTGCCGGTGGCGGATCGATCGCGCGCGTGGATGAAGGCGGCCTGTTGCGCGTTGGGCCGGAGAGCGCGGGCGCCGATCCGGGTCCGGCGTGCTACGGCGCGGGGGACAGGCCGACGGTGACGGATGCGCACGTGGTGCTGAGGCGGATCGGTGCGGATCAACTGGTGGGCGGCGAGATGCATTTGGATGTGGCGCGCGCCGAGGCGTCCGTGGATTCGATCGCGCGTGAATTGAAGCTCAGCCGCATTGCGGCGGCGGCTGGGATTGTCCGGGTGGCGAACGCCAATATGGAGCGCGCCATTCGCGTGGTATCGGTGGAGCGCGGGCACGATCCGCGGGATTTTGCGCTGCTTGCGTTCGGAGGCTGCGGCGGGCTGCACGCCTGTGAGATGGCGGCGGAGTTGGGAATTCGGACGGTGCTGGTGCCGGAGCATGCGGGCGCGCTATCGGCGCTGGGTATGCTGATTGCGGACCATGTACGCGATTATGCCGCGGGCGTTCTAAACCGGCCGGATATGGAGCGCGAGTTCCAGCGGCTGGAGCGGATGGCGAAGCGGGAACTGCGCGGGGCGAAGTTGATGCGGTCCGCGGACGTCCGGTATGCAGGGCAGAGTTACGAGCTGACGGTTCCGTGGCAGCCGGCGAATCCTGCCGAGCCGTTCCATCGCGAGCATCGGCGCTTGTATGGTTATGCCAATCCGGATCGGCAGATCGAGATCGTCACGGTGCGGATACGGGCGACGAAGCGAGTGGCGAAGCCGCATTTAACGCCTGCGCGGGAGGAGCGCGCGGGTCAACGGGCGACCAGGCGCCGCGTGTACACGGGAGGTGCATGGCACGATGCGCCCGTGTTCACGCGCGGAGAGCTATCCAGGACGGCGCGCCGCGGTCCAGCGCTGGTTGTCGATTATGGATCGACGACGCTGATCCCGCCGGGTTGGCGGTTCGTGCTGGACGACTCCGGCACGTTACGCGTCGGGAGCCGCAGGCGGCCCGAATGACCGTGTTCTGCATCGTGTAGCTCCGAGACGTGACGTCCTGGTGCTGCCCTTCACCCGCGGTATGCGCTGCCCGCTGTGATACAACGTGTGCAGTGGACCAGCCCGGCTACATCCGGCCCGACGCGCGCTACCTGGAGAAGCGGGCGCTGAAGCGGCACGCGCGAGTTCTCGATCTGTGGGCCCTAGGCGTGGGCGCGGTCATTTCCGGCGATTTTTTCGGCTGGAACTTCGGACTCGCGAGCGGGTTCGGCGGCATGCTCGCCGCACTCGGCGTGATGACCGCGCTTTACATCGGCCTGTGTTTCGGCATCGCGGAGATGTCGCCCGCACTGCCTCACACCGGCGGCGCCTATTCGTTCGCGCGCACCGCCATGGGTCCGTGGGGCGGCTATATCACGGGGCTCGCCGAAAACATGGAATACATTCTGACGCCCGCGGTGATCGTAGTCGGTGTCGGCGGATATCTGGGCGCGATTTTCAGGACACCGCCCGCCTGGGCCCCGCTGTGGTGGCTTGTCTGTTACGCCGTTTTCCTGGCGCTCAATATCGGCGGTGTCGCGCTTTCTTTTCGCGTTTCGGTTGGTATCACGTTTTGTGCTTTGGCGGTCCTGATCTTCTTTTATGCCGGCGCCGCACCGCTGTTCGATCTGCACCGCTGGGCCTTGGAAGGCTCAGGCTGGCTACCGAACGGCTGGCCCGGCGTGCTGCGTGCGCTACCGTTCGCTCTGTGGGTTTATTTGGGCATCGAACAATTGCCGCTTGCGGCTGAAGAATCGCACGATCCGGCGCGCGACATGCCCCGCGGAATCCTTTCCGGCCTGGTCACGTTGATTGTTTGTTCTTTCTTGACCGTCATTCTGAACACCGGCATCCCCCCGGGCGCCGCTAAGGTCAGCCAATCCACCGAACCGCTGTTTCTCGGGTTTCGCGCGATCTTCGGTGAGGGCATCCGCACCCGGCTTCTCGCTCTGTTTGCCTGCACCGGGCTGCTGGCCAGCTTTCATACGATCATCTATGCCTACGGCCGCCAGATTTATTCGCTTTCCCGCGCGGGATATTTTCCCAACTGGCTTTCCATCACGCACGGCAGCCGCAAGACGCCGCACCGAGCGCTGCTGGCTGGATCCGCGCTCGGCTTCGCCGCCGCGCTGACGATACAACTCGCCGGCCAAAGCAGCACGGTAGGCGCAATTTTGCTAAACATGGCCGTATTCGGCGCGGTGCTGGCCTACGTGCTGCAGATGTTATCGTTCATTCTGCTGCGCCGGAAATTCCCGCGCATCGCCCGCCCTTACGTCAGCCCCGCAGGGATAACCGGTGCTGTCATCGCGATGTTCATCGCCATGGTGACGCTGATCGCGCTTTTTCTGAATACCGATTACAACAAAGGCGTGATCGGAGCGGCCGTTTGGTTCCTGTGCGGTATTGCGTATTTCGCCCTCTACGCGCGCAAACGTCTGATCCTCTCGCCTGAGGAAGAGTTTGCACTCGCGCATCGGGAGCGCTCAAAACAGGGAGCGGCGGTGTGACTTCCCGGTTTGCGGATCTTAAGACACTGCTCGCCAAAGCAACACCAGCGCGTTCCGGCGACGATCTGGCCGGAATCTCGGCGTCCAGCGCACGGGAACGCGTGGAGGCGCAAATGGCGTTGAGCGAACTGCCGCTACGCACGTTCCTGAATGAGCCGGTGATTCCGTACGAAGCCGACGAAGTGACGCGCCTGATCCTGGATGAACATAACGCGACGGCCTTCGCCCCCGTGGCCCATCTTACCGTAGGCGATTTTCGCGATTGGCTGCTCAGCGAAAACGCAACCGGCGAAGTGCTGGCGGCTCTCGCGCCTGGTTTAACGCCGGAAATGGCCGCGGCCGTTTCCAAAATCATGCGCCTGCAAGATCTTGTATCGGTGGCGGCCAAAATCCGTGTAGTCACCAGATTTCGCACGACAGTCGGCCTCGCGGGCCGCCTCTCGACAAGATTGCAGCCCAATCATCCGACCGACGATCCCAAAGGCATCGCGGCCGCCATCATCGACGGCCTGTCATACGGAAGCGGCGACGCCGTAATCGGCATTAACCCCGTCGCGGACAACGTGCAGATAGTAGAAGCGCTCCTCAATATGCTGGATCGCCTCCGCCAGGTCTACGGCATTCCTGTGCAGAGCTGCGTTCTGGCTCACGTCACCACGCAAATGGAAGCGATGCGGCGCGGGGCGCCCGTCGACCTGGTATTCCAGTCAATCGCGGGGACCGAGGCAGCCAACGCTTCGTTCGGTGTGAACATCTCCATGCTCAAAGACGCGCGATCGCAAGCGCTGGAATTGAAACGCGGTTGTGTTGGCAGCAATGTGATGTACTTCGAAACCGGCCAAGGCAGCGCGCTCTCGGCCAACGCGCATCATGGCGTGGATCAGCAAACCCTGGAAGCGCGGGCGTACGGGCTGGCGCGCCATTTCCAACCGATGCTCGTTAACACCGTGGTCGGATTCATCGGCCCCGAATACCTCTACGATGGCAAGCAGATTCTGCGCGCCGGCCTGGAAGACCATTTCTGCGGCAAGGTGCTGGGGCTGCCGATGGGCTGCGACATCTGCTATACCAATCACGCCGAAGCCGATCAGGACGACATGGACGCTCTGCTCACGATGCTGGGCGCGGCAGGCGTGAACTACATCATGGGAGTGCCCGGCGCCGACGACATCATGCTGAACTATCAAAGCACGTCCTTTCATGACGCGCTCTATTTGCGCGACCTGTTCGGGTTGAAGCCGGCGCCCGAATTCGAAGCGTGGCTCGGTGGAATGCGCCAGGAACTGCCGCGCATGGCGGCGCTGCTGCTCGAAGCATGAACCTGCGCGACTTCACGCCGGCCCGCGTCGACATGGGGCGTGCCGGCCATAGCTTGCCGACGCGCGAGCTGCTGGATTTTCAACTGGCGCATGCCAAAGCGCGGGACGCGGTGCACACGCCGCTCGACGTTCGCCTGCTCGCGGCCGAACTGCGCGAAAAGAAGCTCGAGTTCGTGACGCTGGCGAGTGCCGCGCCCGATCGCATAACCTACCTCCGCCGGCCCGATTTGGGCCGCCAGCTCAGCCACGAATCGCGCCCGAGACTCACCGGCGCGTGCGACGTCGTTTTCATCATTGCGGATGGTCTTTCAGCACTTGCGGTCCACCGGCATTCGGTCCCGCTCCTCGATCACGTTCTTCCGAGACTCGACGGCCGTATCGCGCCGATTGCAATCGTCGAACAAGGCCGGGTCGCGATCGGCGACGAAATCGGCGAGCTGCTCCATGCCCAACTGGCGATCGTTTTGATCGGCGAGCGGCCGGGTTTGAGTTCGCCCGACAGCATGGGCATCTATGTGACTTGGCAACCGCGGATCGGCAGGACCGAGGCCGAGCGCAACTGCATCTCAAACATCCGTGCCGAAGGCCTCAGCTATCCGGCGGCCGCACAGAAGCTGCTGTTTTTTATCAACGAAGCCCGGCGCCTGAAGCTCACCGGTTTTGCTCTCAAAGAGGATAGCGGCAGACTTCTAAGCGGGTGATGCACGGACGCAGCCTACAATGTTATGCCGCCGTCCACGCACAGAACCTGGCCAGTGATGTAGTTGTCGGGCTCCAGCAGGAAGCGGACCGCGCGAGCGACGTCGATCGCTTTTCCGTATCGAGAGATAACGCCTTCGGCCAGGTAGCGATCGTATTTGCCGGAGGCGATGCTGGGTTCGGCCATACCGGCTCGAATGACGCCGGGAGCGATCACGTTTACGCGAATGTCCGCCGGGCCGCGACATTCTTTCGCCAGAATCCGCCCGGCATGGATTAGGGCGGCTTTCTGGCCCGCGTATGCTGTTGAACCCGGAAACAGGACGACGGCTTGCATGGTTCCGAACAGCACAATGGCGCCCTTCGTTCCGCGCGCCCGCATGCGTTCGGCGGCTTCACGGGCCAGCAGAATCGGGCCCTCATAGTTCACGGCGTGCGAGCGCGGCATGGCTTCGTCAATCGGGCCGCGAGCGGGGTCGCCGGCAAAGACCACGAGGCCGTACAGATTCGAGACGGAATCGAGCAATTGCTTGCGATCCGCGGCGTTCGTGATATCGGCGCGGGTGCCGTGCCGCCGCGAGCTGATGACGACGCGGGCGCCCTCTTGATTGAGCAGATCCGCTGTCGCCGACCCGAGCCCGCCCGCGCCGCCAACCAGCAGGATTTCGAGCTCACGCACTGACATCCGCGGCCTGCCGCGCGACATAGCCGAAAGCGACCACCGCTAAAAATAGCGTCAGGACTTCGCTGTCGCCGAGATTGTATTCGAGGAACCCTTCGGCCAGGATGGCGAGGATTACGGCGATGGCGCCGTGCAGGACAAAACGCATTTCGGTTGCGGCGAGCTTGGCGCGCAGGGCGCGCGCGAAATCCCACAGGATCTTGCCGATCATCCAAAACAGTGCCAGCGCGGTCGGGATGCCGCGCTCGGCCGCGTATTGAAGGTAGATGTTGTGCAAGTGGCCGTACCAGCCTTCCGGTAACGGGCGCTCGACGTCGGCGGGCACCCACTGCTCGAACTGAGCCTTTACCTGCTCCGGACCGAGGCCGAACCATGGATGCGCGCGTACCATGGCAAATCCGGTTTCGCGCGTGATGGCCCGGTGCAGGTTGGAATCTGTTTCGCCGTGGGGCTGAAAGGCGGAGGTGACGCGCTCTTTCAGCGAAGAAGGCGAGACGAGGAAGATCACGAGCGCGGCCACGGGAGCCGCCGCCACCAGCCACTTGTGCCAGAACCAGAAGAGATACAGCAGCCCGATTGGGAACCCAAGCAGGAAAATGCTGCGCGTGTAGCCCAGGACCATTGAAACCACCAGGATCAGAGCAGCGAGCCACGCCGCGGCCTTCCACCGCTCCACATTCGAGAAGAACAGGAAGGCGGCCAGCATCAGAAGAACGATCATCTCCTCGCCTCCGAATGTCATCCAGTGGCTCATGAATCCCGTGATTCGCGAGCCGACATAAAAATCGTAGAAGTTGGAATGCTGCGCGGCGGCCTGCTGGTATTTTTGCCAGAACTGAAAGATGCTGCGGATGGCCGAGAGTGTCGCGACCAACGCCCACAGCAGCACAACAGCGCGAATTTCGGAAATGCTGCGGAAGGTGCTGTAGACCAGCAGTAGAACGAGCAGCACGAAGAACTTCCGGATTTGCGGTGTGCCGTTACGGATGTGGCCCGAGAGTAAGAGCGACAGTACCGTACCGGCGATGAACAGCGCGAGTGGAAGCTTGATGGGTGGCAGGCGCAGAGGCTCGGACGAAAGGAGTAATGCCGCCAAGGCTAGCGCGAGAAAAATCTGCGAGACTGCTATCGAGAATAAGATAGAGATAAGCGAGCCGCAGGTCAAGTAGAACGCGGCTCGATCCAGATAAGGTTTCAAATCGTTAGGCTACCAGGAATGGACATCTATCTTCTTCGCCACGGAATCGCCGAAGACGGCCGGGCCGGCGAACCGGACTCCGAGCGATCGTTGACATCGGAAGGCAAGAAGAAACTGCGCAACATATTGCGAGTTGCGGCGGAAAGCGGCGTACGGCCGTCGTTGATCTTGAGCAGCCCCTATAAGCGCGCGCTTCAGACTGCGGATATCGCAGCCGAGATGCTCAAGTACGACGGCAATTTGCTTCGTACCAGAAGTCTGGAGCCAAGCGCGAAACCGGACGCCGCGTGGGACGAGATCCGCGTTCACAAAGACGAGTCCGGGATCCTCCTAGCGGGCCATGAGCCGTTATTTAGCGCCTTGACCGCGTATTTGTTGGGCTGTCCTGCATTTCAGATCGATTTCAAAAAGGGCGGGCTGGTATGCGTGGAAATGGACGGGTTCGCGAGGGCGCCGCACGGGGTGTTGAAGTGGTATCTGACGCCGAAGCTTGCCGGGTAGCTCCGAGCGTCCACGCATCACTAGTCGCGCGTATAATGATTTGACGTTGCCAAAGGAGATCCGCATGTCTGAAGCCGCCGCCGCCCGTTCTTCGGTCCAGCTCATCGAAGCCAAACCGGAGCACGTTCCCGAACTCGGCCGCATCTGCTACGAAGCGTTTAAAGACATCGCCGATCGCCATCACTTTCCGCCGGACTTTGCCAACGCGCGATTGGGGCGTTTCGTTGTTGAAATGCTGGTCCGCCGTCCCGACGTCTACGGTGTCGCTGCTGTTGTGAATGGCGAGCTGGCCGGCTCCAACTTCCTCTCGCTTACCGACGAAGTGGCCGGGGTCGGCCCGATCTCCGTAGACTGCGCCTTCCAGGGGCGCGACATCGGCCGTCAACTGATGCAAGCGGTCATCGACGAAGCGCGCCGTCGCAAGATCGAGCGCGTGCGGCTCCTCCAGGATTCGTTCAATACGCTTTCCATTTCTCTTTATGGATCGCTAGGATTCGATACCAAACACCCGGTGGCGTATCTTCGCCTGTCCACCGGCGGGAAGCCGGATGCGAGTGTCCGGCCGGTGGAGGAACGCGACCTGGATGCGCTGGATGACCTGTGCCGCCGGCATTACAAGTCGAGCCGCCGGAATGAACTGGCCGGCGCACTGCAAGCCGGGCTCTCGCCGTTTACGCGGGTGCGGGACGGCCGTCTCACCGGGTACCTCATTCCTGGCATTTTCGGGCATGGCGTCGCCGAGTCTGAACAAGACGCCGTCGCGATCGCATGCCACGCCGCAGGCGTCGTTCCTGCCGAGCGAGCATATTGCCTGTGCCCTTTGGATGAGGGGTCAGCTTTCCGCGCTTTCCTCGGGGCGGGTTGCCGGACGGTTAAGATTTTCAATCTGATGGTCACGGGTCCCTACGAACAACCGCAGCCCGTGTGGATGCCGTCCGTTTTATATTGAACCTGGCCGCGCCGGCTGGCGTATAGCAGGCATGGGGCAAGACTTGCGCATTGCTCTGCGCCGGTTGGGCAAAACGCCCGGATTCACGGCCGTAACCGTGCTGACGCTGGCGCTCGCGATCGGCGCGAACACCACGACGTTCAGCGCCCTCAACCGTTTCCTGCTGCGTCCGCTGCCGGTGGATCGGCCCAATGAACTGGTGACGATCAGCTCTAACGGCATCACGCAATCCTATCCAGACTATCGCGATTTCCGCGATCGCAATCGAACGCTCTCGGGTCTCATTGCGTACCGGATCGCGCCGGTCGCTCTGAGCCAAGGCGGCAAAAACATCCATCTCTGGGGCTACGAGGCCACGGGCAACTATTTCGACGTGCTCGGAGTCCGTGCGATGTTGGGGCGCGGTTTCACACCCGAAGACGACCAGCGATCGTCGCCTCACCCCGTTATCGTCCTGAGCTACTCCAGTTGGCAAAACCGTTTCGGGGGTGATCCAAATGTAATCGGAAAGCAAGTCAAGCTGAATGGCCTTAATTACAACATCGTCGGCGTAGCACCCAAGGGCTTCTTTGGAACCGAGATTCTGCTGGCGCCCGAATTTTGGGTTCCGATGGCGATGGAGCCTCAAATCGAGCCTGGAAACACTCCGTGGCTGGATCGACGCGCCACCCATAACATCTGGGCGCTCGGGCGGCTAAGACCAGGTGTGACCGCACAGCAAGCGGCAGCCGACCTAAAAGCCATTGCCGCCGACCTTGGCCGTATTCACCGCGAAGACGACGGCATGCGGATTCAGCTCTCCCGGCCCGGGCTGTTCGGTTCCTTTCTGCGCGGTCCCGTCGTGGGCTTTGCCTCCGTGCTCGTGGGCGTGGCGGGATTGGTCCTCCTCATCGCATGCGTCAATATCGCGGGAATGCTCTTGGCGCGGGCCACGGAGAGGCGCCGCGAGGTGTCCATTTGTCTCGCGATCGGCGCAGCGCGCAGCCGGCTGGTGGGGCAACTGCTGACTGAAAGCCTGCTGCTCTCATTGGCTGGAGGAGCGGCCGGCGTGTTGCTGGCTATTTGGATTTTGAAAGCGCTGGCAGGCATTCAGCTTCCCATCGATTTGCCTGGCACAACCGAACTCCCGTTCGATACCAGCGTTTTTCTGTTCAGCGCAGCGGTGTGCATACTGACGACGCTTCTGTTCGGGCTAGCGCCCGCGATCCAAGCGGTCCGCATCGACCTGGTTTCGGCCCTCAAAAACCAGATCTCTGACAGATTCCGAAGAATTCAAACCAAGGACCTCCTGGTAGCGGCCCAGGTTACGCTTGCGGTGATCCTGCTGGTGGGAACAGTGCTGGTGGTTCGAAGCCTGCAGCGCGCCATTACCATCGACGTCGGATTCAATCCGCATCACGCGGCGGCTGTGTCGTTCGATCTTGGCCTAAACGGTTATGACGAGCAGCGCGGCCGAGCCTTCGAACGGCGGCTGATGGATCAGCTTGCATCGTTGGCGGGCATCGAATCGTACGCGCTCGCCGATTGGCTTCCCCTGGGACTTGCTCAGTCAAACAGTACAATTTACGCGGAAGGCAAGCCGGTGCCGAAATTCGCCGATGCTCCGATGGCAACGTTTTACAGCGTCAGCCCCGGATATTTTCGCACCATGCAGACGCGGCTTGTGGCGGGCCGCGATTTCGACATACACGACACACGGGATAGCACCCGCGTAGCGATTGTCAATGAAGCTTTCGCACGCCGCCTGTTTCCGGGTGAGGACGCGCTGGGAAAACGCTTCCGGACCAATCCCGAACGCACCGAATGGGCTGCGATCGTAGGCATCGTCCAAGATGGCAAGTACCAATCGCTAAACGACAACAACGCGCCAGCGCTGTTCTGGCCGCGTTCTCAACGTTATGACTCCGCCTTCACGGTTGTGGTCCGCTCGTCACTGCCTCCGGACCAGGTAGTGCACCGCATTCAGCAAATCGTAACGACGCTGGATCCGACGCTGCCATTTTTTCAAGCCGACAGCCTGGACGATTACATGAAGCTGCCGCTTATGCCTGCGCGCATTGCCGCCAGCATGCTGGGGGCGTTCGGGCTGATCGCGATTGTGCTCGCTGCTACGGGCGTGTACGGCATGATGGCATATTCGATTTCGCGGCGGACGCGCGAGATCGGCATTCGTGTCGCGATCGGTGCGGGCCGCGGCAACATCGTGCGACTGGTGCTCCGGCGCGCGGTCTTGATTATCGGTGCGGCGAGCGTGTTGGGAGCGGGGCTGGCGCTGGTTCTCGGCCGGTTCTTTACGCCTATTTTGTACGGGGTGAGCCCACGCGATCCGGCGACCTACGCGATGGCGCTGCTGCTCATGAGTGCCGTCGCCCTGATCGCCTGCTACGTTCCGACGCGGCGCGCGCTGCGGATCGAGCCGGCCGTCGCTCTGCGAGATGAGTGACCACGTGGAATGTAACGGTCAGTTCGACGTCACTGAGCCGCCGCTTACAACCAGTGAAACCGGCGACGGCTGGCGCTTATCCTATGATCAGGGGGAATTGGCCATGAAGCCCAGCGCGGAGAAAAACGACCCTAAACGGCCGGACGAGCGGGAAGAATCGCACCCGGAACCAGAGCCGGAAGACGAGGTAGACGAAGCGAGCGAGGAGTCGTTTCCGGCGAGCGATGCGCCGGCGTGGACGGCGGCCGCAGTCCACTGAAGCACGTTACACTCGTCGTAGAAGCAATTCTCGGCGAGCGGGCGCGTAGCTCAGGTGGATAGAGCACCTGCCTTCTAAGCAGGTGGTCGCTGGTTCGAGTCCAGCCGCGCCTACCAACCCCTTCAATACTTTGCGGCGCTCTTTCTGCGCCACCTACGATTGCCTTTCGGGTGTGCTGCTACCGTATTTGAACCGTCAGGCTAGATACCCGGCCAAGCCGTGGAGATCAACTACGACGTGCCATTTGCCGCCCCGTGACGAGCGACAGCAACCATAAACCGCCCGGCCAGGTGTCATGGCCGCACTGGGTTATCCGTTGATAACGCCTCAATCGTAAATCGCAGTTTACTGGCTTTGCAATAACTCTTCGATCAGGGCGCGACTTACCAGCAAAGGATCGCAACTATACTGCTCGTTCAGAATCGCCGTTTTCAGTTCAAGGATACGTTCCAGGCGAAGATCCTGCCCCAGGTTTGCACTCTGAAGGAACTTTGTGGCGAGCGACAACGCGATCTGATCATTGAGCGGAACAGCAATCGTGGCCGCATTGCTGGAGCCGACTCCTGTGCCGCTAGTTCTTTTCTGCAGCTCTTCGTGCAATTTTAGATTGGCGCCTGGGGTGTCTTCGATTGCCCCAATCTTCACGATCATCAATTCTCCTTACCTTTTATCGTAGGAATTGCGGGCAGTATTCATACAATTGGTGTTCAAACAACATTCGGCCCAAAGTAACAACGTCGTCACTGGCCGACGTTCGATGTTGGATTCCTGTTCGGTATTCAGAACAATGTACGCGAGACGCGTCTGTGTGGCGTCAGGCTGTTTGATGAAAAGAAAGGACATTTTCCGTGCCTGTTCGGAAAACAGAACGAAAGTCACGTTTTGCGTCCCAAAAAGGCAGCGATTTAGATCTCTCTTAAGACGCTCGTGCTCTGTCCAGAGCGGCCTTAATTACCTACAGTTCTGCAAAGAATACTGCGATGTCTTAATTGTACACTGCAGTCAATCGAGCGACGGATGATCGGGCGTGATACGCCGCATCTCATGGCGCTCATGAGGTTCCAGACATGAGACTGCTGGAGGCGTTTATGAAGTCGCGGCCAAGGTCCATGGTCGAAGAAACTCTCCCCGAAGCGGTTGCACCGTTCGTGGAAAAGCGCAAAGAACGGCGTTACCCCACCAACGACGCCGTTTTGCTCAAAATCCTTCCAAACGAAAAAAGCATTTCCGCAATCGCAGTCGACGTCTCCAGAAGCGGCATCAGACTCGCATTGGGCCAAGGCCTCTCGACTGGCGCGAAGATCGAGATATTCCTTCCGGCCAGTCAAGTCACGATCGTCGGGGAGGTGCGATATTGTCGAAGGTCCGATGCGACCTTCTATGCCGGCGTGCGCATTGAGGAGTTCGTATCTGCGAAATACAGAGCTGCGCAACACCTGAAGCAGCAGGAGGTCTTATTTTATATCGAAGGCAAGGGGTTGAAGCGGGGTGAACGCTTGCGCATCGAGGATCATGTTTTGACATGCGCGTCTTGTGCGAAAAGAGTGTCCGAATTAACGAGAGCAGTGCAGCAGAGACGGCTTCCCCCTCAGGGAGACACGGCATGATGACCGACGGAACAGTTCACAATCTCCAACGGAACGTGCCCACGCCGGCAGAGGCTAAGAGAGGCTGCTTGGGGCTGAACGTGGAGGTGACGATGTCGGGAGCGGATTATATATTTGAAGGCGTCCTCGAACACTTCATGGCAGGCGAGGCTTCAATTCTCCTCGACCACAGTTTTTTAAGGAGACGAAGGTTCGAATGGAGTTTAATGGGTTTTGGTTTGATGGGGAAGTATTGCTCTGCGAACGCAAAGGGAGCTATACGACACCCACGTCGTTATTCCCGACGTCGATGAAAAGGGCGTTCGGCGCGATCCTCGATATGTCGTCCATATGCCGGGGAAGCTATACCCGCCGGACGGCGGAAGTGCGGTTGAAGCAAAGATAATAGATATCTCGCGAGACGGTCTTGGGTTCGAGTCCGCCCTTAGGTTAAACGTCGGCGACACCGTCGGCATCGAGAGTCAATCGAATTTGGCGTTCGGTATTGTCCGGGATTGTCGCCAGGTAAACGGGAACACTGCGCCGATTTATCGCGCCGGCCTACAGGTGTACGATGTGCTCTCGAAGAGTGAAACGCTAACGAAAGCAAACCAGCGGTGTATAACCTCGATCCTTCGTCGCCGCACCGGCGGAGGGGCACAGGTTCGGGGACACTAGAGCCACTAAGGAGTTGATTGCGACGTGGGCATACAAATGCTGCAAGTGGGCTTCCATTCAAAACATTTCCTTCGCGTGACAGCATTATCGACTGAAACGTCGCATTGCTCCGTTTGGCGACGACAGTAATTAAAGGATGTAGATGATTTTGAGGACGCCAGACTCCCTGAATTCAACAAAGCTCAACAACATTCAACAAGCTGCGCCCGGCACCAAGAATAAGCCCCAGGCTGACTGACATTGTGCGTAAGTACTGACCGATTCGCTGACGACAGGATCGTGGAAGTGCGAGCCTACCTTGATTCGGCTCTCGTTGCTCGTCGGTTCGAGGAGAATCGGATTTAACCAAACCCGTATCCAACTACACAGCGGATCTATCCCGCGTGTTGCAGGGATTTGGTCGAACCTAAGCTGGTGAGTGATCTAGTGAGCTGTGCTACTCGCTACGACCTTCTCTACATCTACGCATCCCAGATGCAGGTGCTGGAGCTTGGCGCCTACTTCCGTCAGGCCTAGCTTGCCGGGCGTAACCTGGTGGCAAGAAGTGCACCCGAACTCGGTGAAGCGTGCTACCTTTTGGCGCTGCTCAGAAGAACGTTTGTCGTCTGGCACCTGGACGATGACAGTCATTGCTGTCAGCATGTTGATGCAACCCTCAAAGCCCTTGGCCCTCTCCGCGCCTTTTGCGGTGAAGCCGAGCTTGCCGTCGTGACCGAGGGTATGACAACCCTTGCAGCCGTGGGTATTGAAGACGTATTGAGCCAACTCGTGCTGAGTCTTGCCTCCGGCGATCATCCGATCAAGCCCAGGGTCCTTGGAGGATTGCTGCGCCAGCGCGGCTTGAGGGGAACACAATGCCAGGAAAATCGAACCGCAGCCAAAGAGTAGTGTCGAATGTCTCTTCATGCCAGATCTCCTCATATACCCGCGTCCTGACGTGCCTGCACATATTCCTGCACTGTCATCAACTGCGAACCATCGCTTCCGAAGTCCAGAACAGGCGCATTCGGATTGATGTCCATCGTTAGATAGTAGTTCCACTGATTGACCGTTAGCTTGCATGATGCCGTAGGGGGATACGAGCCGCAACCAAGTGACTGCAGCTCATCAATCAGTAGTGTGTTATTGGGTGGTGCGAGCGCGGGACAAGGGGCGTTAACCCCGGTCAGGCATACGTTCCCGCCAAACGTATTCGTACCTGCTGTCGCAGCATTCTTGATATCGAACCCGCTGGACGAGGTGTGATCCACAGAGACCTGCACAGGCGGATTGCCAACGATAAGGTTGTTGCGGACGATATTGCCGTGAACGCCGGACGTCATGAAAATACCGTTGGCGTTCCCAACGATGGTGTTGTCCTCAATAATATTGTTCGCATCCACGGGACTCGGAAGGCCGATCCCAAAATTACTTCCCTGTCCTGCATACCCATTTCCACTTATCCGGTTCGCACGGAGCCGGTTGCGAGAGCTGCCCGCCAGTCATATGCCGCCGCAGGCAGAAGCTCCATTTCCATTTCGCACCGAAACATTCCGGATCAGTTGATTGTCACCACCTCCGCCGACGAGAATTCCAGAGGCGCAATTAGTCGCAGTCGTTACGCCCGTGACCGTAACACCGGTGCTGTTGAGGAGGAGGACTCCGGTGTTTCGAAAGCGTTGAACCAGCCCAGGCCCTTGAATGGTCGCCGCCACCTGCGCGTTGACCAGAATCCCAATTTCGTTCCCGGTTGCGGCCCCACCGCAGCCCGTCTGGGGATCTCCCTGGCCGTTTATGGTAAAGGCGTTCAATTTTAACGTCACATGTGGTGCGCCGATGACGATGCAGGGTGCCCCGCTAACCGTACATGTCACGTCCCCAACAAGGGCGCTGTCCTCGGTGATTGTCAAGGTGCTCGCTATCGTGCCACTGATGTTCGCCGCATCCGCGTTCTCGTTCCAAACGCTTGATGCTCCGACAACAGCAAGGCAGAAAAGAAAGATCCGCGCCTTAAGCACATAACAGTTCATAGGTGGCCTCCTCGCTGGTTGCCTGTGCGCTCACCTTCTGATACAATCCTTAGCCGTTTCTGGTCCGCGCACTGGCTTAACTCGCGTTGAGATTAGCGGAAGAATGCTCAGGAAGTCTTGAGAAAGATCTAAAATTCTTCTCAACGAGTTTTGAATATGGCTGCTCCTCTGAAAACAAAGCGTCTGTATGAGTTCGGCCCCTTCCGCTTGGATGCGTCCGTCCCGCTATTGCTTCGGGACGGCCAGGTCGTTCCATTGACTCCAAAGGCGCTCGAAACTCTGATAGTACTGGTTCAAAACGCCGGAGAGGTCGTAGATAAGGAAAGAATAATCGCAGTCGTCTGGCCCTCCTCGTTCGTCGAAGAAAGCAACTTGGCACAGCATATCTCGGCCTTGAGAAAGGCGTTGGGGGACGAGAGTGTGCGCATTGAGACGATTCCAAAACGAGGCTACCGTTTGATCGCGAGCGTTAGACAGATTGCGGAAGACGCTGTGTACTTGGCCGCAGAGGAACAGTTGGAGCCTTTGCCGGCGAACCCCGCCGACCGTATGCCTAGTGGCGGCGCACCCACTGCGAAAAGACGGACTATAAGGCATTGGCAACAATTTGGTGTTCCGGTTGCGGTGCTCGCGGTTCTGACAGTTATCGTTTTCGGGCTGCGTTTCAGACACGCGTCGGCTACTTCGAGTGTTGGACAATGGATTCAGCGTCAGGTTACAGCAAACACCGAGCAAGACCCGGTGCTACGCTCAGCAATATCTCCGGATGGAAAATACCTCGCCTATAGCGGGCAAACGGGCATTCACGTTCTAGTGGTGGACACGGGCGAGAGCCGTCTCCTTCAGTCGCCCGATAAGCTTTGTTTTAGGTGAGCTGACCTAAGCTGGTTCCCGGAGGGAACCCGGTTGGCGGTTAGTGGACTGTCCGGATCGGATGACCGGCCAAAGATATGGGCAGTCTCCGTAGTTGAGGGAACGTTTCAAAAGCTGCAAGACGACGGGACCGGTGCGGCTGTATCTCCGGACGGCTTGCACATCGCTTTTATTAAGGATAGGTCGAAAGATCCGCGGGCCGGCGTGGGTAACGAGATCTGGCTGACTGATGCAAATGGCGGGAATGCGAAGCTACTCGCGTCGTCCGGAACACGTGGGGTGTTTCACACAGCAGCCGGATTGAAGTGGTCACCCGATGGGCGGCGGCTCGGATACGTCTTACGTCCGCCGAAGGCGCCAGAATTGACACTCGAAAGCGTCGGGCTTGACGGCGCGCCAGCGGGAATCGTTTCGGACGCTCGCCTAAGGAATTTCGCCTGGGCACCCGGCGGCCGCATATATTACGAACTGACAGACTCCTCTGATTCGTCAAACTCCAGTCTCTGGCAAGTTGAAGTGAATGAGCGAACTGGCAAACTGTCTGGCGTGCCGCGTCTGGTGACCAATTTCGCGGGGTTCGCAGTGCGCGACTTACAGATCACCACCGACGGAAAACGCTTGGCACTACTCAAGCGCAGCGATCAAAGCGACGTTTATGTCGCAGAACTGGAGGGGACACCGGTTCACTTGAAAAATCCTCGGCGGCTCACTCAGGATGATCGTATCGATTGGCCAGGCCGTTGGTCCCTCGATAGCAAATCTATCTTTTTCTTTTCCGATAGACGCGGCAATCTCGACATATTTGAGCAGCGTCCTCAAGACGAGAATCCCCAGACGATCGTCGGCGGTACCGAGGATAAGCGAATGCCACAAATGAGTCCTGATGGAGCATGGATACTTTACATCGCATGGAACAAATCTAACGGCGAGTCCGTCGCCCAAACGGGCCACATAATGCGCTTTCCCGTTGCAGGAGGTCCTCCTGAGCCAGTTCTTGAAGTCAAAGGATATCCAGGTTCGGCACGCGCGCAGCGCGCAGGATTCTTACTCACTCTGCGGGGTCATCCGGATTTTCATTGCCCGATTATCGCAGGACGTTCCTGCGTGGTAAGCGAAATTGAGGCGAATCATCTTCTTTTTTCGGCTTTCGATCCACTACGGGGTCGGGGTGTCGAATTAGCCAGAATCGATATCAACCCAGGAGTAAACCTCTTCTGGGATCTTTCACCCGACGGTACGCGCATCGCCTTCGGACAAACAGACGCCCGGAGCGGTACCTTGCATATTCTTCAACTTGATGGCGGTACGGTGTCTGATATTGAAGTCAAGGGATGGGCCAACCTCACCACTGTCGGTTGGTCCGCTGATGGACGTCAACTTTTCGTTTCAAAAGGCGCCTCTAGCGGCGACACGCTATTACGCGTTGGCCTGAACGGGGATGCCCAAGCGTTGCGCAAAGCAGGCATGTGGATTGAGCGTCCCGCCGCCTCGCCGAATGGCCACTATTTAGCTTGGGGCGAAGTCAGTTCGAACAGTAACGCTTGGATCATCGAGAATTTCCAATAAATCGCGATTGCACACTTCACCCGCGAGGTGACGAATTCGAATGTGGTGCCAACGCCGTGAAGGAATGGGTCCCGGCCACTTCCTACTGCCCGTCGCCGAACAGCGAGCCTAGCTAACGAGGCGTGAACTGGACTGCCGGTTGAAGGCAGATCCAATCCCCGACGTGCGGCATCGTCATTTGATGTAGATGAAATTGAGGATGCGAGATCCCCAGAGTTCAACAAAGCTCAACAGGCTTCAACAAGGCGCGCCACCTTGCTGAAACAGAATGCATTGAAAATAGAGGATTTGCGAAAACGGCCATAAACCGACTTCTAAGCAGGTGGTCGCTGGTTCGAGTCCAGCCGCGCCTACCAGTTGCTTTCTTAGAGTTCCAGTATTCCAGTGCCTCTGGCAAGTATGGATTAGAGGTGCTGTCCAAAGTACGAACCGTTCGCTCTGGACGTTTTGAACCGGTGATCCCCACGTGGTCGTAAGAACCTGACTCGAAGAACTACGGGGCCAAGTCCCTGGCTATATCGATCCATAATGGATTGCTCCAGTTTGCCCTAGGATCTGCGGCGGCACGTGCAAACGTCCAAAACTGGAGTCGCTCCGCATCCACCTCGCACAAATCGGCAAGCCGCTTGACCATGCCGATGGGATCTGCATGAAGCCGTTCCTCGCAAACGTGAAGATGTTGCACCACGTCATACGTTGGATCGCCGATGAACGGCTTCGGGTCGATAGCCAGCCAGGGTTCCCGCTCGGATCGCAAAACATTTCCAGCGTGAAGATCCGTCGCGAGGAGCACGTCAGTTGGTGTGGGTTCTCCGAGCACCTTCCACAGCCGCAATCCTTCGTGCACTAATCCGGCATCCGGCCACTGGAGCGCCTGGGCAAGTGTCTCCTCGCGCCAAAAGTCTAACATCTCTGATAAATGCCGGAACGGCTTAAGATCCGTCCCCTCAGATCGTTTCCACAGCCGCTTGAGAAGCGTTGCGATCACGACATCTCGCGTGTGCTCCGGCTCGGAGTGAAGCGAGTCCCCGGGTTGACAGCGCTCCAGCAGCATGGCGCCAAGGGCGTCGTCCGCGTCAAGCAGTTGCGCGGTCGGGGTGCCATTCCAGAATCGCAACCCGTCGATTTCAGATGCGCCTTCCATGTGCGGCATTCCCAATTTCAGGACGGCGGGTGTGCCGTCGGCGCACACAACTGGAGCGACCCATGAGCACGTTACGTTCGAGTGCTCAAACGGTGGACCGAGGCGCAGCGACCAGCGGCGTGTCAAATCCTCCAGCATTGCTGGTAAGGTGTCGAGCCATGCCTGCCGTTCGGAGGACCTCCCGCAATTTGCGATGAGCTGCTTGGGGAGAATCATTCCACCACTCGCGAGGCCGCGAATATCATTCATCCTCAACTCAGCGCTTTTCCGAACTTGTGGTGAGGCTACAGCCGTTGTTGTTTTACCCAGTCACCTCTTTATTGTGGATCGGGACGAAGCTTGGATACTGGAGGACCCACGGGGTCACTTAGTCAAGTAGCTGCGATGGATCCAGGAGTCTCCTTGCGCCCTGTCGCGCGTCTCGAAGAGAATCGTTCGGGGTGTTTCCTTCACTAATACGCTGGTTCTGTCTGTTAGCTGGCGCGCGGATGGCTGCGCGGAGCCGGCGTCGAGGAGGACAGCCTGTACGGCGGCCGGCGACGGTGGCGCAAACTTCTTGTCCGGGTTGTACTTCGAGACCGCTTCAACCGCGCTGGCCCGCAGGAGCTTCGGCCACAATTGTGCGAGCAATTCGTGCGAGGAATACACGTCGGCGCTGTTTACTGCGCCATTGATCGTAAACGCGTACCCAATCACGTCTTTTTTCCCATCAACGATGCTTTTCAGATCGCGAAGGTAACCGTCGATTGACTGCTGGACGGCGGGTGCTTGCATGGTCATGGGCAGGCTGGTGGGCGCGGCCGCGGCGCGAACGTCGGACCGAAGGGCGCTCGCAATGCCCGATTGCACCGCCGCGACCTGGTCCCACACCGAACGTTGATCCGATTTCAGCCGCACGGCCATCTTGAGTTCTTTGGTCGCGACGGCTTCGGTTGAGGAGTTAAAGGTTCCAACGGACTCGCTGCCGCGCGCGCTCCAACGGCCATGTTCGACGCAAAACGCGCTGATGTTGACCCGCCCCGACTTTGTGGGCAGAATAATGTCGTCTTTGAGCGTGCGGTCCTGCGCGCCACCTTTCACGATCTCGCCGGATTGAATGAAGACCTCTTCGGCGGAGACATTTTCGATCGCCAGTTCGTTGACGTTGCGCGTTTCATATACGACCACCTTGCCCTGCGCGATGGCGTCTTCAAGAGTGAGCAGTTTTTTGGAGTCTTTTGGCGCGCCGTGAATCAGGAAAATCGACAGATTGTCGTGCGTGAACGGACCGCTGACGCGATACTCGTTCGCTCGATGCGTCTGAGCCGCCAGACCGCGGAAGGCAAACATCGCGATCAGCACCGCCCCCACGCCTAGTGCGAACACACTTCCAGCTGCTGTTTTCATATAAAGTCTCCTTTTGTGACCGGCGACGATTGGCCGCTGGTCTCAAGAGGGAAATGCCGCGGGATGCAGGCGCCTTTCGCCGCCGAGACGACCGGGGTTGTTAAGCTGTTTTCATTCCTATGAAACCGGAATCCTTCGATCCAGGCTTAACGACACAGTTCTCCGGACCGCTGCGCCGGACCATCAATCCGGATGGAACATTCAACGTGCGCCGGCAAGGTCTACGGCTCCGCGACACGAACCTGTACCTGATGCTGATCGACACCACATGGACGCGGTTCTTCGCGGCGGTGCTCGTCACGTTCGTTCTGATTAATGTGCTGTTTGCCGGCCTGTACCTGGCTGTCGGAATCGAACATCTGCAGGGCGTCGAGCCGGAAATGGGGGCGTTTGTAAACGCGTTCTTTTTCAGCGTGCACACGCTGACGACGGTCGGTTATGGCAACGTGTTTCCGCGAGCAATCGCAGCGAACGCGATTTCCGCCGTTGAAGCGACGATGGGCTTGATGATCTTCGCTCTGGGAACCGGGCTTCTGTACGGACGCTTTTCCCGGCCGTCAGCCAAGATTCTGTTCAGCCATCGCGCGCTGATCGCGCCCTATCAAGACGGAACGAGCCTGCAGTTTCGGATCACGAACGCTCGCAATAACGTCCTAATCAACCTGGAGGCGCGTGTTCTCCTGATGACCGTAAATCGCGCAGACAGCCAGCTAAAGCGGTCGTACTTCGATCTGGAGCTCGAACGCCGTCAGGTTTATTTCTTTCCTCTAACCTGGACCATCGTACATCCCATCGATTCCGCGAGCCCGCTGTACGGTAAGACCGCCGACGATCTCAGGAGCGAAGAGGCGGAGTTACTCATTCTCATCAAGGCCTTTGACGACACCTTCAGCCAATCGGTGCATTCGCGCTTCTCCTACCGGCACGATGAGATTTTGTGGGGCGCCAAATTCGAGCCTGCATTCCGGGTCGACGAAAACGGCGATTTAGTTCTGGACGTGAAGCGGGTCCACGAACTGAAGATGCTGGGCTGAGGGAGAGATACCGGAGGTGTTACGCTGGAGCGCAATGCGGCGGATTCTGGTGGTTTTCGCGTTAGCAGGCGGGTGCGCTGCACAGCTCACAAGCCCGCCGTTTGCGCCCGATTCCGCGAAGCTCGAACGCGCGGACCTGAGCGAAATCCTCGGACTGCTATGTCCCGGCCAGGAAGTAATTGGGGACCAAAGCGGATGCCGCGCTTGTCCGGCTGCCAGCGCGCATGCGGGTGCGCGAGGCGATGCCAGTATCATCGGCGCGCTGCGCGGGCGCCTTCTAAAGCCGGATTCGGACGATCTCTTGCTGGACCTGAACGGCTGCGGCCCGGTCTTGCTTACGCATTCGTCGAGTGGGTGGTTCGTCGATTCAAGCCGCGATTTGCCGGATGGCGTATGCCGCAAGCTTCGCGGGCGTGACGGCAGGGATGGATTGGTGTGCTACTCGGCTACGGTGACGCAGGATCTGGAGCACGCGCGGCTGGAATTTTCCTATTTACCGGCAGAGCAGAAGACGGCATTGGTTTCCGCGCTCGACAATACCGGCGGAGCATGCGAAGCGCCGAAGCGCGTGGTGGTGCAGTCCGCGCTTCAGGAGGTGCGATTTAATTCCGGGACCGGGGGAAAGATGTCGTTGAACGTAACCGCGCGATGCCGGCGCGGACCGCTGAGTCCGAGGTCTCGCGCTGCTTGCGCGCGTGGGCCGGGATTCGAGGACATTGGCCCGGCCGCACCCTTCAGGAATTTCCGTATCGATTACATCTTCAACGGCGAAACGTTCTCGCTCGCTCCAGCAAGCCGCCTCAGCAAGCAGGCTTATGATGCCTGCGCGGCGGAGGCGAAATAAGACTTAGCGCAGAACGTTGCTGGATTCGGCGTCGGCGATCAGCCGGTCGGCGTCGGCCTGGAGCAGGAAGCGGTCCTTCACGAGCCTCACCGCAGCCTGACGAACCAGCGCGACATACTTATCGTGCGTGCCGTAACGTTCTTCAAGCGATGGCCTAGGGTCACCGGCCGCCTCGCGTTCCGCCTTGGTTTTGGCGAACGGAACGTAGCCTCCGGCAAACCCGCATTCCGTACCTTTAAAGTAGCCTGACGCAGTGACGTTCCATCCCAAATACGTCCCCAGCGGAACCTGATGCAGGACGCTTGCAACGCCAGACGTTTCGTTGCCATCGGGGTTTACTTTGGGCGCCAGGCTGGGCAGCACCTCTTTAATCAGCGGCGGCTGAATCGTAATCCATCCGGAAAGATCGCGGACGTTGAGTTTCGGGCCGAAGTCGTAATAGTACATCGGAAGCTGGATGCCGTCGGGCAGCGGGACTCCGGGAATGACCGGAAATCCGAGTGCCTGATGTGTTGCCGGAACCAGCTCGCCGCGATCGAGCCGCGGGTATTGGCTGGGCGGCGGAGCAACATCCTTGACCACCCAATCCGTAAGGGCCTCGCTTAAAGCGCGCATTGTATCGGACGACGGATTCGGGTTGTCGGGCAACTCGCAGCGACCAGCCGCGGCCGTGATCGCGGTCGAGAAACCTCCGCGGCCGCCGCCGTGCGTTACGCCTGGGAAGTAATAGCGGCGCACGTTCGCGGGCAGGGGAATATCGCGATCGGCTCTGGTACCGACCAAATCCGGCGAAGCGCGCAGCCCCCAGATTTCTGAAGAACCGAACGTCTCTACGATCTTGGGGCAAGTCTTCGTCGCCGTGCAGCGATCCAGCAGACCACCGGAGGCTAGTTGCCGCGCTTCATCGGTATAGTCGCTCCACCACACGATGCCATCGCTACCCGGTTGATACAGGTCCGCCGCGCCTCCTGGCACCGCGAAGCGGAAGTCCATGGGATTTTGCCGGGCCGCGATATTGGGATGCGCGCCATCGAACACGATACGCTTCGCTTCGTCCTGATTGAAGCCGAGATGGATAAAGCTGCGGAGAAAATTACCCGACTGCGATGTGCCTCGCCCGATGGCGTGCGTAATTTTTCCGGCCACGGGATTGGCGGTGCCCGCGTCGTCGGCGGTGGCATAACGTAGGAAAGAGTTCAGGTCTCGCGTCGCGGCGTAGCCGATACCGAGAACCAGCGGATCCTTGGCGGTGTAAACCAGTTCGTACAAATAAGCCGGGTCGAAGCCGCCCTTCACGCAAACCTTGTGCGGGTCCGCTTCGCCGGGGAACGGGGTTTTCGTGCAATCGGCGAACGCCCAGTCGGTGGAGCGCAGCGGAATTACCTCGCGGCCTTCGCCGGCGCGCCGGGTTAGAACGGCTTTGGATGTATCCAAACTCGCGGGAAGCGGCGACGGGACACCCGCGCCCAGGCCGCCTGTCATTTCGAGTGTGGTGGCTCCGGGCTTCATATCGACGAAGCGGACCATTACCGGCCCAGTGATCGGCGAACCATCCGGGTTCTGTGCCATCGGCACCGTGAGCGTTTCCATGCCAGGCGCAGGCGGTATATCACCTTGCCATCCGCTCGACACCAGCACGTGCCCGAACTTGAAGAAGTCAACCATGGCGCCCGGGTTGGGGGCTGCGCCCGCCAGCGCCACCCGCCCGCGATTGGGGACTTCGTAGATGAGGACGCCGCTGGTTCTGGACAGGTCAATTGGTTTGGCAAGCGAGAACGTTGCCGAGTATTCCACCTTCCCGTGCTGATTGCGTGGCGCCAGCGCGAGATCGGTAATGATGGCGTTCAGTGAATCTTTGGGATCCAGTTCGCCATAAAAGCGGCCCGTCAGGCGCTCGTACGCGCCGGCCGCGCCGAAGCTCTGGCCTTTATAAGCAGGCGAATCGCGATGTTCGATCACGATGCGTGTGACGCGGGCCTGGGAGGAAGCCGTGCAGGCCAGCACGAGGGCCATTCGGAACAGGTATTGTCGACGGGGTGCCATTCTCAAGACATTACCGGAACGGCCTTGCCGAGCACAACTGGGCCGAGGTTACACTAGGCCCATGGCGGCGAGCGTAAATCGTGTGACGGTTGACCTGGACGCGTACCCGGATCTGGTGGTCATCTATTTGGGGATGCGGGTAAACGCACTGCGGGGGTTGGCGACGCTATTCAAGTTCGGCCCGCGCATTCAGAGATCGGTGGAAGCGAAGCCAGACGGTTTGCTTCTCCATGAGAATTTAATCTTCGGCCTGTTCCCGCCGCACCTGGGGATGCGCCAGTATTGGCGCGATTTCGAATCGCTCGAGGCTTGGTCGCGCAGCATGCCGCATCAGAAGTGGTGGGTAGATTTCGTACGGGATTCAGGCGGCACCGGGTTTTGGCATGAGACTTACTTCAAACGCGGAGGCATTGAAGCGATCTACGACGATGTAAAGGTCCCGTTAGGCTTGGCGCAATTTGCGGCGCAGAAGCCGGCGCGAGGCGCGATGTTCTCGGCTCGTAAACGGGCCGGGATTGCAGGCGAAGGGAAGCTTGCAGCTCCGATCCAGGAGGAGTAATCAGGCCCGGACGTTATTCCGAAAGGCCGTAAATTCGGCCCAGACTCGTTCGGCGACCGCTTCCGGCGTCCCGAGCCCGTCGATCAACCGGAACCGGCCGGGTTCGCGGAGTGCCAGCTCGTGGTAAGCCGCGCGCGCTTTTCTGTGAAACTCTACCGCCTGCTCGTCCAAGCGCGACTCTTTTTTCTCGGCTTCACTGCGATTGCGCGAACGAGCGCGCGCCAGGCCCGTTTCGGTATCGATATCGATGCAGAGCGTGAGATCGGGGACCAGGCCGTGGCACGCGATGCGGTCGAGTTCTAAGACCGTTTTCCAACCTAAGCCGCGGCCGGCGCCTTGATAGGCGATGGAGGAGTCAGTGAAGCGGTCGCAGACCACGATTGTTCCTTTTTCGAGCGCCGGAAGAATCCACTGCTCCACGTTTTGGGCGCGGGCTGCGAACATCAGCAGCAGTTCGGTAATCGGGCGGAGCTCCTGGTTGGTTGGATCGAGGAGAATGCGGCGGATCTGCTGGCCAATCGGCGTGCCGCCGGGTTCAGCGGTCTCCAGCACCTGGTGGCCTGCGGCGCGAAGGCGTTCGGCGAACAGGCGCGCTTGCGTGCTTTTGCCGCTGCCGTCCGGACCTTCGAAGGTCACGAACAATCCGCGGCGTGCGGGCGCTTCAGGCATTAGCCCGCCGTTGCGTTCGCACGAGTGGGAACGCGGCACGCATGAGTGCGTGCGCCACTATCGCTAGTCATAGACGAAGTGCAGGACCTTCTTAAGATCGTCCCAGGCTTCTTTCTTGGCGTTTTGGTTGTAGGGACGCAACAAATACGAGGGGTGATAGGTCACCATGACGGGAATATCGCGCCACTTTTGCCATTTTCCGCGGAGCCGCGTGACGCCCTCCTTGGTTCCGAGTAAAGCTTTGGCCGCCGTGGAACCGAGCGCGCAAATCGCCTTGGGCCGGATGGCCTGAAGCTGGCGGTACAAAAATTGTCCGCAGATTTCCATCTCGTCCGGCTGCGGTGTGCGATTTTCCGGCGGACGGCATTTCACCACGTTGCAGATATAGACGTCCGGACGCTGGAGCGGGATGCCTTCCTTGCGCGCGGTGCCTTCGATCATCTGCGTGAGAAGCTGGCCTGCGCGACCGACGAATGGCAATCCCTGTTCGTCTTCGTCTGCGCCGGGACCTTCGCCGACGAACACGAGCTTCGCCTGATCGCTGCCGCTTCCGAAAACCAATTTGTTGCGTCCCTCATGCAACCGGCAGCGATTGCAATCGCCGATGTCTTCGATGATCTTAAGCAACGTGTCGCCGGCAGGTTCCAGAGCCGGCAGGCTCGGCGCCTGGAGTGGTTGGGAACCGGTAGAGGATTCGGCAGCTACTGCAGTAGCCTGGGTTGCGACGCCGGCCGGTTGCGCGGCGTCGCGCCGGAACAGCGTCTTCACCCCCAGGTCCTGGTAGAACTCGAGGTACTGCCGGAGCTGGTCTTGTGTCATTCGGCTTTACTAGCGGACGGCGTGCAGCGCCAACCGGAGCTTCAACACCTGATCGAGAATGCGCTCGGCGATTTCGCGTTTGGGCGCTCGCGCGAGTGGAATCGTCTCGCCGGTGCGCAAGACCAGCACGACTTCATTCTGGTCGGCTTCGAAGCCGGTCCCCTCCTGGTTCACCAGGTTTGCGACTATCATGTCGCAGTTTTTGGACGCGAGCTTTTGCCGCGCAGTCTCGACGAGTTTCTCGGTCTCAGCGGCGAATCCAATCAGAAGGCGGTCTTCTTTCTTCTGTCCGACTTCAGCGAGGATGTCGGGGGTGGGTTCCAGGTCCAGCGACATGCGCATCGCCGTTTTCTTGACTTTCTGTTGCGGCACATGCGCGAGGTGATAATCGGCGACGGCCGCCGATTTGATCACTATACTGGCCTCGCCCAAATGCTCCATTACGGCGTTGCGCATTTCGGCCGCAGTTCTTACGCGCACCACCTGAACGGCATACGGTTCGGGCAATTGAACGGGGCCGGAAACCAGGATCACTCGCGCGCCGCGCGCGGCTGCTGCTTGGGCCAGGGCGTAGCCCATCTTGCCGCTGGAGCGGTTGGAAATGAAGCGCACCGGATCCAACGGCTCCTGCGTGGGACCGGCGGTGATGAGGACCGTTTCGCCTTCGAGCTCGTGCCGATGCAAGCCCAAGCCGGCCACCACATCCGCGATGCGCTCCGGCTCGGCGAGCCGGCCAGGGCCGGTCAATCCGCAGGCGAGCATTCCCTCCTCCGGCTCGATGATGAGGTGTCCGCGCTCGCGGAGAATCGCGAGATTCTTTTGCGTCGCCGGATGCAGCCACATGTTTGTGTTCATTGCAGGCGCGACGACTACCTGGCCGGTGAACGCCAGGTAGCAGGTCGTAAGAAAATCGTCGGCGTGGCCATGCGCCAGGCGCGCCATCAAATCGGCAGTCGCAGGCGCGATCACCATCAGTTCGTTGTCCTGAGCGACCGCTATGTGTTCGATCGCGCTGGAGAGCGTCTCCTCGGAAGATCCGGACGCGAACAGGTCTGTGATTACCTTGCGGCCGGTGAGAGCCGCGAACGTCAGCGGTGTAATGAATCGCTGCGCGGCGGACGTGAGAACGACTTGAACGCGCAGTCCGCGTTCCATAAGCGCGCGCGCCAGTTCAGCGGACTTATACGCGGCTATGCCGCCGCCCACGCCCAAGATCGCGTTCATCTATCAGCTCTCCTCGGCACAGTAGCCGCTCAAAGGGCTACTCTTGCGGCGCGAGTTCTTCTTGCGGTTGCTCGCGCAGGGCGTCTTCGTACTTCACCAAGCCGCGGCGCACCTCTTCCATGGCGGTTACGGTGGGCTTTTTGGAGGTCGTAGGCAAGAATGGGCGAGCGCCGTTCTGCAATTGACGCGCGCGTTTTGCCGCCACGATGATGAAGCGGTACGTGCTCTGCTCTCCATCGTCGGGGATGGCGTACATCGCGTTATTCTTCAATCTCTCAGCCATGCGTTTATCGAACCTTCCTGCTCAGCATTACTGTCGCTCGAAACTATCGAGGATA
>Ga0209062_1000812_pt1 | contig 73199 bp, 61 predicted proteins | sample Coa_R2_2_FD_187158 | JGI IMG/M metagenome (GOLD analysis project Ga0209062, IMG submission 187158) | Surface soil microbial communities from Centralia Pennsylvania, which are recovering from an underground coalmine fire - Coalmine... | ecosystem: Environmental > Terrestrial > Soil > Unclassified... | reverse complement strand
TCTCCTGCGAAGCACCGGATGCGGGTAATCTGCACGTCCGGGTCTGTGGGGGGCGAGGGTGGTAACATCCTCGCCTACCCGGCCAGGCTGTCCCCATCTGGCTCTTCCTGGGGCGAGGCCGATGGCGGGTTTCGCTGGGCTCAACCCACGCTACGCGCGCGAGCCGCGTTTGGCCGACGCCTGCCAGGCAGAGCCTTTTCGCTCGACCGGTCCGGATCGAGCGGCACGCGCGTAGAACCGTTGAACGCGCGCGTGAATTTCTCGAGCAGCCCAAGAAAGAGCGCCTGTTCGCGCGGCGTAAAGGCGGACAGCACGCGCGTCTTGGCTTTACGCGCCGGCTCGGCGAGCTCGGACAGCAATTTCTCGCCCGCTCTTGTCAGTCGCAAGCTGTGCCGGCGGCGATCGTGCGCGCCGACGGAGCGCACCACCAGCCCATCCTGTTCGAGCTTCTTGAGCACCATGCCGGTTGTCGAACGGTCGAGCCCCAACAGATTGGCGACTGAGATCTGGTCGATGCCGGGCCGGTGCTTGAGCACGAACAGGATGCCATACTGTCTGTTGGTGACGCCGAGCTCTCCGGTTTCCTCAAGGAATAACGCCACGGCAATCTGGTGCACGCGCCGGATCATGAAGCCCGGACGGCGATAGAGTTCTTCCAGCGGATTGCTCTGCGACGCTGCCATTCGGCGTGTCATACACCTGGTGCGGCGCGGATCAAGTGGTTCGGATCACGGCGTCGTCGCCGGACTTGTCCCGGCGATCCCGAGTTTTGAGGGATGGAGCAAGAACAACCGGGGCGGCCGGGACAAGCCCGGCCACGACGCCTGCCACGTGCTTTCGCCGGATCACCGTCTCAATCAAGGTTCGCAAAAAAACGGCGCGCCGCCGCGGACCCGTCTCGGTCAAAGGCGTGGATAACCGTGACGTGCGCGCCCTGGGCATGTGGAAGCGTTTCTGGCGGACGAAACTGACGCTTACTGCCAGGCCCGGTTATCGACCGTGTTCTCGTAGGTGGCGCCAGGGGGAACGAGACCCCAGCTTAGGGTCCATTGGTAATTGTCGTTGAACCGGTCGCGCGTGTAGGGCGCCGGCGGGGCGTTGAGCAGGCGAGACAGCTTGAGGTCTTTGAGTTCGATCAGGCCGCCCGCTTCCTCGAGAAGATAGTGGGCGTATTTTTCGGGGTTTTTGTTGATTGCCTCGGCTGCGCGCGCTTGCGCTCGAAACATCTTGGCGAGCGTGGGGCCATCCAGTTCATCGCCTGCCGCCTCGCTGCGGGTCGAGTGGGACTCGATCAGAACGCGGCACCCCTGCTTTTCGGCAACGCTGATCCAGGGCTCCTGCAGGCTAACCGCCTTGACCTTGCCGGCGCGCAAGGCCTCCAGCCGCTCGCGGTGGGTGCCGGCGAATTCCCACTTGATCTCCTCGCGCCTGATAAAGCCTTCCATCATCTTGAGCATGGTGAAATGTGAGCCGTTGAAGGGGCTTACGGCAATCGGCGTATTCTTCAATTGCTCCGGCTCGTAGATGTTGAGTTTCGGATCAGTGACGATGGCGAAGCTCGACATGGCGGAGCCGAGCGCCACGATCTTGGCGGGACGATGGGTGGGATCCACAACGGTCTCGACCGCGCGCTTCATGATGCCCCACTCGCACATGCGGAACTGATCGCACTGACCGTCCTCGTAGGAGGACTCCAGCGTGCGCTTGAAGATATCGTCGCGCAGCGCCCGGTGGTCGGAGGCGTGCTGGCCGGAACCGGGCGTCTTGAGAATCTCGACATCGAGGCCTTCGTCGCGGAAGAACCCTTCATCGCGGGCGACCAGCATCGGCAGGTCGTGGACCGCATTCATCATTGAAGACCTTACTTTTTGGAGTTCGCCTGCGGGGGCACTCATGGCCGTCTCCTCTCATGACGTTTCGTGAAGGTGGCGGCGGGAAGCTTACAAATCGTCAGACGTCTGTCAATTGAGGATAGCGCAAGGCGGAGATGCTTCGATGGAGAGCCGTAGCCCGGGTTGAGCGAAGCGAAACCCGGGGCCAGCATTGCCGGCCACCAACGACACGACCATATAAAGCACGAGCGGCAGCGGCGTCACGGCGGCAGTGTGGCTTGTAGTTCATCGCGCCTCCCGGCTGATGTGACAGGCGTCCGGCCGCTACATGAGCCGGCAACTGCCGCGCGGGTCAGGCCCCTCCGGCTCGATGACACGACTCGCTCCCGGGCGCGTATAAGGAGATTATGCGGCCAAGTCTGCTCAATCCTTTGTTCGCCTCCGTCGCCGCCCTTCCGGGCATCGCCGAGAAATCGGCGAGGCTTTACAGCAAGCTCGTCGGGCGCGATGACGGCGCGCGCGTCGTCGATCTCCTGTTTCACCTGCCGTCCGGCGCCGTCGACCGGCGCCATCAGGTAAAATTGCGCGATGTGGCGCCTGACAGCTTCGTCACCGTCGCAGTCCATGTCGACAGTCACCGCCCGGCGCCGCCCAACCGGCCGCGCGCGCCCTATCTCGTCTATGCGAGCGACGACACCGGGACCCTCACCATCACGTATTTCTCCGCTCGCCGGGACCAGATCGAAAGACTGCTGCCAGTGGGCAGCCGTCGTTACGTGTCGGGCACCGTCAAGTTCTATGACGGCATGTTGCAGATGGTGCACCCGGAACGCGTGGTCGATCCGGCGGCGTTTGACAAAATGGCGCTGGTCGACCCCATTTATCCGCTGACCGAAGGCCTGACCCAGAACATGGTGCGCCGCGCCATCGTCGCCGCGCTCGGCCTCGTGCCGCCGCTGCCGGAGTGGCTCGATTCCGCCCATCTGTCCCGCGCCGGCTGGCCGGACTTCGCAGGCGCGCTGGCCAGACTGCACCGGCCGCCGGATCCTGTCGATATGGCGCCCGAGGGCATCGCGTGGTCGCGGCTTGCTTATGACGAGCTGCTGGCGAGCCAATTGGCGCTGGCGCTGGTGCGCGCTCATCTCCGCAGGCCGGCGCGGCAGAGGGGTGCGCACACGCGCAGTCTTGCGGCGCCCTCCCCTCTCGCGGGGGAGGGTCGGGGCGCCGGGTCGGGAGACTACGGCAGTGCTGCGCACTCTCTCGCGACCCCCACTCCACAAGGGAGAGGGGACAAGCCCGCGCTCCTCGCAAGACTCCGCGCCGCCCTGCCCTTCACCTTGACCGCGAGCCAGGAGGCCGCCATCGCGGACATCGGGCGCGATCTCGCCAAACCGGAGCGGATGCTGCGCCTGCTGCAGGGCGACGTCGGCGCGGGCAAGACCGTGGTGGCGCTGTTTGCCTGCACGATGGCGATCGCGGCCGGCAGCCAGGCGGCGCTGATGGCGCCGACCGAAATCCTTGCCCGCCAGCACCTCAAGACCATCGCGCCGCTGGCGGAGGCCGCCGGCATCAAGGTCGCCATTCTCACCGGACGTGAGCGCGGACGCGAGCGCGCCGCCTTGCTCACAGGGCTCGCGCAAGGCGAGACCGATCTCCTGGTCGGCACGCATGCACTCTATTCCGACGACGTAGCATTTGCCGACCTCGCGCTCGCGGTGATCGACGAACAGCATCGCTTCGGCGTCCATCAGCGTCTCGCGCTCGCCCGCAAGGGCGCCGCGGTCGACCTTCTGGTGATGACCGCAACCCCTATCCCGCGGACGCTGGTGCTGACCTATTTCGGCGACATGGACATTTCGGAGCTGCGCGACAAGCCGCCCGGCCGCGAGCCGATCGATACGCGCACCATTCCGCTCGATCGCCTCGACGAAGTCATCGCCGCCATCGGCCGCGCCGTCCGCGACGGCCGGCGGGTCTATTGGGTGTGCCCGCTGGTGGAGGACTCCGAGAACACCGACCTTGCCGCGGCGGAGGCGAGATATGCGGAGCTGGTCGCGCGTTTCGGCCACGCCGTCGACCTGGTCCACGGCCGGCAGAGGAGCGCCGACAAGGACGCGGCGATGGCCCGCTTCGCGGCGGGCGAAACCCGCATCCTTATCGCCACCACCGTGATCGAGGTCGGGGTCGACGTACCGGAGGCGACCGTGATGGTGATCGAGCATGCCGAACGCTTCGGCCTCGCCCAGCTTCACCAGTTGCGCGGCCGCATCGGCCGCGGCCAGAATGCGTCCGTGCGTTCGACCTGCATCCTGCTCTATCGGCCGCCGCTCACCGAGACCGCGCGGGCGCGGCTTAGGATCATGCGCGAGACCGAGGATGGCTTCCGCATCGCCGAGGAGGATCTGCGGTTGCGCGGCGAAGGCGACGTGCTTGGCACGCGCCAGAGCGGCCTGCCAGGGTTCCGCATTGCCCAGCCCGCCATCCACCGCGACCTCATGGCTGCGGCGCGCGACGACGCCGCGCTGGTGCTCGCGCGCGATCCGGCCCTTGCGAGCGAGCGCGGCGAGGCGCTGCGGGTGCTGCTCTATCTGTTCGAGCGCGACGAGGCGGTGCGGCTGATCGGGGCGGGGTGAGAGGGTGGTGCGCGGGCGCGCCTTGATGCTATTACGTGGTCTGTTATCGGTACCGCGCGACGCGTTAAAACCGACGTCCGAAGATGAGTGCAGTGCCGCTATTTTCTGCTCTTTTGAGTGCGATCATCAGCGCCATCGTCTCATGGACGATCTCGCTCTACCTCCTTCGAAAAACTACCGCGCGAGACCTTCTATCGGATGCGCTGGCGGTCCAAGCGCTGGAAGAAGCGTGGATTTTGCAGGCTTATGATGAGCAACATTTGACGGCAAAGCTTAGCGAAAATCCTGATCTTAAAGAAAACCCAGGTGGTGGAAAGTTTTGGCTCAGACGTGTGGAAGTTAGGGCAATATTGGACGAGGCCGAATGGAATTCACCATCAGCAGAACCATATGGGTTTATAGAAACCAGACGGGCATGGATCGTTCGGAACGAGGTCACAGGCCGTGTGGCCATGGCTGGCCCAACTCAAAGGCACTATCCGGCGCTAATAAGTTCCAGAGGAAGGGAGGAGTTGTGTGGATGGATTGAGCGGGTCCAAGATGCCTACCGAAGGCCGTTTTGGATCAGATTTTTGAGCCCAAGCGGTCTGGACATGTTGCGCCCACTCCTTGTCACAGTGGCACAGGCAGATCGCGTCGAGGTACTTAGGGGCGGATTGACCCCCAGAGCCATCGCCTTTTTGACAGAAATTAGAGAGAAAAAGTGGACCCGGGAATATTAAGTGAGGCAAATCGAGGACGCCATGCGATCCCGGTACGCCGACGCGCGGACTTGCGAGGAGGCAAATGAGCAAAGTGAAAATGACGGTCGGCGGCGCGATGGAACAGGAAGCGGCGCGGCGGTTCATCGATGCCTGGCGCCGCGCGGAGAGCGGTGAGATTTTCCACGAGCGCCACTTGGCATTCGAAAGTTGGGATGCGCTCGCACGCGTGCTGACCGGCAAACGGATGGAGTTGCTGCGCTACGTCCGCCGGCACAAAGTCACAAGCGTTCGCGCCCTCGCAAAGGCTCTCGGTCGCGACTACAGCAATGTTCATGCGGACGTCCAGGCCCTGACAGCCGCCGGCCTGCTCGACGCCACGGACGGCGGCGTGCGCGCCGATTACGACGCCATCGAAACCAAGATCGCGATTTGACGGCTGGCAATTCCTCGGCGCCGATTTCCAGCCGGTCTGGCGGATCGATTGTTCTTGAGTCAAGTTATAGCAAGAAGCGCGCCTTAGATGGTGCGAGGGGAGTCTCGACATGCACGCCATCCGCAAGCTGCCATATCATTTCGGACTTGCTTTTTTGGCCTCTCTTTGGCTGGGAGCATGGCTCGGAACCCGCGCTGCCTCGGCCGAGGAGTGTTTTCCTCGCTGCGACTACACGCATTACTACGGCCCGTACGACTTCACCTATGTTCGGCCCGGTCTGTTCGGTTACTCCCGCTGCGATCCGCGGGGGAATTGCTCTCCGCAGCTTGTTTACTCCACGTCCGGCTTTCGGCGGGGGAACATCACCGTGCGATTTCCGCGGGTAACGGCTGCACGCCCATCGCCCTGAGCGTCAAGCCGCCGCAGACTGGCGGCGGCCAGCCGGTGACGGCGCTACGTGGCGGCCGATCGCCGAAGGCTCTGCGGATGCGGGTTGCGAGGATGGGAGATACCGATGAGTCTGCGAGCGCGCTTAATCGCCCTGAGCCTGGCTGCGCTGCTGAACGCAACGCAGGCAGCATTCGCCCAAGCGCCGCCAAGCTATATTTGGCGGCAGTGCCGGGTGACGGAAACCGGACTCGGGGTGTGCGTTCCAAGCGCACCTGTCCCCTTGCGCCGGCCACGCATTTTCATCGCGCGCCGACATTGATCGGCAGCCGGGAGCGCGGGCGTCCGGCCCGTTTCGCCCCGCGTTCCCCGCAACCGGCGGACGCCCCGGGGCGCTACTCCCCTACCCTCGCCTTGCCTCCTGCAGGCTCGATATTCGCGGCTCTTGCGATCCTCGCGGCCTCGGCAAGGGCAGCAAGCTTCCTGGCACCGTCGCCATTGCCAGGTTGGATGAGCCCCGCCGACATGATGAGCTTTGCGGCGGCCTCGACCGGGATGTCGAGTTCGATGATGGCGCTGCGGGCTACATAAAAGAAAAATCCCGTGGTGGGGTTCGGCGTGCAGGGCATGAACACCGAGACGTGCTCCTCGCGGCTCGGCAGGCGCGCCGTGATGTCTTTGCTCGGCTTCTGGGAGAGAAACACCAGCGACCACATGCCGGGCGCCGGAAACTCCACCAAGCCGACAGTGCGGAAGCTTGATCCGGATTCCGAGAACAGCGTCTCGAACACCTGCTTCAAGCCCTTATAAATCGAACGCACCAGCGGCATGCGGTCGAGCAGCCGCTCGCCGGCCTCGACCAGCTTGCGGCCCACCAGGTTGGCGGTCAGGAAGCCGAGCAGCGTAAGCGCCACAAAAGCAATTATGAGACCAGTGCCGGGGATCTGCCCAGGCAGGTAGAGACCAGTGCCGGGGATCGTCCTGGGAAGGTAGGTTTCCGGCCGATAGGCCACCGGCACGAACGGCCGCACCACGTTATCGACCCAGGTGATGAACGACCAGGTCAGCCATACCGTGATGGCGAGCGGGCCCGCGACCACAAGCCCGGTCAGGAAATAGTTGCGGATGCGGGCGCCGAAGCCTGTGTGGTGGATCGCCGGCTTGCCGGGCGGAGGCCCAGGCGGCGGTCCAGGGTTGTCGGTTAAGCTCATGGGTCGCGCTGCTTTGCTGCGTTCTCTAAGCGATCGATCGCTGTTCCGGCAGCCTTAATTATATGGCATTCCGGCGATGGCGCGCCACTCTCGCGAGCGTGGCATCGATGGGACGGGGGCGGAAGGTGCAGGCCCCCCTTCGACAGCTCAGGAGCGCCGTGCGCACCCCGCTCGGCCATTCGCGGCCGGGTTGGTCGGCACGCTGTGCTTTGCCCGCCCTACTCCACTGTCACTGACTTCGCGAGATTGCGCGGCTGATCCACGTCGGTGCCCATGATCACGGCGGTATGATAGGCGATGAGCTGCACCGGGATGGCATAGACGAGCGGCGTCACGGTCGCCGGCATTTCGGGCACCGTCATGGTGACGACGGAGTCGATGGTCGCCTCAAGCGCCCCCCTCGGGTCGGTAATGAGGATGATCCGCCCGCCTCGCGCCGCCACCTCCTGCATGTTCGACGCGGTCTTCTCGAAGACGCGATCGTAAGGCGCGATCACCACGACCGGCATGGTCTCGTCGATCAGCGCGATCGGGCCGTGCTTCAGCTCGCCCGCCGCATACCCCTCGGCGTGAATGTAGGAGATCTCCTTGAGCTTGAGCGCGCCTTCGAGCGCCAGCGGAAAGCTCGTGCCGCGGCCGAGATAGAGCACGTCGCGGCATTTGGCGAGGTCGCGCGCGAGATGCTCGATCCGCGGCTCCAGCGCGAGCGCCTCGGCCATGTGGCGTGGCGTCTCGATGAGGGCTGAGACCAGCTTCTCCTCTTCTTCTTCGCTGAGCGTGCCGCGGGCGCGGCCGGCCGCGATGGCGAGGCACGCCAGCACGGTGAGCTGGCAGGTGAACGCCTTGGTAGAGGCAACGCCGATTTCCGGCCCGGCGAGTGTCGGCATCACGAGGTCGCTTTCGCGCGCAATCGTCGAGGTCGGGACGTTGACGATCGACACGATGTGCTGATGCTGCCCGCGGGCATAGCGCAACGTCGCCAGCGTGTCCGCGGTCTCGCCCGACTGCGACACGAACAGCGCGAGGTTGCCCGGCTTGAACGGCGCCTCGCGGTAGCGGAACTCCGACGCCACATCGATTTCGACCGGCAGCCGGGCAAAGCGCTCGAACCAGTATTTGCCGATCAGCCCGGCATAATAGGCGGTCCCGCAAGCCGAAATGGACACGCGGTCGATCGCATTGAAATCGAAGGGCAGCTCTTCGGGCAGTTCGATCCGGCCCCTGGCGAAATCGATGTAGTGGGCGAGCGTGTGGCCGACCACCTCGGGCTGCTCGTGGATCTCCTTCGCCATGAAGTGGCGGTGGTTTCCTTTATCGAGCAGGAACGCCGAAGCGCCGGAACGGATCGTCGGCCGCGTTACGAGCGCGCCGGCATCATTGCGGATGGTCGCTCCGCTGCGCCGCAGGATCACGCAGTCGCCGTCCTCCAGATAGGCAATCGAGCCGGTGAATGGCGCCAGCGCGATCGCATCCGAGCCGAGATACATCTCGCCGTTGCCGTAGCCGATCGCGAGCGGCGACCCGCGACGGGCGCCGATCACCAGGTCATTCTCGCCGGCGAACAGGAAAGCGAGCGCGAAGGCGCCGCGCAGGCGCGGCAGCGCCGCGGCGACCGCGGCGGCCGGGTCCGCGCCTTTCGTCATCTCGTCGGTGACGAGGTGGGCGACCACCTCGGTGTCGGTGTCGGTCGCGAACTGGGCCCCGCGCCCCTCAAGCTCGCGGCGCAATTCCGCGAAATTCTCGATGATGCCGTTGTGCACGACCGCAACCCGGTCGGTGGCGTGAGGATGGGCGTTGATTTCGTTGGGCCGGCCGTGGGTCGCCCAGCGGGTGTGGCCGATGCCGCTCACGCCTTGCAGGGGCTCGCTGGCGAGCCGCTTTTCCAGATTCTTAAGCTTGCCTTCGGCGCGCCGGCGGGTCAGCACGCCGTCCTCCAGCGTGGCGACGCCGGCGGAATCATAACCGCGATATTCGAGACGCTTGAGCGCGTCGACGAGATTGAGCGCGACAGGCTCGGTCCCCAGAATTGCGATGATGCCACACATGCTCTTGTAAAACCCTTCAGGGCAACGATCGTGCCAAACTACGCTTTAACATGACGCATCCGGAATTAACATGAGGATAAGGATTTGTCGCGACGCGGATTTCACGATTTGCTTCCGCTCCTCACGTTATTTGTAACATAGTTCGGTTTGCACCCTGGATTGAGCCGACGGGTCCCGCCTGCGGCGGGCCCGGTGACAGGGTCCGCGAAATCCAGGATCGGCCTGTCAACGCGGCGCAACTGGCCCCGGGTCTCGCTGACGCTCAACCCGGTCTGCTTCACTCAGGGATCGAACCTTGCGGGCGCCGGTCTGGCCCGTCGAAGCCTTACGGGCAGTTCGTGGACGCCGGCGTCCGGGTCCGCACCAGGTTGCAGCCGCGCGAACGGCCCGACCTCTGCGCCGGGCCCCACATCGACGCCTTCGAGGTGAGAGAACGAGCGGATCAGGGCGCCGTCCTCGACCGTCACGCCGGGCCCGAACACCACATAGGGCTCGATCGTGACGTCGCGGCCGAGCCTGGTATCGACGCACAGATAGACCGTCTCGGGCGCCGTCATGGTGACCCCGGCCTCATGGGCCGCAGCGCGCAGACGGCGTTGCAGCACCGCCTCGGCCGCGGCCAGCTGCGCCTGCGTATTCACGCCAAGCACCTCGTCTGCGTCGGCCTCGAGCGCCGTCGCGGCCAACCCCAGGGCGCGCGCCGCCGCAACCGCGTCGGTCAAGTAAAATTCGCGCTTGGCGTTGTCATCCCGGATCTGTTCCAAAATTGCGAGTGCGGCGTTGCCGGCCAATGCCATCAGGCCGGAGTTGCATAGGGTCACGGCGCGCTCGGCCGGGCTTGCATCCTTCTCCTCCCGGATGGCGACGAGTTGACCAGCGGCATCAACGACCAGGCGTCCGTAACCGGTCGGGTCGGCGGGACGAAACCCCAGCACGGCGACGCCCGCCCCGGCCGCGAGCGCGCCGCGCAGCCGGGAGATCGTCTGCGGCGTGATCAGCGGCGTGTCCGCGAACGCGACCACCACATCGTCCGCGCCTCGCGCCAGCGCCGACTTGGCGGCAAGGACCGCATGGGCGGTGCCGCGCCGCTCGCGCTGGATGTAACACTCTGCACCCGGCATGAGGGCCTTCACGGCTTCCGCGATTGCATCCTGCCCCGGCCCCACGACGACGGCGGTCCGCCCGTCGATTGCGCCGACTGCCGAAAGCACATGGCCGATCAGGCTCCGCCCTCCGATCGCATGCAGCACCTTGGGCCGCGAACTGCCCATGCGGGTTCCTTCGCCGGCGGCAAGCACGACGATGAGGCAGGTTCTCTTGGGTCGCTGTTCCGTGGTCATCTTCCTGAACCTTCCTACGCGAGGAGGGCGGCTTCTGCCAGCTTCCAGCTATCTGATTCGGCGCCTCGTCGCTTGGGTCGAGCGGTCAGCGAAACCCGGCGAAGCCGGGCCTCAGAGAGAGGTTGGCCCCCGGATTTCGCTCTCGTTCAATCCGGGCCGCCACGGTCCTCGTAGCCCGGGTTGAGCGTCAGCGAAACCCCGGAGACGGCGTTGCCGGGTGGCGCGGGCGCTCGCCGATTTCGCTGACGGCTCAATCCGGGCTGCACCCGCTGCGAGGTTTCGATTATGTCAGTCGGCCCCAGCGCCGCCCCTATCCTGCCTTTCTTCCGGGCCCTCCAGCGCGTAAGACGTGGACGGCCGAAACGAGCCCAGGGAGAGGGCCCGGCCATGACTCTGCTGAGATGGTTCAATATGACCGGAGCACGCTAATGTCTGCGCCCGCGATGCCCGATCCCGCGCCCGACGAATCCCGCCCGCAACGGGTGCTGTTCCGCCCCTCGGCGGCGGCGCTCAACTGGGTTATTACGATCGGGTTCCTGTCGCTCGGTTACGCGATCTATTTGCGCTATCTGGTGATCGAGCAGACGCAGATCGGGCTCGCCTGCGACGCCGGGCTCAAGACCTGGCAATGCCTGAGCCGCACCGTGGTGTCAGCCTTGTTCGAAAACGAGGTTTTCGGCTGGGTCAGCCTCGGCGCCGCGGCGTTAACCCTGATTCGACCGGGGCTGCCATTGTTCACGGTTGGCGTTGCGGCAAGCGCATTCGGCGTCGTGCTCCACAATGCCGGTCTGTCCGGATTGGCGGCGGCGCTCCTTATTATGTCTTTCGCGCGTCCCGTAGTCGATCAATCGTGACCGCGAGCACCATCAGAACGGCGCCGAACCACAACGCCTGCCAGTTGGCAAAGCCCTCGTTGAGAACGATGTAGACCGCCGACCCTGCGAGCGTGACGGCGGCAATGGTTTCGGCACGGCCGCGAAGCCCGGCGCGGCCGGCGCCGAGCGCCATTGCGATCGCAAACGGAGCCGCCGCGGCGGAGAGTTGCGCGTCGGTAAAATCGCGATACCGCGGATCGAACACCAGACCCAGCGCGGTCTGGATCGCGAGCACGGTGGCGGCAGCCAGCACAAGCCCGCTTGCCTTGGCAATCGAGGCGGGCTCCCGCTCGTCACGTCGGCCCAGCACAGCCGCAAATGCCGGGATCGTCCCGTTCGCCGCCAGCGTCATGGCGGCGGCGACCGGCGCCGTCAGCGCCAGCGCCGCGAAGGCCGCGCCGCGCATCCACCCTCCGGGCCCGAAACTTTCGATGACCACGTCTTCCAGGGCCCAGGGCGCCAGGATGCCGGCGACGAGCCCGATCAGCGCGATGCCCGCCGGTACGCGGGCGGGGGCCTTGGCGAGCAATCGTCCGCCGCCGGCGCGGACTGCCGCCGCGAACACGGTTGCCGTCAACGCCAAACCCAGAGCCAATTGCCATTCCCACCACGGATGATCGGACACCGGCTCGCCCCAGGCGAACTTCGGCTCGCGCACGGCGCTGCCGAACAGGCCCCAATAGCCGCCCACCGTCCCCTCAAGGTAGCGCTTCCACGGCTGGTCGAAGGCTTCGATCAGGTTCACGCGATAATTCTTCGCCCGCGCCCGCGCCATCACCTCCTCCAGGACATGAGCCTGGTTGGAGCGCGACGGCAAAGCGCCCTCGCGCATGCGTCCTGCGCTCGGCCACCCCACCTCCCCGATCAGGATCTCTTTGCCCGGAAAGGCCGCCGCGACGCGGGTGCGGATCTCATCGACGTGAGCGCCAGCCAAATCGGCCGCGATCGGGAAATCTTCCCAATAAGGCAGAATGTGGATGGTGACGTAATCGACCGCCGCGGCAAGTTCGCGGTTGCGCAACCAGAATTCCCAGACGTCCGCGTAAGTCACCGGCTTACCGGTGGCGGCTTTGACCTCGCGCAAAACGGCTGCAATGTCCTCAGCCGCAAGTTCGCCGCGCAGCAGCACCTCGTTGCCGACCACGATCGCGCTGACGGCATCCGGATAGCGCCTGGCGAGCGCGATCGCGGCGTCGATCTGGATGCGGTTCTTCTGGCGGTCACGGCCGAGCCAAAGGCCTTGCAGCACTTTCATGCCGAGGCGCTGCGCTATCGCCGGCACCTGGTCGAGCCCGTTGTCGGTGGCGTAGGTGCGCACACAGTCTGTCAGGCGGGCGAGCTTTGAGAGATCCTCCTCGATCCGGGCGGCCTCCGCATGGGTCGCTGGGTTGAGCGGAGTCTCATCGCCGCGAAACGGCGTATAGGACATGCATTGGATGCGGCCCGGATCGGATGCGACCGCCGGCACCGCCGCCGGCCGGCCGAGCCACCACCATGCCGCCGCGGCCGCCGCCGCTGTAAGGATGAACAAGGCGAGGAGCTTTTGCATGAAGGTTCCCGTCGCGCGGGCGGCGTTCACCCGCTCGCCGTCCGCTCCCCTACCCTCCCCCGCAAGGGAGGGCAATCGCCCATGGCGGCGCAGCGCATTGCGTCCGGCGCCGCCGGTTGCCCGGAGCCTATCATTGGGACGGCCAGGGGCCCGACCCGTTCGCCGATCCGCTCCACGGCGGGACATGCCGCCTTACGGCCGCGATGTCGGCGCAAACATTTATGTTGCTACCGCACTCGACGACTGGACAAAATCCGCAACTTCGGCCATTGACGATAGGAAAATCCGGAGCCGTAATCCGATACACTGAGCCAGCTGGCTGGGCATATCCTTGCTTACGCCGGCTTGGACAGAAACCGGTCGTGCGATCATGTTCGTTGTAGCCTGGCGTTTCCTTGCAATTGTCGCGAGCGCGACAATGTTTGTGGCCACCCCGCTCGCCGCCCAGAACGGGGAGCAGAAACCGGTCGAAGCCAGTAAAGGGGAGACGGCCAGAGATGCGGCCGGTCGCACCGACGAAATCGCAGAGGCAGCCCGCCTCATGACCGGCCCGGCGGCGCGGGGCGAATGTGTCTGGCTCGGCGTGCGCGCGGTTGGCCTGATGTGGAAGGACGACCTCGACACGGCGTTCCGTCACCTCGAGCTGTATGATCGATTCGGCTGTCCCGCCGAGCACATTCAGATCAGTTTCCGCTGCGTGGTACGCCAGGGCGACATCGACCAGAAGGATCAGAAATCGGCCGACGCGTTCAATAAGCGGGTTCGCGACTGCTGGCTCAATCCCGCTCTGGCGGCGGCCCCCGCAGCTCCGCCGAGCGTAGCTGCAGATAAGCCGGGAACCAAATAGCCGCCGACGAATTTTAGTTTGAGCTTGGTATATCTTGTCGCAGCGGTTTTTATATTCTCGTAGTGATTTTGCCTTCAAAACGCCACGTCCTCTCAATACTCGAATATCACGCGATGCATTGCTATCGCGTCAAACTCCCAATGACCGCGCCTAGGGGACAAGGTCCCGGTCTATTTTCCCCGCCCCCATTTGGTTAAGCGTTCCATGCGCTCCGTCGCCGCCGTAGTCGCGCTTGTGGCGTGCCTGCATGCGGGCGCTTGGGCTCTTCGGCAGACCCAAGCCTCCGCTGCTCCCAATTTTGATGGAATCCTGAACAGCGTTTCATATTCGCCGTTCACGACCGGGGTCCATCCTGATCTCGAAGGCAGCCGGCCTCCGGAGGAGCGCATCCGCGCCGAGCTTAAGGCGCTCGCCCCCTATACCAAGGCGATACGGTTGTATTCGTCGACCGGGGGCGTCGAGCAGGTTCCCAAGGTTGCTGCCGAGTTCGGCCTCAAGGTCACGCTCGGCATCTGGCTCGACAAAACCGGCCGTCGCAGCGAAAGCGATCCCCCTCCCGAATTCGACCGCGACTGCAAGAACCGGTTGGAGCGGGAGATGGCCGCTGTGCTTAACTCCAAGTGCACCAGCCGCAACATCCGGGAAATCACCTCGGCTCTCGATCTCCTGCACAAGAATCGCAACGTCAACGCCATCATGGTCGGCAACGAGACGCTGTTCCGCCGCGACCTGACCGCTGACCAACTCGCTGAAGCCGTCAAGCAGGTCAAGCGCGAGGTCGCCGGCGCAGTGCCGGTATCGACCGGCGAAATTTACAGTGAGCTTCTGGGGCCCGATGACGAGGAGGCGGCTCAGCCCAGGCCCAGCAATGCGCTCGGCCTGTTCCAGCAATTGTCCGGCGCCGAGGCCGAATCGCAGGACCCCAAAGAGCGGGCGCTCGCGGCCGAGAGGCTAGTGTCGACGGTCGATTTCGTCGCCGCGCATGTGCTGCCCTACTGGGGCGGCATACCGCCCGAAGGAGCGGTCGACGCTGCCGTAAAGGTCTACGCGAAATTGCGTGCGAAATTCAAAGGCAAGCGCATCGTGATTGCGGAATTCGGCTGGCCGAGTTCCGGCTACAATCGCCGCGCCGCGGTTCCGGGCAAGTTCGAGCAGGCGGAGATCATGCGAGGCTTCGTCGCCCGCGCCCATGCGCTCGGCATCGACTATAACCTCATCGAAGCCTACGATCAGCCGTGGAAGACCATCGAGGGCAGCGTCGGCGCCTACTGGGGCCTGTTCGACAATCAGACCCATCAACCCAAATTCGCCTGGGCAGGACCGGTGACTGATGCCGACGCCTGGAAGGTCGGCGCCGTGGCGGTAGCGGTCGGGGTGCTGCTCTCCTTGCCAGTGCTCGGCATTGCGGGCGCGACGGCCGTGCAGGCGCTTCTGCTCGTGTCGGCAGCCCACGTGGTCGGCGCCTGGGCGGCCACCGTATTTGATTATTGGGTGAGCCATTACTTCGTCGCGGGGGCGGCGTTCGCGCTCGCCCTGGGCACCATACTGCTGATACCACTGGTATTGATCGCGCTGGGGAGGATCGATGAGATCGCCGGTATCCTGTTCGGCCGCTCGCCGGAGCGTCTGCTGAAGCGGAGCGGCGGCGCTGTCGGAGACTATGCTCCGAAGGTTTCGATCCACATCCCGGCCTATCGGGAGCCGCCTGAGATGGTCAAGGCGACGCTCGATGCGGTCGCCCGGCTCGCCTACCCGAACTTCGAATGCATCATCATCGTCAACAATACGCCCGATGAGGCGATGTGGCGGCCGGTCGAGGAGCATTGCCGGACGCTCGGCGAGCGCTTTCGCTTCATCAACGCCGAGAAGCTGGAAGGTTACAAGGCCGGGGCTCTGCGGCTGGCGCTCAAGCACACCGCACCCGATGCCGAGATCATCGGCATCATCGATGCGGATTACGCGGTGACCCCCGATTGGCTCGCCGATCTCGTCCCTGTGTTTGCTGACCCGAAGGTCGCCCTGGTGCAGGCGCCGCAGGATCACCGCGACGGCCGGCGCAGTCCGCTGCACCATGTGATGAATGGCGAGTATGCCGGCTTCTTCGATATCGGGATGGTCCAGCGCAACGAGGCCAACGCCATCATCGTTCACGGCACCATGTGCCTCATTCGTCGGACCGCCCTCGAGGCGGCGGGCGGATGGTCGAGCGACACCATCTGTGAGGACACCGACCTCGGGCTGACCATCCTGGAGCTCGGCTGGAAGGCCCATTACACCAATCGCCGCTACGGCTATGGGCTGTTGCCCGATACCTTCGATGCCTACAAGCGACAGCGGGACCGCTGGGCCTCGGGGGGATTCCAGATCGTCAAGAAGCACTGGCGCCGTTTCCTGCCCGGCGCATCGGCATTGACCCGCGACCAGAGGCGCGAATTTGCGTTCGGCTGGATCAACTGGCTCGGCGCCGAGACCGTCGGCGTGCTGGTGGCGATCCTCAACCTCGTCTGGGTGCCGGTCGTCGCGTTCGCCGGCATCGCGGTGCCCGACAAGGTGCTGACGCTGCCGATCCTTGCGACCTTCACGCTGTCGGTCGTGCACTTCATCGCGCTCTATCGTCGCCGCGTGCCAATCCCGCCCGCCCAGGCGGCCGGCGCCATGGTGGCCGCAATGGCGATGCAGTGGACCGTCGCGCGCGCCGTCGCCAACGGCATTATAAAGGACCATCTGACCTTCGTGCGCACCGCCAAGGGCGGCGCCGCCGCCCGCAGGCGCCTCGCCTTTCCAGCATTCGAGGAAGCCGTCCTGGGCGGGCTGTTGATGCTGGGCGGGTTCATCGTATTCGCAACCAATTGGGACCGCGTGCGGGAGATCAACCTGTTCGGCTGCGTGCTCGTAGTGCAGAGCCTGCCGTTCCTGGCCGCCGCTGCGCTTGCTGCCTTCGAAAACTGCCGTTTTAACGATTTCGCGGTATTGCGGAGCCTCGAAGCTCGTTTCGCGGATGTCATCGCGCAGGTGGTGCCGATCCGGCGCGGCGCGATAAACGGGGGCACCGCCGCGCCCGAGTAGCCGAGGGAGCCGCGCCGTAAGGTGGGCAACCGCGGCCGAGGCGCCGCACGGAAATGTGGCGGCGATCGTTCCGCCTTTGCCCAGGCGGTTCAATCTGACCTTCCGACAGGCGTGGGCAAAATCGCCGGCGAAACCCACTCAGCCGTTTCCAGGCAACGTGAAACTTGGAAGTCCTGGTTTTGCGTTGGCCCGAACTCTTGCTCTTACCATCGTGGTCGACCCGCCGCACGTTCAAGAATCCAGCATTTCCCTACCCGCATACGCGGGTGCGCGGGGTGGCAATTGGCGCAAAGTTTGCTTCCCTAGGCATGAAAACCGCTATGCTGCTCGCCAGACTTCAAGTTGCGCGGCGGCGCGGCCGATCAGCCGCTGGGGGCGAATATGGCCTTCGCGTTCGATGAGATGAAAGGGACGAACGGCCACGTGCGGCCGGCCTATGCGGGGCTTGACCAGTGGTTGCACGATTTACCGCCGGACGTGCTCGACCGCCGGCGCCGCGAGGCGGAGTTGCTGTTCCGCCGCATCGGCATCACGTTTGCAGTCTACGGCGAGGCTGAATCCACCGAACGGCTGATCCCGTTTGATGTGCTGCCGCGCATTCTCGCGTTGGCCGAGTGGAATACATTGCGCGCCGGCCTGGAGCAGCGCGTCAAGGCCATCAACCTCTATATCAAGGATATCTACGGGCGGCGCGAGGTGCTGCGCGCCGGCATCGTCCCTGAGGACCTCGTCTTCCAGAACCCGGTCTTCCGCCCGGAAATGAACGGCATGAGCGTGCCTCACGACGTTTACGTGCACATTGCGGGCATCGATATCGTGCGGGTCGATGCCGACACGTTCTACGTTCTCGAAGACAACGTGCGCACGCCCTCCGGCGTTTCCTATATGCTGGAAAACCGCGAGATCATGATGCGGTTATTCCCGGAGCTGTTCGCGCGGCACCGCGTGGCGCCGGTCGAGAACTACCCTGACGAGCTGCTCGCCACGCTCAAGTCGGTGGCGCCGCCGAGCGCTTCCTCGGACCCGACGGTCGTGCTGCTTACGCCGGGCATTTACAATTCCGCTTACTATGAGCACTCGTTTCTGGCCGACAAGCTCGGGGTCGAGCTGGTGGAGGGCCGCGACGTCGTGGTCAGGGGCCAGCACGCCTACATGCGGACGACCGAAGGGCTCAAGCGCATCGACGTCATCTACCGGCGCGTCGATGACGACTTCCTCGATCCGCTCGCTTTCCGCCCCGACTCGGCGCTCGGCATTCCGGGCCTGATGACGGTCTACCAGGCCGGCAATCTCACCCTCGCCAATGCGGTCGGCACCGGCATTGCCGACGACAAGGCCGTTTACAGCTACATGCCTGAGATCGTGAAGTTTTATCTCGCACAGGAGCCGATCCTCAAAAACGTGCCGACCTGGCGATGCCGCGAGGCGGAGCATCTCGCCTACGTCCTCGATAACCTCGAACAGCTCGTCGTCAAGGAAGTCCACGGCTCCGGCGGTTACGGCATGATGGTCGGCCCGAAGTCCGACCGGGCGACGATCGAGGCCTTCCGCGCCAAGCTCAAGAGCAGGCCTGAAAACTTCATCGCCCAGCCGACTCTCGCGCTCTCGACCTGCCCGACCTTCGTCGAGGAAGGCATCGCGCCGCGCCACGTCGATCTGCGCCCCTTCGTGCTTACCGGGCGCGACCGCACCCGCATCGTACCGGGCGGGCTGACGCGCGTCGCCCTCAAGAACGGATCGCTCGTGGTCAATTCGAGCCAGGGCGGGGGGACCAAGGATACCTGGGTGCTGGATGCGTGAAAACGTGGAAAACGTAGGGTGGGCAAAGTTGCCCGTCGAGGTCGTGGAATTTTGGAAGGGCTCCCAAGGCGATTTTGCCCACGCTGTGAGGCTGCGAGGTTCGACGGCGTGGGCAAAGGCGGAATCACTGCCATTACGTCTTCGCACCGACTCGGCCGCCTTTGCCCACCCTACTGATTAACGAGTGATTAACGAGGCCCCAGATGCTCTCCCGTACTGCCGATAATCTGTATTGGCTGGCGCGCTACGTCGAGCGGGCCGAATATCTGGCGCGCATTCTTGAGGCCAGCATGCGCCTCACCGCGCTGCCGCTCGCCTATGTCGGCTCCACCAACGAATGGGAAACGGCGGTGGCGACGGCCGGCTGCCGCAAGTCGTTTTTTGCGCGTTACAACGAGGCGAGCGAGGAAAATGTCACTGAGTACCTGGCGTTCTCAATCGAGAACCCGTCCTCCATTCGCAATTGCATAGAAATTGCGCGCCAGAATGCCCGCGCAGTGCGCACTGCGCTCACGATTGAGACTTGGGAAACCATCAACGGCGCATGGATCGAGCTCAGGCGTTTCGGCAACGGCCCGTCTTCGCGGGAAGAATTCCTGCGTTTCCTGCACTGGGTGCAGGAAACCTCCCTGCGTTTCGACGGCTCCGCCTACCGCACCATGCTGCGCAACGATGCCTACTGGTTCTCCCGGCTTGGCCTCTATATCGAGCGCGCCGACAACACCGCGCGCATCCTCGACGTGAAGTACCACATGCTGCTGCCGGCCGGTGAGCCTGTTGGCGGCCCACTCGATTACTACCAGTGGGCCGCGATCCTGCGCACGGTGTCGGCTCTCACGGCCTACCACTGGGTCTACCGCGAGAATCTCAAGCCGTGGCTCATCGCCGACCTTCTGATCCTCAACGAGCAGATGCCGCGCTCGCTCGCGAGCTGCTATGCAAACCTGGTGCGTTTCTGCGACCTGATCGCCGCCGCTTATGGCCGGCAGGGGCATGCGCAGCGAAAGGCCCGCGCCATCCGCACGCGGCTGCAGAACAGCCGGATGGACGAGATATTCCAGGCCGGGCTGCATGAATTCATCACCGAATTCATTGCCGACAACAATGCGCTCGGGGCCGCCGTCAATTCCCAGTATTTGATGTAAACTGCCCATGCGCATCTGCGTTGCGCACGAAACCGTGTATCGCTACGACCCTCCGTGCACGGGTGCGATCCAGACGTTGCGCCTGACGCCGCGCAACCATGCGGGCCAGTATGTGGTGAACTGGCGCATCGACGTGTCCGCCGACTGCCGGCTCGAGCCGCAGCAGGACGCGTTCGGGAACATCACGCATGCCTTCTCGGTTGCGGGGCCGCTCAGCGAGCTGCGTCTCCTGGCCGAGGGCGAGGTTGAGACGCAGAACGCCGCCGGAGTGGTGCGGGGCGCCGTGGAACGGTTCCCGCCGACCCTGTTCCTGCGCGACACCCCGCTGACCCATGCCGACAAAGCAATCCTCGTCTATGCGCGGGAGTTTCCTCGCCCGGCCGCGAGCAACACGCTTGCCACTTTGCACGAGCTTCTGACGCGGCTGCACCAGGACATCACCTTCGATGCAGAAGCCGCGTCGGGCGCGCCCTCCGCCGCCGACGCTTTCAAAGCAGGACGCGGCACTTCCCAGGACCTCGCTCACATCTTCATCGCCGTCGCGCGGGCGCTCGGAGTGCCCGCACGCTATGTCGCCGGCTATTTCCGCGGCGAGGAGGCGTCCGTCCAGAACGAAAGTCTCAAGGCGGGTCACGCCTGGGCCGAAGTTCACGTCCCCGACCTCGGCTGGGTCGGCTTCGATCCGGCTAACGGCGTCTGCGCCACCGACCAGCACGTGCGCGTCGCCGTCGGGCTCGATTATCTCGGCGCTGCTCCGGTGCGCGGCGCCCATTATGGGGGCGGTCCGGAAGACGTGGCGGTGAAGCTTAGCGTCACCCAGGCGTCCTGGCAGACGCAGGGGTGATTACCCCGCCATCGCAGTCTCGACCAGCCGCACCCAGTAGGACGCGCCGTACGGGATGACATCGTCGCAGAAATTGTAGCGCGGGTGGTGCAGCCCCGCGCTGTCGCCGTTGCCGACGAAGATGAAGGCGCCGGGGCGCGCTTCCAGCATATAGGAAAAGTCCTCGCCGCCCATCACCGGGGGCATTTCGGCATTAACGCGGTCGGCGCCTGCGACGTCGGCGGCCACCGCCGCCGCGAAGGCGGTCTCGCGCTCGTGGTTGGACAGCACCGGATAGCCGGGCCGCAATGTGAAATTGGCCTTGGCGCCGTGGAGCCGCGCGGCGCCTTCGATCACTTCGCCAACCCGCTTGCGCAGGAGTTCGCGCACCTCGCGCTTGAGGCTGCGGACGGTGCCGCGCATCAGCGCTGTCTGCGGAATGACATTGTCGGCGCTGCCGGCGTGGAACGTGCAGATCGAAACCACGGCCGCCTCGAGGGGATCGACATTGCGCGATACGATCGACTGGAGCTGGCTGACCATCTGGGCGCCCACCAGGATCGGATCGACCGCGAAATGCGGCCGCGCCGCGTGGCCGCCGACGCCTTCGATCTCTATGGTCAGATTATCGGTTGCGGCCATGATCGGCCCGCTGCGGATCGAGAACGCGCCAACCGGCAGCCCGGGGAGATTATGCATGCCGTAGACTTCGTCGATGGCGAAGCGCTCCATCAGGCCGTCCTGCACCATGGCGCGCCCGCCCGCGCCGCCCTCCTCTGCAGGCTGAAAGATCACCACCGCGGTGCCGGCGAAATTGCGCGTCTCGGCAAGATATTTCGCAGCGCCGAGCAGCATCGCGGTGTGCCCGTCGTGGCCGCAGGCATGCATCTTCCCCGGCACAGTCGATTTATAGGGCAGATCGTTCGCCTCCTCGATCGGCAGCGCATCCATGTCGGCGCGCAGCCCGATCACCCTGCGCGTTCCGCCCGCGCGGCTGCCCTTGATGACGCCGACCACTCCGGTGCGGCCGATGCCGCAAACCACTTCGTCGCAGCCGAACGCGTTAAGCTGCGCGGCGACCGCTGCGGCCGTCCGATGCACGTCGTAGAGCAACTCGGGATGAGCATGGATATCGTGCCGCCAGGCGGCAATTTCGCCATGGAGGTCCGCTACACGGTTGACGATGGGCATCGCACTGGCTCCCTGCCGCCGCATGCCACGGCTGCCCCCCGGCACCGAACAAAACCGAGCCGCGTGGCGCGGTCAAGGCAGGAAATGGACGTGACCGGACGAACGCGGTTGGCGGCCATGGCTGTGGGCGACCCGCAGCCGAACGACCCTGGCCTGGCCGGGACGCCGCGCTTGACGCAAAGGCTGGCTCCGGCTCGACCGCATTCGAAACGGCCGAACCGGCGCTTTGCCGAGCTATTGTATTGACCGGCCGGGCACGCATCTCTACACACGCGCCTTAGGAGCCCGTAGCTCAGGTGGTAGAGCACCTGACTTTTAATCAGGTGGTCCTGGGTTCGAGTCCCAGCGGGCTCACCATATTGAAATTGCAATAAGAAGGCCATGGCGGCACGGCGCGACGCTTACAAAGAGGCGGGCATCGACACCACGGAAGCCGATGTCGGGCTTGCCCGTCTTGTGCGCTTGATCCAGGACACCTGGCCGCAGAGCGGTCCGGGACGCGTCTTGTTGCCCATTGGCTATTTTGCCAACGTGGTCGAGATGGATGGCGCAGGCATTGCGCTCTGCACGGACGGCGTCGGCTCAAAGACGATCATCGCCGATCGCATGAGGAAGTACGACACGATCGGGATCGATTGCGTCGCCATGAACGTCAACGACATGATTTGCGTCGGTGCGAAGCCGCTCTCTCTCGTTGACTACATCGCGGTCGCGCATGCAGACGCGGCCATGCTGGATGCGATCGGCGTGGGATTGCGGGAGGGGGCTCGCAAGGCCAACATCTCTATTTCCGGGGGAGAGATTGCGCAGCTCAAGGACATCGTGAAAGGCTTCGACCTGGCCGGCATGGCGGTCGGGCGGGTGGACCTTGACAAGGTGCTGTGCGGCAAAGGCGTTGGGGAAGGCGATATCGTCATCGGCGTGCGCAGCAACGGCATTCACAGCAACGGCCTGTCGCTGGCGCGCAAGGCGTTCTTTGAGGACCACACGTTCGGTATTGAGCACAAGTTTGACGATCTGGACGTCACGCTTGGCGAAGAATTGCTTCGTCCGACCGACATCTACGTCCCAGAGGCGATGGAAATCCTCCAAAGCGTGCAGGGCGTGAAGGCATTGATCAACATCACAGGCGACGGCTTGCTGAATTTGGCGCGCGTGCATGCCGATGTCGGTTTTGAAATCGGAAATCTCATTGACCCGCATCCGATCTTTTCGCTGATCGCGCATCACGGGGCGGTTCCCGACAACACCATGTTCGAGGTTTTCAATATGGGGATCGGCTTTTGCTATGTGGTGGATCCTGCCGCTGCCGACCAGACTCTGGCGATCCTCAAGAAGCATGGCCGCCACGCGCAACGGATTGGCCATGCTGTTGCGGATCGGGAAAAGATCATCCGGGTTTCGCAGCGCCGCCTTGTGGGAAAGCACAAGACTTTCGCGGTTGACGACCGCGCCGCTGTGAGGGCGAGTTAGCGGGGCGATCTCGAAGTCGAATCATCTGCGCGTCATTCCGGGCGCGGGTTTCAGCTTTAGCCCGCGAGCCCGGAATCCATAACCATCGGCCGAGGGCTGTGGATTCCCGGTTCGCCACCTTCGGCGGCGCCCCGGAATGAGCAAGCCGTGCATATGATCCTAAATCCGTGAGTTGGAAAGCATTCACCCTCGCAGAAGGCGCTGATAAATCGACGAATCTTGGAATCTTTGAAAATCAGTCAGCTGCGGAGCAGTTACAATTCGGTGCCTCCAAGCGTTCTCTTTCTTGCTTGCGGGCCAAGGACATCGCGAAAATCAGCGACGCCAACTCGCGAATTTAGTTACATTCGCACCGTGACGCTCGCCTTGCCTTTGTCGTCAGGATTTGGGCTGCAGGACCGCGAGCCAGGGCTTTGCCGCCTTCTCGGCCGCGGCGCGGATCTGCGGCGTCTGCTGAGCCGCGAACTGGTCGAGATAAGGGTCCCCATTGCCCCCTGCTTTGGCGATGAGGTGCCACTTGATGGCCTCGATCGGATTGAGCGCAGCGCCGTGGCCGACGCTGAGCAGGCGGGCGAGACGGTTCTGGGCGATCGGGCTGCCGCGCAGAGCGGCCTTGCGGAACAGCGCCGCCGCCTTGGCCTCGTCCTTGGGGACGCCCGTGCCGTTAAACAAGGCGATTGCGTACTCCACTTCGGCATCGAGGTTTTCCGCCAGCGCGGCGGCGCCGAGCAGGCGAGCGGCTTCCGTTAAGTTCTTCTCGACGCCCTTACCATCCTTGTAGAGCGTTGCCAGAGCATATTGGGCTTCCGCATTGCCCTGTTGGGCCGCAGCCTTGAACAATTCCGCAGCGCGAGCAAAATCTTGCGGGAATTGCTGGCCTTCGAGGTACAGGAGGCCAAGATCATAGGCCGCCGCGGCATTGCCAAGTTTGGCCGCCGACGTCAACAGCCGTGCAGCCTCTGTCCTGTCATGCAGGCCGCCGCGGCGCGAAATGTGGAAGATCGCGAGCGCGAACATGGCATCGCTGTCGCCCCGGTCGGCGGCAAGCTTGTACCATTTTGCGGCCTTGACCTCGTCCAGCGGTACGCCGAGGCCATTGGAATAAAGCTCTCCGAGCAACGTCATGGCGCGCGGGTCTCCCTTTTCCTGGACACGCCGCGTCGCTTCGGCGAAAGCGGTGAGAAAATAGCCCCGCTGATAGGCGCCGTAGGCAAGGTCGGGCTCATGGCCGCCGCGCGCCGGCTGGCTGCTCGCCGACGCGCCCGCAGCCGGTTTTGCATCCGCAGGCTTCGTTGGTGGGAATTGCCGGGGGAGCAGCGTGCCGGATGGAGGCGTCGGGGGCGGCGCCTGGGCGCCAACGTGACCGACCGCGAACGATGCCGCGAGAAATCCCAATGCCGCGAGCGCAGATTTCGATCGTCTCGAGTGACCTGCGGGGTGGGCAACGGAAATGCGGTCGATCACGTCGTCGTCTCCGTGACAGTGAGCCGGGCCGCCGCCTCGGCGGCGGCGGCTTCAGGCCCGCGCGAATCTTCGAACAGAGCATCCCCGACCGCGACGAAATCGGCGCCGGCCGCTGTAAGCGCATCGATGTCATCAAGCGCGCTCGCATACCCGACGCAGGGAATCTCGAACACCTCGGCCCACCAGGCCACCCGGTCGATGACAGCCTCGCGGGAGGGGCGGTGGCCGGCGGCATCGGGTTCGCCGAACATGACGTAGTCGGCGCCCGCCTCAGCCGCCACCATGGCATCGTGGCGGCTGCGAAGCCCACCGGCGCCCGCGATATAGTTCGGCTTGAGCGTCTCAATGGCCGCTCGCAGCGCGTCCGGCCCGACAAGATGAGCCCCATCGGCGCCGCTCCGTGCAACGATGTCCGGCCGGCCGGCAACGATGAGCGCTGCCCCTGAAGCCTGCACGCCGGGCGCCACAGCTTTGACCCGGTCGATGAGGCTGCGCTCATCCGCATCGCGCAGGCGCAGCAGAACGGCTGCGACATCGACCGCGCCAATGACCTTGGCGAGCGAGCCCGAAAGCGTCGCAGGATCGCTCACCAGCGGGGTCAGGAGATAGAGGCGCGGATTGGGTCGGCTGGAGGATTGGGGGATCATCGGATCTGCAACGACGCCTCTGCGGGCCCTCGGCGCGGCATCGTGAGCCTTGGTTAATACGCTCGGCTTCGCGTCGCAAGTTCCGCAAAGCCGCACCGGCCCGGGGCGCCCAGCGATTGATTTCGCCCAAGCGCGTGACCCTGCGCCGCGGGCTTCCCCGCCCGCCCCGCCAACCCCGGCACAGGGGCGCGGGCATCTCGCCTGCCGCCCCGGCCGGTCGCTCAGACCAGATTTCGATAGGGTTGCATCGAAAGCGATGCCGCGCCGCTCTTCGCCTCTCCCCGACGGGGAGGGGTGGAGAGCCTTTCGCTCAACCTCATCGTAAAAATGCTTTAGCGCCCGCGATTGGTTTCCGGTTCGAGGTCGATCGCCAGCGCCTTCATGACACGGTTGTGCATGATGTAGGTCCCGACCAGCACCGAAAGCTCGACAAGCTCGCGCTCGTCGAAATGGCGTCGCACGCCGGCAAACACCTCGTCAGACACCGAGGTCGAGAGCGTCATCGCCTCAGCATAGGCGAGTGCGGCGCGCTCGCGCGCATCGAACAGGTCGGTCGCGCGCCAGTTCTCCAGCGCATTACATTCCCTAAGCGTCAAGCCTTCAGCAAGCGCCAATCCGGGGACATGCTGCGCCAGCACGTAGTCGACGTTATTGAGATGCGCGACGCGGATGATCACGATTTCGCGCAGCCGTCCGCTGAGCTTTGTCTTCCAGCGCACGGCGCTGTTATGGTCGAACCACGTTTGCGCCAGCGCCGGGCTGTGCAGCAAGAGCTTATAGACGTTGAGGAGACCGCCGCGGCGGCCCGCCTTGATGCGTCCGATCATCTCAGCAAGCTCAGGATGCTCGGCCTCCTCGATCAGCGAAATGCGCGCCATGAAATCCCCGCGACGTTATGGGCGGCAGGCCCTTCGGACGGGTCGGCATAGCAATTTGTTGCGGTGACGGAAAGTTGCGCGGGGCGTCCTAGCGGGGTCTTGAACTGCACTCATTTGGAAACGCCGAGGCGAAAGCGGGCGGGTCGCCCGCGCCCTCCCAGCGAGGGGGGTCCAGGTGCCCGGATGGAGCGAAGCGACATCTGGGAGCGGCCTTCCCGCATTTCGCTTCGCTCAATGCGGGCTAAAGCCGGATCAGAAAATCTTGATCGCGCTCTCCAGCGTCTTCCACACGCCCCAAGCGAGCGGAATGCCAACGAAAGCCCAGAAGATCGCCGCCTTGGCGTCGAGCCCGCCCTTGCCGATGCCGAACGAACCCGACGACGTGACGCTGCCGGCGCTGTGTTGCCTGGCTTGCAGCGCCGCCACTTCCTCCGGCTTCATGAACCATTTGGCCGCCAGCGGCTTGACCAGCAAATTGCACACGAAGCCGGCCGCCAGCATGCCGGAGAGGATGTAAAGGGTCACGTCGTAGACGTGGTCGCGCGCCACGCCGGCATTGATTTCGAACTCACGGATGTAGTTGACGACGACCGGACCAACGATGCCGGCCGTGGACCACGCGGTCAAAAGGCGGCCGTGAATGGCGCCGACGAATTGGGTGCCAAATACATCGGCAAGATAGGCCGGCACCGTCGCGAAGCCGCCGCCATACATCGACAGAATGACGCAGAAGAATGCGACGAACAACGCCTTCTGGCCCGAATGCGCGGCCCAGGGTGCGAGCGCATACATGGCGATGCCGAGCAGGAAGAACGTATAATACGTGTTCTTGCGCCCGACATAGTCCGACAGCGACGCCCAGAAGAAGCGGCCTCCAATGTTAAACAGCGACAGCAGGCCCGTGAAGCCGGCGGCGATCGCTGCAATCATGGTCCGCTGCTCGGGGCTCAATTGCGTGAATCCGAGCTCCGGATGACCGATCAGCGAGCCGCCGAAAATCTCCTGCAGCATCGGCGAAGCCATCCCTATGACGCCAATGCCGGCCGACACATTGAGAGTGAGCACTGCCCAGATGAGCCAGAACTGCGCGGTCTTATGAGCGTCCTTGAGATGGACGTGATGCTGGGTGATCATCGCCTTGGAGTTGTCCGGCGGCGTCCACCCCTCGGGGCGCCACCCCGTCGGGGGCAAGCGATAGCCAAATGCTCCGATCAGCATGAACACAAAGTAGATGGCGGCCATGGCGAGAAAGGTCTGCCACACGCCGACCGACGTAGAGGTCCGGAAATAGTTCATCAGCAGGTCGGCAAGCGGGGCGCCAATCATAGCGCCGCCGCCGAAGCCCATGATCGCCATGCCGGTCGCCATGCCGCGGCGATCCGGAAACCATTTCACCAGCGTGGAGACCGGCGAGATGTAACCCAGGCCGAGGCCGACGCCGCCGATCACGCCCGAGCCAAGCCACAACATCCACAATTGATGAACGATGACGCCGGCGGCGGAGATCACGAGCCCGCCGCTCCAGCACAGCGCCGCAACGACGCCGGCTTTGCGCGGGCCGGCATGCTCCAGCCATCCGCCCCACACGGCGGCGGACGACCCGAGCAAGACGAAGAACAGCGTGTACATCCAGCCGAGGCTCGAAATGCGCCAATCGCACGTCGTGGTGAAAAGCTCGCCAACGAGCGTGATATCCGGACAAGCGACACTCTTGTCGATGCCGATGGCGCGCGACAGCGGCAGCCAGAATACGCTGAAGCCATAGGCCATTCCGATGCAAAGATGGATGCAGAGCGCCGCCGGCGGCACAAGCCAGCGATTGAACCCAGCCCTGGCAATGATGCGTTCGCGGTCGAGCAGCCCCAACGCGGAACCGAACCCCCTGTCCGCCTGTTCGAGCGTCGTCATTTTTGTTCCTCCAAAACGGCTCTTATGAGCTCTTTGAGTTGGCTCCCGCATTATGTTGCGCCGCAAGTAACTTGACAACCGCCTCGCGCACGCAGGGGTCGAGCTCGTCGCCCCCCGCCTCCAGATGCGCGATGATCGCGTCCCGCATCCGCGGGTCCCAAAATCTGGCGAGGTGATCGGCGACGCCGGCCACGGTCTTGTCGTGCCCTTGGTGCGCGAAGAACTTGCCGATCTGATTCGCCATGTAGACGAGTTTGTCAGGCGACATGGGCGATCGTTTCCTTGGCGATGCGATGGGGATGCGTAAAGATTTCGAACCCGTCGCCACGGGCGATGGCGACCAGAGTGATGCCGGCGTATTCGGCCGTCCGCACGGCCAATGCTGTCGGCGCCGAGACGGCAACGATGACCGGCACGCCGATGGTCGCGGTCTTCTGCGCCATCTCCACTGAGACGCGGCTGGTCAGCAGGATCATTCCCGATCGGCCAGCGACGTGGCCGCGCGCCAGCGCTCCGCCGATCTTGTCCAGCGCATTATGGCGCCCCACGTCCTCGCGCACAGCGACAAGTCCTCGACAGGGCTCCCAGAAGGCTGCGCCGTGCATGGCGCGGGTTTCGCGGTTCAAGGTTTGGGACCCGCCGATCGAGTCCATGGCGCGCATGATGTCGCGCGGCGTGAACCGCTGCCCCGCCGGCACGACCGGCGGCGGCCGGCATGCCTCGCTGAGGGACTCAATTCCGCAAAGCCCGCATCCCGTCGGCCCGGCAAGCCGCCGCTGCCGCGCCCTCAAGGCGGCCTGCCGGGGTTCGGTGAGCCACATCCGCAACTCGATCCCGAACTCGGTATCGACGATGTCGAGCTGCTCGATTTCGCCAACCGAAGAGACGATTCCTTCAGTGATGCTGAAGCCGTAAGCAAAATCCTCCAGGTCCTGCGGCGTCGCCATCATGACGGCGTGCGACGCGCCATTGTAGGTGAAGGCGACAGCGGTCTCCTCCGGGACGGCGCGGTCGCCGTTCGAGAAATCATCGCCGCGCCAAGCCGTCCGCGCCACGCGTTTGATTGGAAGGTCCACTTGGGTCTACTCGGCGGCTTCCACGAAAGGCGCAATGCGGCGGCTCTTGCGCGCGAGTTCATCGTAGCGCTCCTGCCACTCGGTCGGACCGTTCGATGGCGTAACCTGCACGGCCGTCACCTTGTACTCGGGGCAGTTGGTCGCCCAGTCCGAGTACTCGGTGGTGACCACATTGGCCTGCGTTCCGGGATGATGGAACGTCGTGTAGACCACTCCGGGCGCGACCCGCTCGGTGATCAATGCGCGCAACGTCGTCTCGCCGGCGCGGCTTGCGAGCTTGACCCAGTCGCCGTCCCGGATGCCGCGCTGCTCGGCGTCGTGGGGATGTATCTCGAGCCGGTCCTCCTCGTGCCAGATCACGTTTTCGGTCCGCCGCGTCTGCGCGCCCACATTGTACTGGCTGAGGATGCGGCCGGTCGTGAGCAGCAGCGGGAAACGCGGACCGGTGCGCTCGTCAGTCGCGATGTATTCAGTGACAATGAATTTGCCCTTGCCGCGCACAAAGCCGTTCACGTGCATGACCGCCGTGCCGGCGGGCGCCTTCTCGTTGCACGGCCATTGGATCGAGCCGAGCGCATCGAGCTTGTCAAACGAGACCCCGGCGAATGTCGGCGTCAGCCGCGCAATCTCGTCCATCACCTGCGACGGATGATCGTAGTGCATCGGGAAGCCCATCGCCTTGGCGATGTCGAGCGTAATCTCCCAATCGGCTTTCCCGGATTTCGGCTGCATCACCTTGCGGACGCGCTGGATGCGCCGCTCGGCGTTGGTGAAGGTGCCGTCCTTTTCAAGGAACGTGGAGCCGGGCAGGAAAATGTGGGCGTAATTGGCGGTCTCGTTGAGGAACAGGTCCTGCACGACGACGCACTCCATCGCCGCCAGGCCCGCCGCCACATGCCTGGTGTCAGGATCGGACTGCAGGATGTCCTCGCCCTGGATGTAGATGCCTTTGAACGAACCGTCGATGGCGGCGTCCAGCATGTTGGGGATGCGCAGGCCGGGTTCTCTGTCAAGGCTTACGCCCCATGCCGCCTCGAACAGCGCGCGGGTGGCGTCGCCCGAGATATGGCGATAGCCGGAAAGCTCGTGCGGGAATGAGCCCATGTCGCACGATCCCTGAACGTTGTTCTGTCCCCGCAGCGGGTTCACCCCGACTCCGGGACGCCCGAGATTGCCGGTCGCCATCGCGAGATTGGCGATGGCCATCACGGCGGTCGTGCCTTGGCTGTGCTCGGTAACGCCGAGGCCGTAATAGATGGCCGCGTTGCCGCCGGTCGCGTAAAGTCGCGCTGCGCCGCGGATCGCCTCGGCCGGCACGCCGGAGATCTTAGCCACCGCCTCGGGGCTGTTGCGGGGTTCGGCGACGAACGCCGCCCAATCCTGAAACTCGTCCCAGTCGCACCGCTCGCGCACGAAGGCTTCGTTGACGAGGCCTTCGGCGACAACCACATGGGCAAGCGCCGTCAGGACCGCGACATTCGTGCCGGGCAGCAGCGGCAAGTGATAGGCTGCCTCCACATGCGGCGTGCGCACAAGGTCGATGCGGCGCGGATCGATGACGATCAGTCTGGCCCCCGCGCGCAGCCGTTTCTTCATGCGGGAGGCGAATACCGGGTGCGCATCGGTCGGATTGGCGCCGATCAGCATCACGACGTCGGAATGCTCGATCGAATCGAAGTCCTGCGTGCCGGCGGATGTTCCAAATGCGGTGCCGAGGCCATATCCGGTCGGCGAATGGCAGACCCGCGCGCAGGTATCGACATTGTTGTTTCCGAAGCCGGCGCGGATCAGCTTCTGCACCAGGAAGGTCTCTTCGTTGGTGCAGCGCGACGACGTGATGCCGCCGATTGAGCGGCGCCCATACTTCGCTTGAATGCGCTTGAACTCCGATGCGGTGCGCGCGATCGCTTCCTCCCAGGACACTTCGCGCCACGGATCGGCGATCCGCTCACGCATCATCGGCTTGAGGATGCGTTCGCGGTGGGTGGCGTAACCCCAGGCGAAGCGGCCCTTGACGCAGGAATGTCCGCGATTCGCCTTGCCGTCCTTATAGGGCACCATGCGCACGACTTCATCGCCGCGCATCTCCGCCTTGAACGAGCAGCCCACACCACAGTATGCACAGGTCGTCACCACCGAATGCTCGGGCGTGCCGATCTGGATGACCGATTTTTCGGTGAGCGTCGCGGTCGGGCACGCCTGCACGCAGGCGCCGCATGACACGCACTCCGAACTCAGGAATGCCTCCTCCATGCCGGGCGAGACTACGGAATCAAAACCCCGCCCTGCAATGGTCAGCGCGAAGGTCCCTTGCACCTCCTCGCAGGCGCGTACGCAGCGCGAGCACACGATGCACTTCGAGGGATCGTACGTAAAATAGGGATTGGACTCGTCCTTTCCGGGATCGGGATGCTTCGCTCCCTGGTAGCCGTAGCGCACATCCCGCAGGCCGACGGCGCCGGCCATGTCCTGGAGCTCGCAGTCGCCATTTGCCGCGCAGGTGAGGCAGTCGAGCGGGTGGTCGGAGATGTAGAGCTCCATGACGCCTTTGCGCAGGCGTTTCAATCGATCCGTCTGAGTGCGAACGGCCATTCCAGCCGCGACCGGCGTGGTGCAGGACGCCGGCGTGCCGGGACGCCCCTCGATCTCGACCAGGCAGAGGCGGCATGAGCCGAACGCCTCAACCATGTCGGTGGCGCAGAGCTTGGGAATCTGCGTTCCCATCTCCATGGCGGCGCGCATGATCGAGGTGTCTTCCGGCACCGTGACGGCATGACCGTCAATGGTGAGGGTGACGGTCTTCGCCGCCCGCGAGCGGGGCGTGCCGTAGTCGACCTCGTGCACGAGCGACATGACGTTCTCCTTCATTCTGCAGCCACCCCCGCCTTGCCCTCCCCCGCATGCAGGGGAGCGCAGGGCCGAGAGCCGAAATCCTCGGGAAAGTGGGTGAGCGCGCTCATGACCGGATAGGGCGTGAAGCCGCCGAGCGCGCACAGCGAACCAAACTTCATGGTGTGGCAGAGGTCTTGGAGGAGCGTCAGGTTGCGGGCGCAATCCTCGCCGCGCATGATGCGTTCGATCGTCTCGACACCGCGGGTTGCGCCGATGCGGCATGGCGTACACTTGCCGCAGGATTCGAATGCGCAGAATTCCATGGCGAACCGGGCCTGCCTGGCCATATCGACAGTGTCGTCAAACACCACGACGCCGCCGTGGCCAATCAGGCCATCACGCGCCGTGAACGCCTCATAGTCGAACGGCGTATCGAATAGCGCCCGCGGGAAATAGGCGCCGAGCGGCCCGCCGACCTGTACGGCGCGCACCGGCCGCCCGCTCGCCGTCCCGCCGCCGATGTCGTCGACAAGTTCGCCGAGGGTGATGCCGAACGCGGTTTCAAACAGCCCTCCGTACTTGACGTTGCCGGCAAGCTGGATCGGCATGGTTCCGCGGGAGCGCCCCATGCCGAAATCGCGATAATGCGCGGCGCCCTCGGCGAGCACGACCGGCACGGAAGCGAACGAAAGCACGTTGTTGATGACGGTGGGCCGGCCGAACAGACCCCTGTGGGCGGGAAGCGGCGGCTTCGCCCGCACGATGCCGCGCTTGCCCTCGATGCTTTCAAGGAGCGACGTCTCCTCGCCGCAGACATAGGCGCCGGCGCCCACCCGCACCTCGAGGTCGAAAGCATGTGGCGAGCCGGCGACACGCAAGCCCAGCAGGCGCTCGCGCCGGGCCGCCGCAATCGCGGCCTCCATCGTTCTGACCGCGTGCGGATATTCCGAACGGATATAGACATAGCCCCTGGTCGCACCCACCGCGATGCCCGCGATGGTCATCCCCTCAATGAGAACGAAGGGATCGCCCTCCATGATCATGCGGTCCGCAAAGGTCCCGCTGTCGCCCTCGTCGGCATTGCAGACGATGTACTTCTGTGCCGCCGCTGTCTGCGCAACCGTGCGCCATTTGATGCCAGTCGGAAAGCCGGCGCCGCCGCGTCCGCGCAAGCCCGACTGCACGACCTCTTCGACGATGGCGTCGGGTCCGATCGACAGCGCGCGCTCCAGGCCGCGCAGGCCGCCGTGGGCCCGATAGTCCGGAAGCGAGAGCGGGTTAATAATGCCGCAGCGCGCAAAGGTCAGCCGCGTCTGGCGCCTGAGCCATGGAATATCATCGGTGACGCCCAGCCGGAGCGGATGCGCCCCGCCCTGAGCAAGACCGGCGTCGAGCAGGCTTGCCGCGTCGGCTGCGGTGACAGGGCCATAAGCCACCCGTCCGGCGGGCGTTGCGATCTCGACCAGGGGCTCCAGCCAATAGAGCCCGCGGGAGCCGGTCCGCACAATCTCAACAGCGATGTTGCGGGCTTGAGCCGCTGTCCGCAGAGCCGCAGCGACTTCATCCGCCCCCACCGCAAGCGCCCCTGCGTCGCCGGGAATGAAAACGCGCAGGCGCTGCTCTTCTGCCCGTCGTTGGGAGGGGCCGGGCGTGGGGGCCGCGCCAACGGGCGCTTCCGGAGGCAATACGCCAGACCGCCCACCCCGGCCGTCCCCCACAAAGGGGGAAGCAGAAGATATCGCCGGGCCGAATGCAACTGTTCCGGCGGCTTGCGAAGCACGGTGGGAAGGAGGCGCCATTGCGTGGTCGAGACGCTGTTGGTCGAGCCGGCCGACGACGCGTCCCTCGATCATCGCCGAAGGCGCAGTGGCGCAGAGGCCCAGACAGTAGACCGGCTCGAGCGTAACGCTGCCATCCGGCGCGGTCGCACCCATGGCGACGCCAAGCCGCGCCTCGGCATGCTTTGCCAGGCCGTCGCCCCCTGCCGCCTGGCACGCCTCAGCGCGGCAAAGCTTGAGGATGCGGCGTCCTGCCGGCTCGCGGCGAAAATCATGGTAGAAGGTAACGACGCCGTGCACCTCGGCGCGGGACAGGTTGAGCGCGTCCGCCACCATCGGGACCGCTGCTTCAGGCACGCAGCCAAACGTTTCCTGCAAAGCTTGCAGGATGGGCAGCAGCGGGCCGTCCCGATTGCAATGCTGCAAAATGATCTCGTGGGCGCGATCTGCACTCCACGCTTCGTGTTCGGCCACCTGGTGCGCTCGTTTTCAATTCGGACAAGCGCAGAGACTGGTGAGATTGCTGCAGTCAATCAATGGGACAGATCGAATGATGCGATTGGAGAAGCTGATTGAGATCAATAGAGAATCTCGATCGCACCATTAGAAATTCCGTGTGCGGGATGTTCCGGTGAGTTGGACCACCTCGCCTAAGTCATGGCCGGATTTGTCCGAGCTTGTCGAGGCGAAATCGCCCTATTCCGCCGGCTGCGCGGCCCGATGAGCCGCTTCGGCGCCGTTGACCGCCGCCGCCATTGCATAGACCCCCGCCATCATGATGAAGCCCGTGAGCGCGATGGCCGCGAGCACAAGGTCGAAGCCGCCGCGTCCGTAGAGCTGGGCGATGAGCTGGACCGCGGCGCCCGATGTGATGAAGGTGAGGAAATAGCGCACCGCATAGACCCGGCCGCGCCAGGCGTCGGCGACATAGCGCGCAATCACGATATCACCGACGGTTGTCTGGCCATAGATGGCGCCGATCGCCACCGCCAGCGCCGCGATCAGCGCCGCGCCTGCGGCGTGTCCGGCCCAGGCCACGCCGAAGAATTGCACCGTCGCAACTGCGGCGAAAAGGAGGTGCGGCGGCGTCCGCTCGATCAGCCGGCCGACGGCAAGCTGCGCCAGCGCGCCGCACAGGAAGATGCCGGTCGCAAGCCAGCCGACGACGATGAGCGGCACGCCCTCGCCCACTCGCTCGTCGACGAGCTTCGGCAGCGCGATCAGGGCGGTGTTGAAGGTGAGGCCGCCGGCCAGCGAGATCGCAACGTAGCAGCCGAACATCGTCGCGGCGGCGCGCGGCGACAGCACCACGCTCGCGGTGGCGCTGCGCTTGCCGATCCGGTGGCGGTCGTCGGGGATCAGCGCCACATAGGCGATGCCGAGCGCGAGACACAATGCCGCCGGCGCCAGGAACGCTGCGCGCCAGTCGACCCACGCCGCCAGCGTGGTCGAAATCCCGGCCGCCAGCGTCACCCCGAGATTGCCGCACACGCCGTTGAAGGCGAGCGTGCGCGGGCGCGCCCGCGACACGTCGATCAGCATCGCCATGCCGACCGGGTGATAGATGGCGGCGAACATGCCGAGGAAGAACATGGCGACAGCAAGCCACAGGGGCGTCGGCGCCAGACCGGCGGCGACAAGCGAGACTGCGCAGCCAAAATAGAACAGCGCCATCATGCTGCGCCGGCTCCAACGGTCGGCAAGCCAGCCGGCGGGAATCGAAAACAACCCGAACGCCACAAATGCCCCGGTCGACAGCGCGATCATCTCGTCATAGGGGCGGCGGAACACGACCCCAAGCGAGATCACCACGGCCGGAAAGATCAGCAGCACGAAATGGTCGATCGCGTGCGCGACATTGAGGAACGCGATGGCGAGGCGCTTGCCTGCTTGCGATTGCGGCGCGGCGGCGGCTGCGGCTTCGTGGTGCGTGGAAACGTCGTTCATCGATTGATCCGAGAGCGATCGCGAAATGACGGCGCGAGGCAACGTGCGCGTGGTTGGTATACCCCGACGATCGCGATCCACCTATGCGATTTCTCGCGGTCTGATTTCAGCATTTCGCCTCCCTGACGATCCTTTCAATCCAACGCTCTCTGGAACCCGTCACGGTGGCCATCGTTGCCAGGATGCGGCAATGGGCGCGGCCGCACCGGCGCGCAGATCCGGAGCAACGAGCCTTCTTGGCGCCCTCTTGACTCATTGATAGCTCTCTGGTTATGAGTCGCAAATAATAGCCACAGAGTTATGGATCGCTCATGCCCGCCGCACCCGGCGCCCTCTTCAAGACGCTAGCGGATCCGACCCGGCGGGCGATCTTCGAGCGGCTTTGCCGCGACGGCGAACAGACCGTGTGGATGCTCACGGAAGAATCGGGCGTCTCGCAGCCGGCGGTGTCAAAGCATTTGGGCATTCTCAGGCTCGCCGGCCTGGTGCGCGAGCGGCGGAGGGGACGCGAGACCCACTACAGCGCCCGGCCACAGGGTCTCAGGCCGCTCGTCGACTGGATGACTCTCTACGGCGCCTTCTGGCGCGACCGCTTCGATCGTCTCGAAGACCTGCTGAAAAGGATGGACCAATGAATGAACACGCCATCGCCACGCGTTCCATCGTTGTCGAACGCCTGATCCCGCACCCGCCGGAGAAGATCTGGCGGGCGCTCACCGAGGCATCGCTGATCGAACAATGGCTGATGAAGAATGATTTCGCACCGCGTCTCGGCGTCCGGTTCACTTTCCGGGCCAAGCCGATGGGAGACTGGGACGGCGTTGTGCATTGCGAGGTCATTGCATTCGATCCGCCGCGAAGACTGGTCTACTCTTGGAGGGGCGGATCGGCGAGAAATCCAGGCTACGGCAGTGCACTCGACAGCACCGTAGAGTGGACCCTGACGCCCGAGCCCGGCGGCACGCGCGTGCGAATGGAGCACTCCGGCTTTGGGCCGCAGAACGCACCGGCCTACGACGCCATGTCCGGCGGCTGGCCGCGCGTGCTCGAGCGCCTGGAGCAAGCGTCGGCAACGCTGGGCGACAACTGAAGTATGACTGCTTCATAGCGTGGGCTGAGCACAGCGAAGCCCACCATCGGCCTTACGTCAGAAAGAACCCTGATGGGTTTCACTTGCGCTCGACCGACCTACGAGCCTGCGGGCCAAGCGCCTCAATTGTGGCGGCCCGGTGGAGTCATTGGGCACCTCGCCACCGGTCAAATCATTGTGACCGGCACAGAAGTTCGGCTCCCGAAGTCACATGTTGCGGTTCCTCGTCGTCATAACGAATGCACCCGCTGATTGGCAGGAGGTCGACATGACGGACACGTTCCTTGCCCCCATCGAGCGGCCCGAAGGGCTGATCAAGAAGTTCGCCTATTACTTCACACGCCGGCAATTCGGCAAAGTGCTGACGCCGGTGAAAGTGCATTCTGCGCGGCTGCCGCCCGCGTTCGGCTTGTTCTATGCAAAGATCGCAAGGCTCGATCAGAAGCTGCAGCTGCCGGCAGAGCTGGTCCTGCTCATCCGTGAACGCGTGGCGCAGATCAATGTCTGCCTGTTCTGCATCGACATCGGCAGATGGGCCACGATTCAGAAGTCGATGAATGAGGCCAAATTCGATGCGCTGGAACGATACGCCACAAGTCCTCTTTTTTCTGAGGCCGAGCGCGCGGCGCTCGATTACGTGAGCGAGCTGACGAAGGACAAGAAGGTTGACCCCGGCACCTTTGCGCGCTTGTCCCGCTGCTTCTCCGAACGCGAGATCTGTGAGATCGTCTGGCTCGTGGCCAGCGAACATTTGTACAACATGACCAATATCGGCCTGAATATCCATTCCGATATGCTCTGCGACATCAGCCGCAAGAGGCGGAGTTGATTTGGGCCGCAGGATGGGTTGAGCGATAGCGAAACCCATCAGAGCCTTTTCCAGCCGCAAGGCTGCTGGTGGGTTTCGCTACGCTCAACCCACCCTACGACGCCCCTTCGATCTCCGCCTTCACGGCCCTGAGCGCATCCGGCGTATCAACATCGATGAGCGCTGCGTTGCCGGCGAGCGGCACTTCGGTGACGGCCTCGGGATAGCTCGCGATGAGATGGCGCGCGCCGATATCGCCGTCGAGCGCCGTAAGCTCCGGGAAGAAGCGACGCGACCACACCACCGGGTTGCCGCGCTTGCCGTTGATGGTCGGCACCACGACGAGCGCGCCCTTTTCCGGATCAAAGGCGGCGAGCAGGAGGTCGATGAGCTGTGCGCTGACCTGCGGCATGTCGCCGAGGCACACGATGGCGCCGTCCACATCGGGGGGCACCTCCGCAATGCCGGCCTTGAGCGACGTCGAGAGGCCCTTGGCGAACTCCGGATTGTGCGCCAGCCTCACATCGAGGCCCTTGAGCGCCGCCTCGACGCGCTCGCGCTGATGGCCGGTCACCACGATGACGGGCCGCGCCTGCGATGCGAACGCGCCTTCGGCCGCAATGCGCACCAGCGGCCGGCCGTTGATCTCCGCCAACAGCTTGTTGGCTCCGCCCATGCGCGTCGAGCGCCCCGCCGCCAGCACGATGGCGGCGATGCGGCGGCCAGGCTTGACCTCGGTGGCGCGCGGCTGCGGGCGGGTGACGATTTCCATCAGCAGGCCGCCAACCCCCATGGCCGTGATATCGCGCCGCGTCACCGGCAGACCGCACAGCAGCCGCTCAAGCACCCAGTCGAAGCCGTTCTCGCGCGGACTGCGCGCGCAGCCGGGCGCTCCCAGCACCGGACGGCCGCCGACCGACGCCACCAGCATGAGATTGCCTGGATCGACCGGCATGCCGAAATGCTCGATGACGCCGCCGACCGCCTCGACGGCGGCGGGAATGACGTCGCGCCGATCCGCAATGGCTGAGGCGCCAAACACGATAGCGAGTTCGGCGCCGGCGTCGAGCACATCGGAAAGCGCGCGTGCGAGCGCTGCGGATTCATGCGGCACGCGCCGCTCGGCCACGATCTTGGCGCCCGCAGGCGCAAGCCGATCCTGCGTCACCCGCAAGGTCTTCTCGATAACCTTGTCGGCGAGGCCCGGCAGCACGGTGGAGATGACGCCGATCTTGCGAACCCGATACGGCGCGACGCGAACCAAGGGCGAAGCTGCGCGCGCCACCGCAAGCGCCCTGTCGCATGCCGCGGCGCTCACCGCGAAGGGAATGATTTTCACCGTCGCGATCATCTTGCCAGGCACGACCGGCGCGAAGGCATCGAGCGTCGCGAGGGTGATGTCTGGATCGACCTCGTTGAGCCGGTCGACGCCCGCCGGATCGACGACGACCACGCCTGCGGTCTCGGCGAACAGATTGGCGCGCCCCGTGAACGCGCGGTCCACGTGGACGCCTTCGCCGGCGATCGACGCCGCGAGCTCGGCGGCAGCCACGTCCTCGGACACATCGCCGGGCTCGATACGGGCGATCATAATGGTCTTGATGCCGGCGGCCGTGAGCGCCGCAATGTCAGCGTCGCCTACTACGCTGCCCTTCTTCAGCACCAGGCCGCCTTGCCGGATGGAATGGACGACGATGCCGCCCTTGGCGTCGCCAGGTGCGACTGGTCCGAACTTCATTTGGGCATCCTCTCCCTACCCTCCCCCGGCCGCCACCCTGCCGTGTCCGGCAGGCGGGTGAGCGTTCGGCTGGAGGCCCGAGGAGGGTAAATCGATTTGCCTCTCCTGGCCTGCGGACGAGGGCAGGGAAGGGGCGGCCGCGAGACGCAAGGACGCTGTGATCTCGGCCATGATGGCGATCGCAATTTCTCCCGGCGACACCGCCCCGATAGCAAGGCCTATCGGCGCGTGGATGCGCGACAGCGCCGCCTCCGCGACGCCGTTTGCCTTCAGCCGCTCCAGCCGGCGCGCATGGGTCTTCTTCGAGCCGAGCGCCCCGACATAGAAGCAATCCCGCGAAAGCGCATGGAGCAACGCCGGATCGTCGATCTTGGGATCATGGGTCAGCGCCGCGAATGCGGTATAGCGGTCGACCCCGAGCGGCGGTAGCGCCTCATCGGGCCACTGCGGGATCAACCTTACGTCGGGAAAGCGCTCCGGCGTTGCAAATGCGGTGCGCGGATCCACGATGGTCACGTCGTAGCCGAGAAGCCGCGCCACCGGCGCCAGCGTCTGGCTGATATGCACCGCGCCGGTGACGACAAGGCGCGGCGGCGGCACGTGAACGGTGAGAAAAACGCGGCCCTGTGGAGTTTCCTCCATGCCGCTTTTGCCGCTGCGCAGATGCGACAGAAGGACGTCGCGCAACGGATCGGCGTCGACATCCACAGCAGCGACGAAGCGCTGCGCACCGGTGGCGATGTCGGTGACGACAACGGCCGCGCGGCGCGCGGCGCGTTCGGCGTTGAGCGATCTGAGGATATCGAGGCGCATCAGGGTCTCACTGCGAAAAAGTCACCATTCACAACGGGAGCGCTGTCGGAACGAGCGATCGGCTCGCCTCACCTCTGCCCGCTTGCGACCCGCTTGCGGGGAGAGGCCGGAATTTACGCGCTCGTCGCGCAAATTCCGGGTGAGGGGGCGTATCCGCGAGTCTGAGCCGAGTCTGAGCCTTCGAACTTGGGGAGGCGCCCCCTCTCCCCGCAAGCGGGGAGAAGGAGAACGCTACTCCACCTTCTCCACATAGACCCGGATGGTGCCGCCGCACGACAGGCCGACCTTCCACGCGGTTTCGTCGGCGACGCCGAATTCCAGCATCCTGGGCTTGCCGGTTTCGATCACGTCGATGGCTTCCGTCACCACGGCGCCCTCGACGCAGCCGCCCGACACCGAGCCGAGAAAATTGCCGTCCTTGTCGATCACGAGGTTGGAACCGACCGGCCGCGGCGCGGACCCCCACGTCTCTACCACGGTGGCGAGCGCAACATCGCGCCCTTCACGCCGCCAGTCCTCCGCGGCCTTGAGGATGTCTTCATCGCGCGCGAGCATGTCGAAGTCTCCGGGGTTTCCGCCAGATCCGCCAATATCGCCAATATATAGAGATGGCCGCGAAGAAGGCCAATGGCTTTGCGAGGCGCGCCCGGCCCCATGATGGCGCGGCGCAAAGCTGGCGCGATACGAGCGTGTCCGACTCCCGTCCGCACCCTGCCATCTCCCCCGCGCGGCGCGAGATTACGCTGCGGAAGGAGGCGGCGGAAGCGCACGGCCCGTTCTCTTCGAGAAACGACCTCACGCGACGCGCTGTGAGACGCGGGCGCGATTATTGATGCCGATGAACCGGCGACGGCAAGAGCGACATTCTCTGGCAAGACACCAGCGGCAATGTGGCGATCTGGTTCATGAACGGCGTGCAGGTCACGCCTGCCGGGGTGGGCAGCGTACCGACGGTGTGGTCGATCCAAGGCGTCAACGCGGACTAGCGCTACTGCGTCATAAGGTCTTTGAGAGCATCATTCCGGGGCGCGTGCGCACAGCACGCGAGCCCGCAATGACTTCCGACGCACGCGGACCAGAGCCGATCTCGATATGATTGAGTGAAAAACGTCGGCATATTGCCCTTCACCTCTTCCCTTGCGCGAGAGGTGAAGAAGTACTCGCTCAACATGATCGGAAATGCTCCGGCAGGGCGATTTCCTGGACCACATGGCCGCTGATGCGGCGGTCAGCGGCACTTTCACCAAGTGCGGCATATATGCTAAGTGTCGCGATGTCCCGGAGCGGGGCACCGGGCTCTCTTTCGCCAATATCATGGTCGAGGCTGTGTTCCCCACCTGACACAATCCCTGACCTCTTGGTTAGGCATTCGTATTTTCAGCCGTCATGCGGCAAGATGATTGCGCGAGAGACTTTGCACGCGTTTTCATTTGCGAGGAAGCTGGCTAACCGGAAGGGCAGCGGGTGAGCCGATCAACCAAAGCGGTTCCCGGTCGACTGGAATCACTTGTAGGCTGGGCAAAGGCGCAACCGAAATCGGCCGTTGCAGATTTCGGCGCGATTGGCTGCGAAGTCGGGCAAGCCCGACTTTGGTGCGCCGCGCCCGCCAGCGCTCGGCCTTTCGGAGGCGCGTGGGCGCGCTTCGCTTTGCCCACCCTGCGCCGTTTCCATATGACCGGAGCCCGCTGTAACTTCAATTCCTGCCATCATGAGGCTGGGTTCACGTTGATCGAAGCGCTGGTTGCGCTTGCTGTTGTGGCGGTGTCGGTCACTGCGATCGGATCCGTCGTGGCGACCAACATTCGTGGGACGAGAGCCCTCGGTGAGCGGTTAGCGCTGGTCGAGACAACGCGCGCCATCCTGGCCGACATGCCCGACCGTGAGCATCTCGTCGCTGGCAATTTGCTCGGCGAATACGCCGGTCACCGCTGGCGCGTGGATGTTGCGCCCTTCGTGAATGATCTCGTCGATCCAAATCGACCAGGCCCGTGGACGCCGCATGCCGTCGTCGTCAACGTGCGGTCCACGAGCGGACGCCTGCTGCGGATCGATACCGTTCGCCTGCATCGCGCGCAAGCGAGCCAAAAATCGCAAGGGAGCCAGAAATGAAGCGCGTCGGCGCCTGGTCGCGGCGCGCGGGCTTTACGCTCATCGAAGCGCTGCTGGCGACCGCGTTGATGGCCATCATCATGGGAGCGCTCGCCCAGGTGACATCGCAATGGCTTCGCAATTGGAACCGCGGCTTTGCACGTATTCAAAGCGAGGACCTTTTGGCTGCCGGGCTGGACCGGCTGGTCGCGGATGTCGCGTCGGCTGAGATCATCGCGGGAAGCGCGTCCGACATGCCGATGTTCGACGGCGCCGAATCCGCGGTCATGTTCGTCCGCACGGCCGTCGGCCCAAACACCTTCACAGGTCTTGAAGCCGTTCGAATCGAGGAGGCGAGCGATAATCGCGGCCCTGCGCTGGTGAGGAACACAGCGCCGTTTACGCCCGCAATTCGGGATCTCAAGGAAGTCGAGTTTGCAAATCCGGTCGTATTGATCCGCGCGCCGTATCGAATCTCGTTCTCTTATGCCGGGCCGGACCGTGTCTGGAGAGACACCTGGCGCGGTGCGGCGCAGCTTCCCCGCGCCATTCGCGTGAGCGTTCGCGATTCCGCCAGCTCCAGAACATTGGCCGTATCGACGAGCGCGCTCATCCGCGCGGAGCTTCCGGCCCGCTGCGCCGCCGCGAAGGCAGGCGATGCGTGCGTTCAGACCCAGCCGGCGTCGAACTCGCGAGCTGGCAGAACAACGTCGTTCGGCGCCGGCGCCGCACAGATCGGGCAGCCCTGATATGCTGTCATTCAAGATTCTCTCCCGCGCCCTCTCGCCCCAACGCTCCTCGGGCGGCTTCATCGTGGTCGCGGTGTTGTGGATTCTGGCCGCACTGGCGACGCTTGCGATGTCCTATGGGGTCTATGTGAACGCGACCGCCTTTGCATTCGCCGATTACGACGTCCGGCTTAAGGCCCAGGAACTGGCAATGGCCGGCGTTGAGCTCGCCGTCTATAAATTGACCGAGGATCCCCAGGCGCGCCCCGCCCAGGGAAGATTTGCGTTTCGGCTCGGCAATGCCGCGGTCGCGGTCCACTTCCGCTCCGAAAGCGGGCGCATCGATTTGAATTTTGCCCCCAAGCAGCTTCTGGTTGGACTGTTCACCGTGCTGGGTTACGACCAGGAAGCTGCGGAGGATTTCGCCGACCGCATTATCGCGTGGCGGACGCCGGCGTCCGGAGTGGCCGACAGCGAAGCATTTCTTTATCGTACCGCCGGAAAGAGCTACGGCCCGCGGCGCGGCCCCTTTCAGCACGTCAATGAGCTTGGACTCGTGCTCGGAATGACGCCGGATCTCGTTGAGCGCGCTTTGCCGTATCTGACGGTCTATAGCGGCCAGGCGGAGGTCAACGTGTTCGAAGCCGCCCCGGAAGTCCTCGCCGCATTGCCGGGATTGACGCCTGCCCGCATCCAGCTCCTGCTCGCCCAGCGCGAGGGTGCGCCGCAGGATATCGTAAATGCGCATCTTGGAATGGCGGCGCAATACGTCACGGTGCAATCCAGCAAAGCGAACCGCATCACCGTCGACGTACGATTCGACGGCAGCCGGCGGACGCGTTCGGAGGCCGTCATCCTTCTCCTCGATGACGATGTTGAGCCATATCGCGTACTTTCGTGGCGCGACGACGCCGGGGAGCGGTCGCCCGATGAGCGTCCTTATGCCGAGATGCGATAACGCTGAAGTCTTCATGAATGTCGCCGGGTGTGATATCCTTTTTGATGGGGGGCTCCCATTGATCACAAGTCAACATTAAGCGCCTGCGACAGGACCGCCGGCGCCTCCAGGAGATTGAGAATTGACCAGCTTCGCAATTGTCCCAGTTCGCACCATCCGTTCGTCCAATGCCGGCATCCGTGCTGCGACCCTGCTTGCCAGCTTGGCCATTGCAACGACGCCTGCGCTCGCGGAATTGCGTGTTCGCGGCAGTGCGGATGCCGTCAGAATCGAAGCGCGAGACAGCTCTGTCGCGGAGATCCTCTCGGCTTTGAGCCGCACTTTCAACATGCATTACCAGTCGCCGGCCAACCTCGATAAGCGGCTGTCCGGGACATATACGGGACCGCTCTCGCGCGTGTTGGGACGTATTCTGGACGGCTACAATTTCGTGCTGAAGACCGATAACGGAAGCATCGCACTCACGGTGCTTGGACCGCCGGGCGCGACTGCGGCGGTTGCGGCGTCATCCGCGCCTAGAGTTGTGCGGAAGCCGGCGGAGGGGCCTGGCGCCGACCAGGGTTTTGCGCGCCCGCAAGTCTCTGCCTCGACGGCGGCGCCCTCACCCGTAGCCGAGCGCGCAGAAGGGCCCTCATTCCCAACCCCGGCACGACCTTCGTCAGGCGCGCCGCCGGCCCCCGTTCCTGAGCTGCGGCAATCCGAAGCGGCAGCTCCAATGCCGCCGGCGCCGGGTTCGAAGCCGCCCCCCGCTCCCGAGCCAGGACAGCCCAGCGACGCCTCTTCGCCTCCCGCAGCCCCGACGCCGCCCTCGTCACCACCCCCGGCAAAGTAGGCTCTATCGCATATAGAGGCCGTAGCTTTCGGGCTGGCCGGTGGTTCGCCCAAAGCATCAATATTCGGATCGAGCGCTTCGAACCATCCAACGGACACAGCGCACGGCGAGACGCATAATGCCAAAGGCCGCGTACACGATGGTCCCGGCGATAATCAGAGCCGTGACGAAAGTAACGACCGTCCCCATCGCGCGCTCCCCTCCATCACGCGCATCTCATCGTCCCCGCCGGCGATATGGAACGCCCGAGCGTCAGGGACAATATCTATTCCGGCAAAAAACGCGTCACGTATCGTTAGCGTAAACGCCGTCGTCCATTGCCATCGCAATGGCGGCGGCTTCGTGGCCGCGCAGGCGGCCCCGCTGCGCAGCCCCGTCAATCTGCGTGGGCGCCCAGGATCGACCACCCAGGCGCGGCTCCGACCCCCGCGGGCGTGACCTGCGCGCCGTCCATGAACCAGATCGCCACATTGCCGCTGGCGTCTTGCCAGAGAATGTCGCTCTTGCCGTCGTCGTTGAAGTCGCCCGTGCCTGCGATCGACCAGGCGGAGACACTTCCGACGCCAGCGGACTGCGTAACCTGTGCGCCGTTCATGAACCAGATCGCCACGTTGCCGCTGGTGTCGCGCCAGAGAATGTCGGTCATGCCGTCGCCGTTGAAGTCGCCGGTGCCGGCGATCGACCAGGCAGTGGCTACGTTTCCGACGCCGGCGGATTGCGTGACCTGCGCGCCATTCATGAACCAGATCGCTACATTGCCGCTGGTGTCGTGCCAGAGAATGTCGGTCTTGCCGTCGCCGTTGAAGTCGCCGGCGCCGACGATCGACCACGCGGCGGGCGCCGAGCCGAGCCCAGCCGATTGCAAGAGCTGCGCGCCGTTCATCAGCCACACGGCCACGTTGCCGCTGCTGTCGGCCCAGAGAATGTCGCCCTTGCCATCGCCGTTGAAGTCGCCAGTTCCGGCAATCGACCAAGCGGTCGGCACGTTTCCAACTCCGGCAGATTGCGTCACCTCGACGCCGTCAAGAAACCACATCGCCACGTTGCCGCTGGTGTCATGCCACAGCCAGTCGGCCTTGCCGTCGCCGTTGAAATCGCGCTGTCCGACCACCGACCAGACGGCGGGCGCCGAGCCGAGCCCCGCCGATTGCAACAGGCTTGCGCCGCTCATCAACCACACCGCTGCATCGCCGCTGGTGTCGCGCCACGCGATGTCGCTCTTGCCGTCGCCATTGAAGTCATGAGTATCGGCGAGCTTGCTGGTTGCACGGACGCCGGTCGCGGAACTGCACGGCGCGGTCGTGCTGCTGGTGCTGCTCTGCGTGAAAACAACGGCTGGCAACGATTCGGAGGGTGGGACAGCGGAAGCCTGCACAAAGAACAGATTGTTTGTCTCTCCCGTGAAGCCTTCGCCAAGGCAGGAGGGGGCGTTCGGACTTCCGTAGTCCGTGCTTGTTCTGACGACGATTGTCGATCCGCTGTTGAAGGTGGCCTCGGATCCGTCACCATCGCCCACGATGTTGAATTCGACGGCCTGCCAGCCCTGGGCCAGACTGAGAACACCGTCGTCATCCTGCTCGGAATAGAGATTGCTGCCCGTCGCCATGATGAAAGTATCGGCGCCGCCCGCATTGGCCTGGCCCGTAAGACTGAGGTTGACCAGGTTTGTAACGTCCTGGACGGGGAGGCTCACGCCGTTGCTGTTCAGAAAGCAATCGATCTCGCTCGTGCCGGTAGGGGTGAACTTCATCCAGCGGGCGGGGCACGTTGTGTTGTAGCCGAGCAGCCAGTACTGGACGAATGCGATGCCCGAATTGGAGTACACGAATTGCTGCCAGCCCAGGCATTTCGAAGGATTTGCGGCGCCGCTGCAGGCCGGAGTGGTGAAGAAGTTCGAGTTGAGCTGGAGCGAGAAGCCGCTGGGCGCGTTCGGGTCGGAATCCGTCACACTCGTCACGCCGGTCATGCTGTCGAAAGACCCAATAGCCTCGGAAATATGGCTCGCCACCTGGGCTGAGACGTCGTTGCCGCCCCCCACCGTGTCGGGTCGGCGCCCGCGTGCCGGCGGATACGGACGCGCCGGCGCGGTCGTGCACGGCACTTCCTGCCATTGGGTGCTCGGATATGAGGAGGTGAAGCATCCCCTCTTCGGCAGCGGGACATGCCTCATGCTTCTATGCCAGTCACGCAGGCTCTTTGAGGACGGCTGCGGCGTGACCGCCGGCGCCGGGGTGGGGGTCGGCGTTTGCGCGCGGCCTTCGCGTGCCGCCAACAACGCCGCCAAACCGAGTACGGATACTGCCGTCAGAGCCCGCGAATGCAATGAGTTCGTCTTCAATGGACTGGTCATCGCCTGAGTCCTCGAATCAAGGCTGCGACGGTGGAAGGGCGGCACGACTCTGAGGGATGCACGGTTTGATGGCCTGCTTAACCCTTTGCGGTCTGACATTGCTTGCCCTCTGCTTCGTGACGATCGCCTCGGTGAAAACCATCGCCGCACGGCGGGAAAATCAGGCGCCCAATCGGCAGCGGCCAGGGGCGATTCCGCTGGAGACGCGGCCTAGGCGGCAATGTCGGCCCGTCCGCCTGGGCGCGCCAGAACGCGGCAGAGCTCAGCGCCCGTGATCGCTGGCGTCGCGGCCCGTTTGAATTGCCGGCCACAGGCAGAAGGCTCGGAAGCCAAAACAAGCGCCGAAACGGGGCGCATCCCGGCAAGCACCACGGCGCGAGCCGCAGTGAGCGGCGCGCCAACAGCTCTTCGGTTCATCAACGCCAGCCCCTCCCGTTTTGCGGGCAGGCTTGTAGCACAGCGCCTTTGGACAAGTCGAGACTGAGCAATGTCGATGTGCGCCGTCGTCAAGGCTGCGTGCTTGCTGGGGTTCGGCCGGTCGGGCAGGACGCCGGAAAGCCGCAGCGCCCACAGGGGTTCGGCGAGCAAGGCGCCCCCCGCGCCCGCCAGCCATCTTAGTTTCGACGCTTTGCTGTGCCGCCATGCCCCATCGACGGCTGCGAACAAAAAAGAGCAATGTTCACGAAAGGCTTGAGGCCGCTGCGGACGACAGGGTAGCTTCAAAAACGGCGACTATCGAACAAGATAATGGGCGAATGGACGGGCGCGTCCAGGAGATCATTTGCAGCGTGTTCCGACGAGATCGAAGCATCTTTCCGGCGTCAAGCCCGTGCCCGGATTTGATCCGGGGATTGTCCGCGGGCATCGATGCCTTTCCTGCGGCGCGTCGGCTGAGAGCGGCGGATGGCGAGGACAAGCCCGGCCATGACTTCGAACAAGCGGTTCAAATTGATTGGAACTCGCTCTAACAAGCTTGGGGCAGACTGATGGTGCTGATTACCGGGGGAGCCGGATTTATCGGGTCAAACCTCATTCATTACTGGACGAGCACGACGACGGAAACTGTGATTAACGTCGATAATCTGACGTATGCGGGGAATCTGCAAAATCTCGCAGAACTTGCCGGTGATCCGCGATACATATTTTTCCGCTCGGACATCGGCAATATCCAGGCGATTTGTCAAATCCTGCGAAAATACAGACCGCGAGCCATAGTCAATCTTGCGGCCGAGAGTCATGTCGATCGGTCGATACATGACCCTGATGCCTTCATCCAGACCAACGTGGTGGGAACGCTGCGCCTCCTCAAAGCTGTCTATTCGCACTGGAGCGCGCTGGGCGCAAGCGAGCAGGACGAATTTCGCTTCCTCCATGTTTCGACCGATGAGGTCTACGGCTCCCTTGAGCCCGGCGCGCCCCCGTTCCGTGAAACCACAGCCTATGCGCCAAACAGCCCATATGCGGCGAGCAAGGCCGCATCGGATCATTTGGTGCGCTCCTATCACCGCACTTATGGATTGCCGGTGCTCATCACCAATTGCTGCAACAATTACGGCCCCTACCAATTCCCGGAAAAATTGATCCCTCTCATTATTCACCGCGCTCTCGCCGGCAAGCCGCTGCCGATTTACGGCGATGGCGGGAATGTTCGCGACTGGTTGTACGTCGCCGACCATTGCGCTGCGCTCCAGCGCGTATTGGAGCGCGGCCGGCCAGGCGAAGTCTACAATATCGGCGCCTCCAGCGAAAAGACAAATCTCGAAGTGGTGCATCGGCTCTGTGACATCCTGGATGAGGGCAAGCCGCGCCGCGACGGCAAGTCGTATCGAGAGCAGGTGGCCTTCGTGAAAGACCGGCCGGGACACGACCGACGCTATGGGATTGATGCGACCAAAATCCAGCGTGAGCTTGGCTGGAAGCCGCAGGAAACATTCGAGAGTGGTTTGCGCAAGACGACCCGCTGGTATATCGACAATCAGCAATGGGTTGCGGATGTCACAAGCTCTGCCTATCGCGACTGGATCGCACTCCACTATGGCGAGCGCGCCGGCTGAATCCTGGTTAGCACCTGTGCCGACGGCAGGGCGCCCCTCATTGGCGCTACAGCGGATTCCGGTCATATGGAAACGGCGCAGGGCGGGCAAAGCGAAGCGTGCCCACCCGCCCTCGAAAGGCCGAGCGCTGGCGGGCGCGGCGCTTCGCGCCTTTGCCCGCCCTACAAGCGATCCCAGTCGACCGGCAACCGCTACTAGTCGCTCGCTTCAGCCAAATCGAAGGAGTTGGGCATCGCGATGCAGGGGCGACCGGAACGCCCTCTCATGAAGGTCATTCCGACATCAATTCCCGGCGTCTTGATTCTGGAGCCGCAGGTGTTCGGAGACGAGCGGGGCTTCTTCCTGGAAAGCTTCAATGCGCGAAGGTTTTGCGATGCCATCGGCGTCGATGTCTGCTTCGTGCAGGATAACCAATCGCGCTCGCAGCGCGGTGTGTTGCGCGGCTTGCATTATCAGATCAGGCAGCCGCAGGGCAAGCTTGTGCGGGTCGTGAGCGGACGGGTCTTTGACGCCGCGGTCGATCTGCGAAAGTCCTCTCCGACATTTGGCCGCTGGACCGGCGTCGAATTGAGCGGAGACAACCATCGGCAGCTTTGGATTCCAGCCGGATTTGCCCATGGCTTCCTGGTGCTTTCAGACAGCGCTGACTTTCTCTACAAGACGACCGATTACTATGCGCCAGAGCACGAGCGCAGCATCGCCTGGAACGATCCCGCGATCGGCATCGCCTGGCCGACCGATGTCGAGCCGACGCTCTCCGCGAAAGACAAAGCGGCCGTACTGCTTCGCGACGCAGAGGTGTTTCCATGAGGCTCATGGTCACGGGGGCCAACGGCCAGATCGGCTGGGAACTCAACCGCAGCCTCGCGGCCCTCGGGAAGGTGCTCGCGCCTGATCGCCGGCAGTGCGATCTCTCGCGCTCTGACCAACTGCCGAAGCTCATTTCCGATCTGAAGCCCGACGTCATCGTCAATGCCGCCGCCTATACGGCGGTTGACGATGCGGAGCGTGAGGAGATGCTGGCGATGACGGTGAACGGCGCTGCCGTCGGCGTCATGGCCCAGGAGGCCCGCAGAACCGGCGCCCTCCTCGTTCATTACTCGACCGATTACGTGTTCGACGGCCGCAAGGACGGCCCTTACACCGAGGAAGACCCGCCGCACCCCATCAACGCCTATGGACGCAGCAAGCTCGAGGGCGAGATAGCGGTCCGGGACGCGGGCGGCTCTTATCTCATCCTGCGCACAAGCTGGGTCTACAGCCCCCGCGGCCGCAACTTCCTGCGCACGATCCTGCGTCTCTCGCGCGAACGCGAAGAACTGCGGATCGTCGCCGATCAAACCGGCGCGCCGACATCGGCCGCGCAGATCGCGCAGGCGACCGCGGTCGCCATCGACGCCGCAGTTCGCGAGCGCGCGGAGGGGCGCTTCGCATCGGGGCTATTCCACTTGACGGCGTCAGGCGCCACGAGCTGGCATGGCTTCGCTGCGGCCATCCTGGAGGGCGCTACGCGCCACGCGCTGCTTGCGCCCTCCCGCGTCCCCCGCCTCGTGCCCATCGCGAGCGAAGAATATCCGTGCCCGGCGGCGCGGCCGAAAAATTCGCGCCTTGCCGGCGATCGACTGAAGCGCCGCTTCGGCATCGCGCTGCCGTGCTGGAAGGAGGGGCTCTCGCTCTGCCTTAAGGAGATGCGCCCGTAGCGGATCAGCGAAGCGCAATCCGCCGCCCCGCGGCGCGATTCGCTTCGCTATTGCGTCCTGCGTGGCTGCCTTGAGGCAATGCGCACGCGCGAGCCGGCGTGAGGGTTCTCATCAAAACAACCCCGGCACCACCCGCCAGGTGCGCGCCGCATAGGCTCGATAAGCGTCGCCGAAGGTCGCCTCCATCATCTGCTCCTCGCGCCCAACTCGAAGGCCGAACAGGATCCCGAAGCCGACGAGTCCGGCCGGACCGGCGATCCAGTTAGGCAACAGCAGGGCCTGCGCGACCGCCCACAGGAAGAACGCCGCATACATCGGATGGCGCACATGCCGGTAGACGCCGGTGGTGACAAGCCGATGGGTCTGCCGAATCTCGAGCGTCACGGACCAGAACCGGCCGAGATCGTGGTGGGCGAGATAGAACCCGATGAGCGCGGCCGCAAATACCACCGCTCCGAACCAGGCGAGCAGCGGATGAAAGGGATAGTCGGCGAGCCGCGGCTCCCCGGCCGTCACGTAGGTCACCGGAAGGATGAAGAGGCCCGCGAACGAGATCGCGAGCAGAATGCCGTCCCGCGTAGGCTCGACGCGCCATGCGATCGGGGTTTTGCGCGAACGCCGCTGGTGAGGATAACGAATCGCATACCAGCCGGTGATTCCGGCCCACCAGACGAGCTTTGCGATGAACGGCGTCATGGCGGGATCAGCGCGCGCCTACCCTGCCGCGCAGACCGCGACAGGCGGCGCGCCGGCGACGTAGGCGCCGTCGGCGTCGTAAAGGTCTGCGGGTCCATCCGGCTGGTTGACGGTGAGCCGGAACGGCGCCGGGCCGCACATCAGCATGAAATAGTCATAAGGCGAACGCCGCTCGTTCGCCATTACGAACTGGTAGTGCAGACGCATGTAGCTGAAGCGAAGCCGGCGCAGGGTCGGCGCGCTGAGCATCTGGTGGATCTGCACCCGCCGGATAATCGGCCCGCCGTCTGCTCCCGCCCTTGCCTCCCCTGAGAGCGCGGGCGTCCCGCCTGCTTTGCTCGCAAAAACGGACCGATCCGGCATCCCTCGGTCAAAGAGCGGGCGTGACGCCCGCGGGCTCGGCGGAGCGTCGGGAGAGGGAACACGGGCGAGCTTGACGGGATCGAACTTGTGAAAGCTGATGAAATCGTCGCGCGCCTGGTATTCGGCCCAGGTCAGCGAGGGCTCCGCCGCCAGGCGTCTCGCGCTCTCGCGCAGCCATGCCCCGCGCGGATGAAGGGCGAGCTTCGGAATTGTCGCCCCGACTGTAAGCAGGTTGAGCTTCGGTCCGCGCCGCCTCAGCGTGGGATCGCGTGCGAAGACGCGCGCCAGCACGTCGACCGCGACCGTGGCGCCGAGACTGTGGCCAGCAACGACGATCTCCTGCACATCGGCGCGGCGTGCGCAGGCGGCGACGCGCGCCGCGAAAGCCTCGATCCGCGCGTTCATTTCCGGGTGCCGGCCCAGCATATATTCGCGAGCGAAGATCCAATCCGCCAATGCCTCGGGAACGCGCCAGCGCTTGCCCGGCCAACGCATCAATACGGCAAATGCGAACGCGGCGGCGGCCGGAACAGCGGCAGCGCCCCAAAGCGTCGACGCAAGGACGGCCGCAACGCCCGCGCCGGCGTAACAAGCAGCCAGGATGGCGAGAGCGGCGAACAGGAAGATGTTAAGGAATGGCACCAGGAAAAACATACCGTAGCGCCAGTTGGCGGTAAAATAGCGCCACGCGGTGCCCGAACAGATCAACTCCGCGAACGTCGCCAAGCCTTCGTAAAGCTTGCGGCTGGACGGCCGTTCGACCTCCCCACGCACGATGTCGCTCCAGTCGAGGAGTTCGAAGACGGTGACGACCCGCCAGGCTGGCCCTTGCGTGGTCACGGTCCAACGGCTCTCGCCGTCGCCCCCCTTACCTCCGTCCGCCGCTTGCGGGTGCTGGAAGGGAGGGGGCGCAGAAACCTCGGCCTTGACGTTCCAGGTGGCGGCGAATCGGGCTATTTCCCGCACAAAACGACGGTATTGGGCGGCGGCATCGCACTGATCAAATCCCGACACGTGAAAAAAGCAGCGCCGCCGAATCAGCGCGGCCGATTCATCGTTGCTTATGTGGTTAACCAAGCATTTCCCCCAGCCCGTTAGCAGAACCCCCTCCCTACCCCCCGCCGCGAGCCGGGGAGGGTGGAGAGGGGGCTCTGAAGGCGCCGAACGGCGCAAAACCGCTGCTATAAACGCCTTGCTGCCGCGAAGGTTCCCGACCGGCCCTTCAATCTTTCGAAACCGACTGAAAAATCGAGTGAATTGCTTTTTTCCAAACGGTAGTTTCAATCCCATGCGTTGTCGTCTAGTGTCGCGCGCTTCGTCACCGCCCCTGTGAATTGTGCCGTGGTTAACTTTGTGCGTCGGCAGGGAGGATGCCCTTGTACGAACCAAGCAAGACTCCGCTCCTCGATCAAATCCGCACTCCGCAAGACCTGCGCCGGTTCGAACCCGGACGGCTGCGCGAAATTGCCGACGAGTTGCGTCAGGACCTCATCAATGCGGTATCCAAGACCGGCGGCCATCTTGGCGCCGGACTTGGCGTGGTCGAGCTGACGGTTGCCCTGCACTACGTGTTTGATACGCCCCGCGATCGGCTGATCTGGGACGTCGGCCACCAGAGCTATCCGCACAAGATCCTGACCGGTCGGCGCGACCGTATCCGCACGATCAGGCAGGGCGGAGGCCTTTCGGGCTTCACCAAGCGCGCCGAGAGCGAATATGACCCGTTCGGCGCAGCCCACTCCTCAACCTCGATCTCCGCCGGCCTCGGCATGGCGGTCGCGCGCGAGATGGAGGGGCGCGACAACAACGTCATCTGCGTGATCGGCGATGGCGCGATGTCGGCCGGCATGGCCTATGAAGCAATGAACAACGCGGGCGCTATGGACTCGCGGCTCATTGTCATTCTCAACGACAACGACATGTCGATTGCGCCGCCGGTCGGCGCCATGTCCGCGTATCTGTCGCGGCTCTTGACCGGCCGCACCTACATGTCGCTGCGCGAGATCGGCAAGCAGCTCGCCCGCCGCCTGCCGAAATTCTTCGAAAAGCGCGCTTTGCGCGCCGAGGAATATGCGCGCGGCATGATCACGGGCGGCACGCTGTTCGAGGAGCTCGGCTTTTATTACGTCGGCCCCATCGACGGACACAATCTCGATCACCTGCTGCCGGTGCTGCGCAATGTGCGCGACGCCAAGTCGGGGCCGATCCTGGTCCACGTGGTAACCCAGAAGGGCAAGGGTTATCCGCCGGCCGAGACTTCCGCCGACAAGTATCACGGCGTCGTCGCCTTCGACGTCGCGACCGGCGCGCAGGCGAAATCAAAGGCGGCAGCCCCGACCTACACGAAAGTGTTCGCCGAGAGCCTGATTGCGGAAGCCCGCAAGGACGACAAGATCGTCGCCATCACGGCGGCGATGCCCTCCGGCACCGGGCTTGATTTGTTCGGTAAGGCATTTCCCGACCGCACCTTCGACGTCGGCATCGCGGAACAACACGCGGTGACATTCGCGGGCGGGCTTGCGACCGAAGGCTTCAAGCCGTTCGCCGTGATCTACTCCACGTTCCTGCAGCGCGCCTACGACCAGGTCGTGCACGACATCGCCATTCAGCGACTGCCGGTGCGCTTCGCCATGGACCGGGCCGGCCTGGTCGGAGCCGACGGCCCGACCCACGCGGGCTCATTCGACGTCGCCTATCTGGGCTGCCTGCCGGGCTTCATCCTGATGGCGGCGGCCGATGAGGCGGAGCTCGTCCACATGGTGGCGACCCAGGCCGCGATCGACGACCGTCCCTCGGCGCTCCGCTATCCGCGTGGCGAAGGCCTCGGCGTGCCGATGCCGGGCGAAGGCAAGCCGCTGGAGATCGGCCGCGGGCGCATCCTTCGCGAAGGAGATAAGGTCGCGCTCCTGTGCTACGGCGCGCGTCTCGGCGAATGTCTCAAGGCAGCGGATGAGCTTGCCGGCTTCGGCCTGTCGGCAACCGTGGCCGATGCGCGGTTTGCGAAGCCGCTCGATGTCGACCTCGTGCTGCGGCTCGCGCGCGAGCACGAAGTCATGATCACAATCGAGGAAGGTTCGATCGGCGGGTTCGGGTCCCACGTCCTGCAGGCCCTCGCGGAGGCCGGCGCCCTCGACCGCGGCATCAAGTTCCGTTCCATGGTATTGCCCGACATTTTCATCGATCAGGACACGCCCAACGTCATGTACGCCAAGGCAGGTCTTGACGCCAAGGGCATCGTCGCCAAGGTGTTCGAGGCGCTTGGAAAGAACGCGGTCGCCGGGACGGTGAGGCTGGCGTGAATGCGATTTATCGGCCGTCGCACGTGAACGCATCCGCTTTGACATGAGCGACATCGATAACTTTGCACGGGCAAATTTCTTCTCGGTCGTATCGAGATCGCGCTCAAGCATGCTCCGGCATCGAGCGAGAAGGCGTCCATCGAGTTCCGGCGGAATCCGACGTTGAGGACGGTGCCGAGAACGATGGCCGGATCAAGAACCAGAACGGATCGAGATTGCTCTGTTCCCGCCAGCGCTACGCTCCCCTGCGCAAATAAGTAGCCGGCATCAACGCAAATTACTGTACGCCTCATCTGACTTTTTTTGAATCTTGAGTGGGTGCAGAAGCCTTAAGGGCGCGCGGCCTTGGCGAGGGCCTTGATCGCTTGGATGCAGTCTTGCGGGCGGCGGCAGCCGGTCAAGGGCGATTGGCGCGCGTTTGATCGCGCGCCAATCGCCGCTTAAGCGGTCGAGACCCTTGACCGGCTGCCGCCGCCCGCGACAAAGAGCATCCAAGCGATCAAGGCGGCGAGTGATCGCCGGTTGGCCGCTTTTCACGTCCTGCCCCACTCGAAATTCAAAGAGCCATTACTGTACGCCTCATCTGACTTTTTCCCCACCCCAAAAATAGTAAGGGCTCCCGCAGGAGCCCTCTCGTAGTCCCACGCGGCCCAGATGATGGTATCGGGACGCGGAAGGGAGGGTTTGTCTATCAACACCCCCCGAACGCAAGGGGATTCCTCGCTGGCTCCCCGCAACCGCGGCCCGTGTCGAAGAGGCGGCCAACGCGAAGGCGGGATGGCAAACCCTCCCCGGAGCCGGTAATCTTCGCGCAGATCCTGGTGGGAGGACCTGATGCGGACCCCGCTCATGCTGCTGGCGCTCGTCGCGCATTTGGCATTCGTTGCAGCCGCGCCGGCGCAGGAGTGGCCGAGCCGGCCAATGACCCTCGTGGTGCCGTTCGCGGCCGGAGGCGGGGCCGATCTCCTGGGGCGAATTCTTGCTGGCCCGCTCGCCGAATTGCTCGGCCAGCCGGTGACCGTCGAAAATGTCGGCGGCGGGGGCGGGACCACGGGCGCGCTGCGCGTGTCGCGCGCCGCGCCCGACGGTTATCAATTCGTGCTTGGCACGACCGGCACTCATGCGCAGAACCAGACGCTCTACAAGAATCCGCTTTATAACGCCGTGACCGACTTCACGCCGGTGGCGCTCGTCGCCGAGCAGCCGATCCTTCTCATCACGCGTAAGGATTTTCCCGCTGACAACCTCCCCGACTTCATTGCGTATGTGCGGGCGCACCACGAGAAGATGCAGTTCGGCTCGGCCGGCATCGGCGCCACCGTGCATCTTGCGTGCGTGCTGCTCAATGCGGCGATCGGCGTCAACGTCGTCCACGTTCCGTATCGCGGCACGGCGCCGGCGATGCAGGACCTTATCGCCGGGCGGATCGACTACCAGTGTCCCGTCATCACGCCGGTTGTCCCGCAGATCGAGGCCGGTTTGGTGAAAGCCATCGCGACGCTCACGCAGAGCCGCACGCCGATATTGCCGGACCTTGCGACCGCTCAGGAGCAGGGGCTGACGGATTTCGAAGCCCATATCTGGTTCGCGATTTTCCTGCCCAAGGGAACGCCGGCCGACATCGCCCGCAAGCTCCAGCGCGCCATAGCGGCGGCAGAAAATCTTCCCGCCGTGCGGGATCGGCTCAAGGAAATCGGCGTCGCTCCGATCGCACCCGAGCGGCAAACGCCGGAATACCTCGCCGCATTTGTCGAGCGGGAGGTCGCGAAATGGGCTGCGCCAATCCGCGCCAGCGGCATCAGGGTGGAATGACCGCCTTTCGCGTGCTGCTGCCGTAAAGGATCCACGGCTCGCAGGGCGGCGCCAATCCTTTCACACTGGCTGACGCGATCGAGTAGTCAACGGCGCGCCCATCACCGGTTTGTCGAATCGTCGGTGAAGACGAGCGATTGCTGGAACCGTATGGCGTCGGCTGTCGCATTGGCTGCGCCGGGCAGCGCGGTTCCTTCGATCTGATAGAGCCGTCCCTTGTGGTAGAACACCGCGACCGACGAATAGCTCCCGTCCGGCGCCGCGAGGCTCAACTGGCGCCCATAGACGCGGCTGATGCGGTGGGGGATGTCAACTTTGATCTCGCTGCCCTGCGACAGCATCCGGACCGCGTGGTCGAGCACCGCGCTCTCCTGCATCGCGGGGTCCTTGAGGTCGGCGACCGTCATCCTGAACAGGCCGCCGTCCTGCGACACCGAATAGACCCGCGCTTCCGCCGGGCGGCCATCGGCGCCAGGGTAGGTCGTGGTCTCGACCTTCGGCTCAGTCGGAAACGCGACAGAGAAGAAGTCGGCCGGATAGGCGTATTCCTTCCAGCTCTGGGCTGCTGCCGGGCTGCAGGCGAAAAACAGCGCGAAGATAATGGCGATCGGGCGCATGCGGGGCTCTGTTGGCAAGAATAGGAAGGTCCTAGAAGTCCGGCTTGTCAGCCTGCGGCATCGGCTCCAGGCCCTGGTGGAAATGGTCGTCATTGTTCTCGGCGCACACGACTTCGCTCATCGGGCCGCTATTTGTGCGCCGGTAATGCTGGATCGCATTCCACGGCGTCGTAAAGGCGCCCGGATCTTCGACGTGCACGTTCACCTCGAGCGTCTTGCCGCCGTCGATCATGTGGAAGCGCTCTATTACATGCAGCAGATCGGTATGCGGCGTCTGGTAATTGTCGACGTAGGATTTATCGGAGATTCCAATCGTGTCGACGACAAGCGCATCGCCCTCGTAATGACCGACCGACTCGCCATACCATGACGGACTGACGTTCGCCGAATGCGGGACATCGAGGTAGACGCGGCGCACCTGATGGTTCTGCATCCAGATCATCCAGACCTCTTTCGGGGTCTGCATGAAGTAGACCGGCGTCGCGGGCAGCAACAGGAACGCCGGCACACCCACCGGCCAGCACCTTTCCTTCGGGATCGCTACGACTTGGCCGGACAGTGACCGCTCATTGACTTTCCGCAGGCGCTCCCTTGCCCACGGCTGGAGGATGGGATTGCTCAGGTCCGCGACACGAAACGACGGCCTCGGGTTACGAGGAAAGCGGTAGAAGCTGATATAGGGGTGGGCAGGATCGGAAACTATCGGACCCGGACCGCTCGGCGGCGGGATGAACTCGTCGTCGGAAAGCTGCCAACCGGTGAGGCTGTCGGGGGCAAAGTTCGGGATTTTTGCCGTCTCGGCGCCCAATGCAGATTCTGGCGCTGCGGGTCCTGGCGCTGCGATGAACCAAACCACTGCGGCAAACGCCCACCTCGCGAGCGCGCCTAGCAGATGGGCGCCGCCGAACGCATGTTTCAACATGAACGACCTTGGCGTCTATCGGGTCTTGCGCTTACATCGCCGGCGTTTGCCCTCTCGGTCGTCCCCGGCATGCCGGGGCGCCTGTGGAGGGAGCGATCAGGACAACAGCTCGACCGCGTGAACGCATACTGGCTCACGCGGTCGATACACAGGCCGCCGCAACAACGCTCGGTCATCGCCCCCCGCAGCTTCTCTCCTGTAAGGAGACCGCTGCGGCCGATAAGGCAAATCCGCAAACCTCCGACTTACTGATTGGCCGGGCCGCCGCCTCCGGCGTTAGCGCTCGGCGCAGCGTTCGGATTCCCCATCAGGGTTCCGTCCGGAAGGTAAATGGCCATGAACTGCCCGCCGTTATTACCATCCCGAAGCGGATGAATGATCGTCTTTACCTTCATACCGGGCGTAAGGGTCTTGGGAACCCAGCCTTGCCGCGCCAGACCGGCAGGACCGCCCATCTCGATTGCCCACTGTTCGGCCTGGCCCTTGTCGTTGTTGACCGTCATCAGGATCCAGCTATGCGGATTGGTCCACTGGAATTCCTTGACTGTGCCCTCCAGGACCTTGGTCTTTTCGGCATCGAACATAGCAAAAGAGTGATGTGCAATAGCAGGGATGGCGGTCATAGCAACCGCGATACCCGCAAAGCCAAGTGCTCGGAATGTCATTGGCGTCTCCCGCTGATTTTCTACAAATGCACATTCTACGGGGATTCCGGCGCGGGTTCCAGTCTCTTCAAGCCCTGCTTCGAAATAAATTTGATGCTACGCTCCGCGTTTGGCGGCCTCTTCCTGCAACCGCTCCTCGTGTCTTGTGCCAAGAATACGCAAAAGCCTCTTTTTTCCCGCCGTATGGGATGGTAGCGTTGATTTTAGATCGAAGCGGAGCGCTTCGCTCGAAGCGGCGGAAAACTGGTTCGGCTGATAAACACATCGGGAGGGGAACATGGGATTCGTTTGGGTTTTTGCGCGTACCGGCTCAACAGTCACGGCGCTGGTTGCGATGTCGGCGCTGTCCGGTTCGGCCCAGGCTCAAACGCCGGATATTTCCGGAACCTATTGGGCAACCGAATACCACGCCAAAATTCAGCTCGTCGGCGGCGGCGACCTGCCGCTGACCGCCAAGGGCAAGGCTGCCTATGAAAAGAACATGGCGGGCCTGAAAGACGGCTCCATCACCGACGCGGCCAGAAAATTCTGCGTGCCCGACGGCCTGCCGCGTGTGCTCGCCACACCTTATCCGTTCGAGATCATCCAGGCGCCGCCCGGGCAGGTCACCATCATTCACGAGCTCAACCACCAGGTCCGCGTCGTAGCCATGGACAAGCCTATTCCCACGGTGAGAGAGCAGACCACCTTCCCATTTTATAACGGCCACTCGGTCGGCCATTTCGAGGGCGATACGCTGGTAATCGACACCGTAGGCTTCAACGAAAAGACCTTCGTCGACGCGACCGGCGCTCCGCATACCGACGAGATGACCACGAAGGAGCGCATCCGCCGGATCAGCCCCACTGAGCTCGAGGACGTCATCACCATTCACGATCCTGAATATTACAGCCGGGATTGGCAGGCGCGCTTCGTTTACAAGCTGCGCAACGATATCCGCCTCGAAGACTATGTCTGCGGCGAACCCCACCGCGACCTGTCGCAGGTGGCGGGGGTTCGCCGGCCGCAGTAACGGCGACATTGGCGGGCGCGGCCTTCACACGGCCGCAGGAGCCCGCTTCGAGGCGAAGGTCTCATGCTCTGGAGCGCGGGCGTCTTTTCGCCCGCATGCCTCCATGAAGATGCAGGAGACGCGACGAAGATGCAGGAGACGCGACGCCGCTCCGCGGACAGCAGGGCCTCCAAGGTCGAAGGAGCGAGCCAAGGCGAAGAGGTGATGTCCGAGCAATTAATCCGGGCCGGCAACCCCTTCCGTGCCCCGTTCGCGGCGGTAGCGCTGGCAAGCCTCGTTTGCGGTTCCGGGACTGTTTCGCCGATCGCCGTTGCTGCCCAGCAACGCGTTGCGGTGCCCGACTTTACGATCGACAACAAATCAGCCTGGCTGATGGTGGGCGACGAGTTGCTGCCGCCTCCGAGCGGGCCCGGCCCGGTTACCTTCGACAAACGCTATCCGTATGTGGATAACGCCCGCGCAAGGCGGACCGGGACGCAGCCGACCTATCGGGTCGCGGACCTCAGCAATCCGATCCTGCAGCCGTGGGTCGTCGAAGAAATGAAAAAGGCCAACGACTGGGTCTTGGCCGGAAAAGTACCCTTCCGGGCTCGCGAGCGATGCTATCCGGCCGGCGTTCCGGGTTGGGTGGTCTACACGCTCGCCGAGCCGATCTATGTCCTTCAGACTGCCAGGCAGGTGACGATGATCAACCAGGGAGGCCCGGAGGTACGGCGCATCTTCCTTGATGTACCGCACTCGGCGAATCCGAAGCCCTCCTGGTATGGCGAATCGGTTGGTCATTACGAGGGCGGTGACACGCTGGTCGTCGATACGATTGCAATCTCGACCAAGACCTTCGTCGACAATTATCGCACGCCGCATACCGAACGGCTGCACGTGGTCGAGCGCTACAAGCTGATCGATGGCGGCAAGATGATGGAAGTTATGATGTCGGTCGACGACCCGGGCGCCTTCACAACGCCATGGTCTGCGGTGCAGCGGTTCCGGCGCGTGCCGCATGAGTGGAGCGAGGATATCTGCGCAGAGAACAACTTCGATTTTCTTCAATACGAGGTAGCGCCGCTGCCGCAGGCAGCAAAACCCGATTTCTAGAAGCCTCCCTGCTTAGGTCGGCCTGTCCTGCGTGCTGTCATTTGCCGGGTTGGCCCGGGCGATCCAGTAGCCGCCAGCCGGGGAGCTTTTGATCGCGCGGTCAAGCCGGGCAATGACACCCAGGTGAGAACCTGATCGTAAAGCGCCATGCCCGCAAAAAAGGGAGATCATATGCCTCCTATGGCAAGTACGGTATCGAATTGGCTGGCTGCCGCGGGCATGCTGTCCGCTGTTGTCGGCGGCAGCTTACATCTCAAGGCTCTCGCCGCCGAAGCCGTACCCGATTTTGCGCCCGATCGCAGCACCGCATGGATACCCGACCGTCCCACCGGCGACGATTTCCTGCCGCCGCCGAGCGGACCGGGGCCGGTGATGTCGGCGAAGGACCATCCCTATGTCCCGAATGGCCGCGGCGCTCAGCCGACCTATCGGGTTGCAGATCTTAGCAATCCGATTCTGCAGCCCTGGGTCATTGAGAAGATGAAAAAAGCCAACGACGAAGTGCTGGCGGGGAAGATTCCCTTCATCACCCGCGAGCGGTGCTGGCCGGCGGGCGTTCCGGGCTTCACCGTCTACACGCGCGTGCAGGCCCTCTATTTCTTGCAGACTCCCACCGAGGTCACGCTCATCAGCGAACTCAACCATCAGCCGCGGCATATCTATCTCAACGTTCCGCATTCCAAGAACCCGAAGCCGTCATGGTATGGCGAATCGGTCGGCCATTACGAGGGAGACGAACTCGTGGTCGACACGATCGGCCTCAACGACAGGACTTTTGTGGACAATTACCGCACGCCCCACACCGAGCAGATCCATGTGGTCGAGCGCTTCAAGATGATCGAAGGCGGCAGGACGCTTCAGGCGGTTATCACCGTCGATGATCCCGGCGCCTTCAACACGCCGTGGTCGGCGATTCAGCGCTGGCGGCGCGTAACCGACCGACCAATGACGGAAATGATCTGCGCAGAGAACAATCTGAACTTTTTCAACTACGACGTTGCGCCGATTCCGCAGGCCGACCGGCCAGATTTCTAGCGAGGCGTTGCGGCAGACCGCATCGCACCAAGCAGAACCAAAGTGCATCCGAACCTCCGCAGAGCGAGGCTCCGGCCGCTCAACGAGCGGCCGAGGCGGCAGAGACCGGACTTCAGCATGGCGCAAATTGCGATGGGTCCCTTTCCGGCCATCCAACGACAATTTGACGCGGAATGAACGCGATGCTTGAGTTCGTTCCCATACCCGGCTGAAAAATGGCCTATTTTCGCGAACCGTCGCGCCCCGAGTCCGGCTTGCCAGTCGAAATGCCGGGAAGCCCACGATAGGCCCAGAGATAAACTTATGATATCTCATTTATGATAAATTTACGCTATCTTTGATAGCGACATCGAAGACATCAATCATCGGGCGCAAGGAACGGGGCAAATCCGACATGACCGTCATTGCAATGACCAGGCAACCAGGCTCCCTCGGAAGCGAAGTGGCTAATGGGATAGCCGGCCGCCTCGGATTGAAGATCATCCATTCAGAGATCGTGGCGAACAACGTGGCTGAGCGGCTCGGAGTGGAGGAGAGCGCGGTGCTCCGCTATGTCGACGGCTCAGCCGCCCTGTTCGAACGATTGGCGATCAACAGGCGCAAGTTTTCCCGATACACGGCGGAGGAAATTCTGAGCATAGCCCAGCAGGGCCGCGTGCTCATACGGGGCTGGGGCGCAGCGACGCTGCTGCGGGACATGCCCCATGTCATCAGCGTGCGGGTGTGTGCGTCGATGAATTTCCGCGTCCGGGTCATGATGGAGCGGTCCGGCGCCAAGAACGCCGAGGAGGTTCGCGAGCACCTGGAGCGAATGGATGCGGCCCAGGCCCGTGCGATGCGGGCTTCGTTCAACGTCGAGCACGAGGACGCGCTTCTTTACCACATCGTGCTCAACACCGACCGCCTGCCAATCGACGCCTGCGTGAACGCGGTCTGCGAGCTTGCCCGCCACAGACGCTTCCGGGACCCGGCGACCGTCCGCGCGGAGCTTGCCGACAAACTCCTGGAGGCCAAGGTCAACTCAGCGCTGACCGACGAAATCAGCATCGGCGCCGCGCCGACCGGCGTTGCCGTATCCGCTGCGAACGGCCGGATCACGCTCGTTGGTACGTCATCGAGCGGGGCGTTGCGCGAGCGGGCCGAGCGGATCGCGCATCAGGTTCCGGGCGTCCGTCACATCGACAACCGCATCGTCAGCGTCCCAAATCGCGGCAGAATATTTTAGCGCCGTCATACGCCGAACTGCTCGCGCAAGATCCGCTCGTCGAGATTATGCCCCGGGTCGAACAGCATGCGCATGACGACGGCGTGCTCCATGCGGATTTCGACCCGGCGCACGAAGCGCACTTCGTGGTGGTCGGCAACGGCGGCGACCGGGCGCTTGTCGGCTTCAAGCACTTCCACGGTAACGACGGCGGTGTCCGGCAGCAGCGCCCCGCGAAAACGGCGTGGGCGAAACGGGCTGATCGGGGTGAGCGCCAGCAGCGCCGCTCCGATCGGGATGATGGGACCTTGGACCGAATGATTATAGGCGGTGGAACCGGCCGGCGTCGCCACCATGATCCCGTCGCCGTCGAGTTGGGCGAGCCGTTCCTTGCCGTCCACCAGGACACGAAGACGCGCCATCTGGTAAGTGTGGCGAAACAGGTAGACCTCGTTGATGGCCCGCGCCACATGCGTCTTGCCGTCGGCATCGACCGCGCTCATGGCAAGCGGATGGATCACGGTTTCCTCGGCGGCGGCCAGGCGCTCCTTGAGGCCATCCTCGCGATACTCGTTCATCATGAATCCGACCGTGCCGCGGTTCATGCCGTAGATCGGCTTGCCGGACGCCATGAACTTGTGCAGGGTCTGCAGCATTAGGCCATCGCCGCCGAGCGCGACGATGACGTCGGCGTCGGCCGGGGCGACGTCGCCATACCGGCGCGCGAGCGCCTCGCGCGCCGTTTCGGCTTCCGGGATGGCGCTGTTGACGAACGCGATGCGGTCGCGACGTTGGCTCATAGGTGCCGGCTCTTTTTGTTGAAATGGATGCAGAGGGCTTGCGGCATGGAACGGGCGGTGTTCGTGTACACAACCTTTCCTTCGGTTGTCGAGGCAGAGAAGGCCGGCAACCAGCTGGTGGCCGCCCGGCTTGCCGCCTGCGTGAACATCCTGCCAGGCATGGTCTCGATCTATCGCTGGCAAGGCGCCGTCGAGCGCGCCGAGGAAGCCGTGATGATCGTCAAGACCCGCGCCTCGCTCGCCGAGGCGGTTCGGGCCAGCGTCAGGGCGACGCACCCCTATGATACGCCTGCCATCGTGGTGCTCCCGGTCGAGAGCGTTGACGACCGCTATTTCGCCTGGATCCTCGATGCGACTGCCCCGGCGGAGAGCGCTTAGCTTCCGGGCCGCGCGCTGCCTCGCACGAATACCCTTTCAAATCAAAGTAATAAAAGCGCCCGGGAGAGCGCTGAGAGGCCTGCGTTACATGACGAAGGCGTACGGCGAATGGGTCGAGAATGCGGCGTCCCTGCTGATCGCCTGCGGCGCATGAACAGCAGACAACAGCCCATTCAGCGGCGCTTCATCTATCTGAACGGCGGCGTGCAGCAGGCTTCAGAACGAATTCAGTCCGCCGGGCTTATAGGGAAGGCAAGATCGATCATGAACCCGATCGATTTGGATCCCCCGGGCCTGCGATCAGGCCCTGAGATGCTTAGAAAGGACATGTCATGTTCCGCAAAATCGCAATTGCGCTCGTTGCCGCGAGCGTGCTTGGCGCTCCGGCTCTCGCCCAGCAGACGACGACAGGAGGCGAGAGCAAGCTCTCCCCCAGCACATCCGCCCCCACCGCCACCGTTCCTGAGACATCCGAGAAGTCGGTCGCCAAGCCCACCAAGCATCGCATGGTCTCCCGCCATCGCCACCACGCCAAGATGGCGAAGTACGGCAAGTACGGGAAGAAGTACGGCAAATACACCCGTCACATGGGCCGCGCCGCAATGCCGTCCAAGCGCGCCTACGGGAAGGCCATTTCCGCAAAGCCATCAGCCCGGTCGATCAAAGCCAAGCCGGGCCTTCAGTAAGAGCGCTTGACGAACACCGAAAAGATCCCCAATTCGCCATTCTGGCGGAGGTCGGCCCGCGGGCCGGCCTCCGGCTGCTTAGGAGCGATTAGCATCGGATCATCTACGCCGCGCCTTCAAGTTTCGCACGTTGGCGCACCAAATTCGTGAGGGCAATATTGTCGATCTTGCCCGAGCCGAGCAGCGGCAGCTTGTCGAGCGTCAGCACTTCGCCCGGCACCATCGTCTCGGAGGCGCCGCTGGCGCGGACGAAGGCCGCAAGATCGGAGCGCTTGGCGCCGGCCTTGTTCGTGACAAGCACGATCCGCTCCCCCTTCCGGGGGTCCGGAACAGTGGCAGCGCCTGACAACGCGTCAGGCCACAGTTCCGCGGCGAGCGCCTCCACGGCGGCAAGCGAAATCATTTCGCCGCCGACTTTGGCAAATCGTTTGGCGCGCCCCTTGATCGCGATGAACCCCTCCGGGTCGATCGTCACGATGTCCCCGGTGTCGTGCCAGCCATCGGGCGGGCGCTCTATCACGCCAGGGTTTTCGGCGCGCACATAACCGAGCATCACGTTGGGGCCGCGCACGTAAAGGCGTCCCCCCTCCTCGACGCCGGGCACCGGTTCGAGCCGCGCCTCCATCCCGGGCATCAGTCGCCCGACGGTGCCGAACTTGTTGAACATCGGGGTATTGAGCGCAAGCACCGGCGCCGTCTCGGTGACGCCATAACCTTCGAGGATGCGCAGGCCGAACTTCTCCATGTAGGTGCGCCGCGTTGACTCTTTCACCGGCTCGGCACCCGCCAGAATGTAGCGCAGCGAGCGGAAATCATAGGCGTGGGCGCTCCGCGCGTAACCGGCGAGAAAGGTATCCGTGCCGAACATGATGGTGGCGTTCACGCCGTAGATCATCTCCGGCACGATGCGATAATGCAGCGGCGAGGGATAGAGATAGATCGGCACGCCGCTCACCAGCGGCAGCATGAGACCGACCGTCAGGCCGAAGGAATGGAACACCGGCAGGACGTTGAATACCTTGTCGGTGCGGCCAAAATCGATCCGCGCTTCCGCCTGCGCCGCATTGGCGAGAATGTTGCGGTGGGACAGCACGACGCCCTTCGGCGCGCCCTCGGAGCCCGACGTGAACAGAATGGCGGCCGGATCGTCGGCAGCACGTTGCACCAGCGGGCGTCCGGCGGCGAGGAGGCCGCGTAACTTGTCGCCCCATGTGATCTCGCGACGAATGTCCTCCAGGAAGACGACGTTGAGATCAGGGGCGAGCCCGTCAATGATCTTGCCGAGATGCGCCCTCTCGACGAATGTCTGCGACGTCACGAGGTGCTTGACATTCGCTGCGCGGCAGGCATTGCGGATATTCATCAAGCCGGCCGTGAAATTGATCATCGCCGGCACGCGTCCGGCGGACATCGCAGCAAGTATCGTGACCGCTGCCCCATTGGCGTTCGGCAGCATGACGCCGATCGCATCGCCGGCGCTGCCGAGCTTCATCAGTTTGCGGCCGAGCACCGCTGCGCCTGCCAGCAGGCGCTTGTAGGTGAGGACGCCGGAGATCGGATCCTCCACGGCGACGCGATTGCGGCCGCTCTCGTTGGCGGCCTCGATAACCGCCTCCAGGATCGTCCGGTTGGTCGGGGTGGTGCGGTAGATGAGGTCCGACATGACGGTGTAGAGCATGGCGCCGGCCGTCATGCGCCGCTTCTTGCCTCGCAGCGCCGGGTCCACCGCCAGCCGTAACGGCTCCAAGACGGTAACGGTGACCTTGGGCACCAGGCGGCGACGCATCTGGCTGCGGGCGAGGCGCGTGAAATAGGTCTTTTCGAGGCCCTTAATGCGCACCGGCACCAGCATGGCATCCGACTTGTCTGCGATCATGGCAGCCCCGTCATAGACCTTCATCAGGCTGCCGGTGACCGTGATCCGGCCTTCCGGGAAGATGATGAGCGGATCGCCGCCTCTGACCACGTGGATGAGCGTGCGGGTCGCGAGCGGCTTGGTCGGGTCGAGCGGCATCGCGCGGGTAAGCTTGAGGAACGGCCTTACCCACCAGCGCTGCGCCATATTGCTGTCGATGGCGAAGACCGGTTCGCGTTCGAGCAGGGAGAGCGCTACCGCAGCGTCGAGAAAGCTCACATGGTTTAGCGCGATGATGGCGTTGGGCCCGGCTTTGGCGACGTTTTCGAGACCCTTAACCTCGAGGCGGAAGAATGCCCGGAAGATCACCGACAAAAGGTCGCGCACTGGATTGGCGGGCATGGTGCGCAGGATCACGATCGCGGCCACAAGGTTGAGAATGCCAAGGCCAATCAGGATGGTGCTGGCGGCGACGCCCCCCGCCCGCATGAGCGCCGCGACGGCGAGCGCCGCGGCGGTCATGAACAAGGCGTTGAGCACGTTGACGGCGGCCACCACACGGGCGCGGCGGTCGGCCCCGGCCCAGGCTTGTACGGCCGCGAACGATGGCACGATGAACAGGCCGCCCCCGATCGCAAGCCCGGCGAGGTCGATTGCAACGTGGACGCCCGGGCCGCTGGCGAGGACTTCAACGACATCGCGCCCTTGCTCTGGCGCGACCATGCCGGCCGTGAGCCAGCCGAGGTCGATGGCGAATGCCGCCAAAAGTACAGCGCCAAAGACCGTGGGAATGAGGACGATGCGCCCGCTGGCAAGCCAAGCCGCAAGGCCGGATCCGACCGCGACCGCGATTGAGAACACCGCCAGATAAGCGTTGATGACTCCCTCATCGCCGCCGAGGGCGGTCTTGACGAGCGGCGCCAGCAGCGTCGTCACGACGACGCCGACAAGCCAGAACCAGCTCACCACCAGGCCGCCCCACCAAAGCCGGGGCTCGCGATAGAGGTCGTAAAGCAGAGCCCAAGTCGACCGCGCGACATTGAAGTCGATTTTGAGGTCGGGGGCGGCTTCGCCTGTGCGCGGGATGAAAAGCGCAGAAATCCAGCAGGCCAGCGCGAACACTAGCATCAGGCCGGCAAAGGTGGCCGGGCCGCCGTTCTTCGACGCGAAGCCAGCCACGATCGTTCCGGCCAGGATGGCGATGAAGGTCGCGCCTTCGACCAGCGCGTTGCCCCGCGGCAACTCCGCTTCGGCGAGATGATCGGGCAGGATGCCATACTTGATCGGCCCGAAGAGAGCCGCGATGACCCCGATCAGAAACAGGGCCGCAAACAGGAGCGGCAAGGAGTCGTACCAGAAGCCCGCCATCGCGAGCGCCGCCACCGCGATTTCCACGAGCTTGAGCCATTGGGCAACAACTGACTTGTCAAAGCGGTCGGCGACCTCGCCGCCGATCGCCGACAGGATGAAAAACGGGAAAATGAGGACTGCCGGAGCAAGCGCGATGAGCGCCTCGGAATTTGGCGCCGCCCATTTGAACAGGATCAAAAAGACAAGCGCGTTCTTCAGAAAATTGTCGTTGAAGGCGCTGAAGAACTGGCACCAGAACAGCGGCGCAAAGCGTCTTGTGGCCAACAGGCTGGATGTCATTTCCGGGATCCCGGTGCTGATTCGCGGCCTACCCATAAAGTTGCGCCACCCTACGCATTCCGCAGCTTTGTAGCCAGTCTCTTCGCTCCGGGGTCGGGTTCCGATTGGAACCCCGGCGAAGTGAAAAGAAAAAGATGCGCGCTATTGAGCTTCATGCCGATACTTGGGTTACGCCCTTGGATTTTGTAACGGCCCTCAAAATCGCAATAGGCGCGCCCCGATTGGCATGGGGAAAGCCAGATGCATTCGCGGATTCGATGATTTGGCGCGACGAAATCAAGGCGCCCGAAGGCGCCCTGTATGATCAGAGTTATCGGCGCCGACAAGGCTCGCTTCGAGCGCAAGACGCAAGCGTCTTTATGCTCAGGTGATAAACAATGCCGGGCTTCCGATCGCGGCGCGGAGCCGGAGGTCACGATCGAAATCGAAAACTCAACCTGGCAGAACGATTTTGAAATTCGAGTCATGTACAGCGTCATTCCGGGTCGCTGCAAAGCGGCGAGCCCGGAATCCAGAGCCATGGGAAGAGTCTATGGATTCCGGGTTCGCCACCTTCGGGGGCGCCTCGGAATGACCCAGCCGCCATATGGTCGGTTTCATGGAATCGCTCCACGAGGCGCTATCGACCGAACCTCTCACGCGCTTCCTGGTATGCGTCGTCGCAACGCGCGACGGGCCGCTTGCTCCATCCGCGTGCCAGAGATCGGGCCAGTGGCATGCTTGCCAAGCCCAAATGCTCGCCTATTGTCGCGCCGCGCATCGAACGCTATGTCGACGATGCCGGGCGGCGGGATTTGCGATAGGAGGACAGATGGCTTGGACACGCGCGGCCTCGGTGGCGGAGGTCAAGGAGCGCGGCGTGATGGATGCCGACATCGGGGGCGAGGAGATCGCGCTCTACTGGGTCGATGAGGCCGTCTACGCGACCCACAATGTGTGCACCCACGCCTTTGCCCGCCTGTCGGAAGGCTTCCTGGAAGGCGACTGCATCGAATGCCCGATCCACCAAGCCGTGTTCAACGTAAAGACCGGGGAAGTGGTGGCGCCCCCGGCCTACACGGCGGTGAAGACCTATCCATGCCGGATCGAAGGCGACGACGTGCTCGTCGATATTTGAGCCGACGAAAATCCTGAGCCAATCGAATCTCACGCGACCAAAGCGAATTTCGCTCAATCCGAATCACTTTTGTGGGGCGGGCGAAGCCAACGCCAGCCGCAGGCCACCGACGCGCCTTGCTCACCCTAGACGCGGCTCCGGGTCGCTTTGAATTGGGGCGCGCCCATCCACTACCGTCACCCGCGGGTCCATCGGCTTCGCATCTTCGCATAAGCTCTTGCGAAGGCGATGGATGCCCGGGTTCGAGCCCAGGGACCAGCCCGGCCATCGCTCGAAGGAGCAGCCCGATGGGCGGAACGGCTCCATTCGCAGTTCACATGGGCGGAGTGAGGCCGTTCTTGCCCACGTTGATGCCGGCCGTTTCGATATCCCCGTTCGGCAATTTGGTGCCGGCGGCGACGAAAATCTTTGCGCCGGGCTTCAGGTCGGCCCTGTCGCCGCTGACGAATTGCACGATCGTCGCGTTGTTCGGCACCTGGATCTTCTTCTCGCCGTCCTTGTACTTCATCGTGAGCATCGGGCCGTCGACCGAAGTCACGAGCTGCTCGACGTTGGCGTTGGTCATGGTGCTGTTGGGGACGAGGTCCCACGGCCGGTGGCCTTCGCCGGCGCCGCGCCGCGATTCCGGGAAAATGTGCACTTCGATGGCCTTCTGCGTGCCGTCAGGCTGCGGCATTGCGGTAATGCCGACGAACGAGTTCTGCTTGATGTCGGAGAGCATCGCCTTCTCGACGCCCGTCACCACTGCGTTATCCTTGAGCATGACCTTGACGGTTGCGCCTTCGCGGCTCTTGACGGTGAGCGTATTGCCGTCGACCTTCTCGATCTCGCCGCGGACCCGCACCGGCGGGGATTGCTGCGCCGACGCGCAAGCAACGGAAAGCAGGAGCGCCAGGCCCGTGGCGCCGATGACGCCGTACTTGAAATTCGTCATGATGATATCCTCCACTTGCCGCCCCGGGGGTGTTGCACGCCCTGATGTGAAGCGCATCCCCGAATACGGATTGTTCCGGGCGCGTTCTGTGACGGCCGGGCGTCACAATAGAGCATTTTTCGCGGCTGTGTAGCCGCCAATTCTCTCAATGGTGTCATCGCCCGCGAAAGCGGGCGATCCGGTAACTCCCAGGCTTTCATTGGAAAAGCAGGTCTGGGGTTACTGGATGGCCCGGTTTCGCGGGGCATGACACCAAATGAAATGAATTATGAGCATCGCGGCGCTATTCCTCATCGGCCACCGGGTTGCGCAACGTTCCCAGTTCGGGCGAGCAAATTTCCACGATGTCGCCGGCCTTGAGCCAGCGCGGCTGCTCTGCGCGCGGGCCGAGTTTGATGGGCGTGCCAGTCACGATGATGTCGGCCGGCTTGATCGTCATGAAGGTCGTGACATAGGCGATGAGATCGGCAAAGGAGAAGATCATGTTCGCCGTGTTGTCGTCCTGGGTGACTTCGCCATTGACCGTGACGCTGATGTGCATGGGCTTCTCGGGATTGACCTCATCGGCGGTGACGATGAACGGGCCCATGCTGCCGGAGCGATCGAAGTTCTTGCCCTGGGTGACGTTGAACTTGCCGTGGCGCAGCCAGTCCCGCACCGTGCCCTCGTTGCACAGCGTGTAGCCGAGAATGTGATCGTGGGCGCGTTCCTTCGGGATATGACGGCCTTCGCGGCCGATCACCATGGCGATCTCGCCCTCATAATCGAACTGCGCCGACACATTCGGGCGCACCAGCGCCTGGCCGGCGCCCACGAACGAGCCCGGATGGCGATAGAACATGCTCGGATATTTCGGCACGTCCGGGTCGTTGAAATCGGCGTTGCGGTTGGCATAGTTGATGCCGATGCAGAGGATTTTTTCCGGCGCCAGAAGCGGCGGCAGCATCTCGACGGCGGAAAGCGGAAAGTCCGGCCGCACACCCGCGATCACTTCACGAACCTCGTCGATGACGTTGGCGCGGATCAGGTCGACGAGCGTCGCAAAGCGCGAGCCGAACCGCACCCGAAAGTCGACCACGCCGCCGCCCACCACGGCCCCGAAGCTCGTTCGCCCGTGGGCAATATAGCTTGCCAGACGCATAGCCGCACTCCACAGTTTTGAAACGTCAGCCCAGTTTTGAAACGCCAGCCCAGTTTTGAAACGCCAGCCCAGTTTTGAAACGCCAGCCCAGTTTTGAAACGCCAGCCCAGTTTTGAAACGCCAGCCCGCGCCCCTCCCTCCCCCGCAGGCGGGAGGGAGGGGCGGCCTGCAATGTGCCCGTCTTGTCGCCGCATACATCGAAATTTGCAAATCCACGGCGAACGACCACGCAGCACCGCCGCATAACCGGCGCAAAGCAATCGTGCTCGCGGGGCGGCAGCACGATATCTTTGACCTGTTCCGGCGGAGCATCGCGATCGAAACTGGCGGCGGCCGGTTTCCATAGCGATGCGTCTCGAACGACGGCTCGCTGGCGAGGCCTCGCCCGCGGGCAGTCCCTCGAACCGAGCGCTAAACCGCGTTCAGGATGAGGCTGGCGCGTACGTCGCTCAGGAAAGCGGCAGCATTAACTGAATCATTTCCGCTACCGCAAACCGGTGATCGTGGTTATCGGCGCGACACGGTCATGTATCGCGCATATGGTATCGCGGCATGACAGTACTTTTACCGCCAATCGTGCGAAGATTGGCAGCCCCTACTAAAATACCATTTTCCCTGAGAACAGGGAAAATAACAGGGAATTTTGAAGATCCGTCGCTGTCTGAGTGCTGTGATATCATCTCCCTGATAATGGAAGCCACTCTATTATAGCGACATCTGGAGTTTTGTCCACTTTCGGTTGTTTTCTTGTCGTAAGCACACGAGTTGTCCGGGTTAGGTAGCACACGAGTTGTCCGGTTTTCTGCCCCTGCGAGGGGGCGAATCGATGAACCGGGCGACGTGGCTACAGGACCGCAGGATGCAGAAGTTTCGGG